>Ga0065711_1031234_pt1 | contig 30212 bp, 21 predicted proteins | sample Hoacrofraction12_FD_59098 | JGI IMG/M metagenome (GOLD analysis project Ga0065711, IMG submission 59098) | Hoatzin crop microbial communities from Cojedes, Venezuela - Epithelial fraction 12 v2 (version 2) | ecosystem: Host-associated > Birds > Digestive system > Esophagus > Crop | place...
CCTGCCGAAGCAGGGTCACCTACAGCAGGCTGCACAGGACCACGTCCAGGCGGGTCTTGAATATCTCCAGAGAAGGAGACTCCACCACCTCCCTGGGCAGCCTGTGCCAGGGCTCCGTCACCCTCCGAGGGAAGAAGTTCTTCCTCCCATTCAGACAGAACTTCCTCTGCTTCTGTTTGTGCCCATTGCCCCTTGTCCTGTCGCTGGGCACCCCTGAAAAGAGTTTGGCCCCATCCTCCTGACACCCACCCTTGAGATATTTATAAGCATTTATTAGGTCCCCTCACAGCCTTCTCTTTTTCAGGCTGAACAAGCCCAGCTCCCTCAGCCTCTCCTCGTAGGAGAGATGCTCCAGTCCCCTCACCATCCTCGTAGCCCTCTGCTGGACTCTCTCTAGTAGCTCCTCATCTTTCTTGAACTGGGGAGCCCAGCACTGGACACAGTACTGCAGATGGGGCCTCACCAGGGCAGTGTAGAGGGGAAGGAGAACCTCCCTCGACCTACTGGCCACATTCCTCCTAATGCATCCCAGGATCCCATTCGCTTTCTTGGCAGCCAGGGCACACTGCTGGCTCATGGTCACCTTGTTGTCCAGCAGGACACCCAGGTCCCTCTCTGCAGAGCTGCTCTCTAGCAGGTCCACTCCAAGCCTGTACTGATGCATGGGGTTGTTCCTCCCCAGGTGCAGGACCCTGCACTTGCCCTTGTTGAACCTCATCAGGTTCCTCTCTGCCCAACTCTCCAGCCTGTCCAGGTCTCGCTGACTGGCAGCACAGCCTGCTGGTGTATCCACCACTCCTCCCAGTTTTGTGTCATCAGCAAACTTGCTGAGGATACATTCTAACTCTTCACCAGGTCATTGATGAGTAAGTTAAACAAGACTGGGCCGAGTACTGACCCCTGGGGGACACCACTAGTTACAGGCCTCCAACTAGACTGCGCCACTGATGACAACCCTCTGAGATCTGTCATTCAGCCAGTTCTCAATCCATCTCACTAACCACTCATGCAGCCCACACTTCCTGAGCTTCCCTAGGAGTTTGTTATGGGAGACAGTGTGGAAAGCCTTGCTGAAGTCGAGGTAGACAACATCCACAGCTCTCCCCTCATCTACCCAGCTGGTCATGCCATCGTAGAAAGCTATCACATCAGTCTGTGGTTGTTCCCGAGTTCAGTGCCTCTGCCCTGTCAGAGTTAAACCTCACCAGTTCCCACCGGAGGAAAGCTCTTGCTCACATATGCGCAGGCCAGAATCAGTCTGGGATAGACCAGGCTGCGAGGAGACCGGCTGAGCTGAGGCGCTGGTTTGCCCCAGCCTGAAACCCGGGTCTGCTCGGGAGGTTGGTCCTGGGCACCACTGGGACTCTCCACCCACTAGAACCCTTCTGTGTGGCTCCAATTTCTTGCCTATATCATGTCTTCTCTTGTCTCTGAAGGGGAGAATAAATCCCTTGCGGGCTACCAAATATGCAGGTTCAACTCCAGACACACATAGAGGTACCCCTGACAGCTGCTTAAAAGAGCAGCTGTACCTATGAATCTGTGGGGATAAGAACAGAGGCAGGGAAGGTTTATTCATTTACCCTGGATACACTAAGGCAGGGAGCTTTCCAGAGGATGCCTAGACTATTTCTCCTGCCAAGTACTAGATACCAGCTATTTTTCCCCAGACACTGCCAAAAGTCATTGCTGAAAAGCGCAGATACTACAAATTCACTTGAGAAGCCAGTAAATCCTCCTTGTTTACCCCACATGGGAGTTACCACAGAACAGAGCTCAGCTCTTTCCCATCAATTCCACTCACTGCCTCCACTACCGTTATTACTGTGATTAAAAAGCAAAGACAAATCTTTTTCCTGTCCTGAAATTGCTGCAAACATCTCAGTTCTACCACTTAAGCATAAGAAGAGCAAGTTACAAGCACACTCTGCACTCCTGGACTTTGTGACACTAGAGAAAATAACAGAGCTCATCACCTGAGCAGTCAGAGGCAGCGAGCAGGACTGGCCGCGCTGGCAGCGTGGGGATGGAGTAATGAACCTTGCAGCTGCAGGGCTGCATTGAGCCTGCTCAGGGAATCGAATCAGAGCAGCCCCAGACACGCCATAATGAACTTCCCAGCCTGGAAGCACGGTCTGAGCTCAGCACTGCTGAGACCAAGGACAGCCAGCCCAGCTGAAGGAGACAGGGTTGCTTGTCTCCCTTTCCTCAGGCAGACCAGAGGGGTTGGAACTGGGGTCAGGCATCAGCTCTCCATCCCAAGGAGATCCCTGGCAGAAGGGATGGGGGTGATGGGTCTCTCTGATCCAGGCAGCAGCTGCAGAAGGGCAGAGGACACTTGGACACTTGAAGCTGGGATGCCAGAGCAAGGCTCAATGACAAAGATTGCAGTGAGGCTGGTTCAGAGGGAAACGAGTAGCCGTGACTCCTCTTTGGAGGGCCTGGAAGCTGATGACATCAAAAGTGGTCTTGTCCCTCTTTTACCACCGCTCCTCAGACCCAGCCTGACCCTGGCTCAAAGCACTCCACGGCAGATGAAGCCATGGGGGTACACGCGTGAGTGCCATGTCGGTGTAACCGACTGGCCAAGCGCCATGGGAGCCATCACACGGCCAAACCAGAGCAGAGCAGGCTGCCACGCAACTTGGAACGAGGTTATGACAAATTTTGCCGTAGCACATATGCAGTTCCAGGCTTCTCAGCACAATCTGTGCTGCTCCAAGGGAAACGGCAATAATGTGGGGACAGACTCTCTTCTTGGATGCAAGTTGCCAGCAATGGTCAGCAAAGAATCATGGCAAGTAGCTCCAAAAGCTGATCTTCTCTAATGATCCACTCAGTCACCTGACTTCTGTCACCAGAGCAAGACAGGCCACTGTTTTATCTTTGTACATATTAACTATGAAGTTTTAAAATTAACAATTCTTCAGGGGCATAAACAGGAATAATAAAGTCTAATTTCTTATGAACCTTTAAATTTTTCCAATATTTTAATGACATGAATTTGCCACTCTTGCACAAAGATAACACAGGGATAGAGTGTTTGAATTTGCTAATTAGCAAGCATAAAATACAGCGACACATTCTTAAATAAAACTATTGGGATGTTCAAATCAAGACTATGGTAGCTTCTGAATTTCCATTGCCAGGAATCAGATCTTTAGACTTTCAGCTCTTCAGGCTACAGACCTTGAAATGATGCAGTATAACAGAGCATTTCCTCCAGATCACGCTGGAGCCAAGGGGCACAGTGACACCAGTTTCAGACCCTCAGTCAAGACCAAATTCTGCCTTGAATATTTCATAATCTTGGGGACTAGCTTAGGACCTGTCTTCAAGGGATTGCTTGCTACACGTAAAGTTAAGTACACGGATATGCCATATGTGGGCCTGGGGCTGGAAACAAATAGGAAATACTTAGCATCCGCAGATATGGTACAACCGCTAATTCTGCTGCCTCAACATGTCACAAGAAAAAGCTTTTTCATCTCATTCAGCTCTCCTGGACTAGCTCACCGACAGACAAGTAGAAAACACTCTATTGCCTGGTACAAGTGAGGTCCATGTCTCACAGCACAGTCATCCAGACACTACCCCAAAAAACAACGAGAAATAAAAATCTGGTTCAATATGTTCTTTTAACTCCAGCTTTTTGCTGTACTTGGATGTTTAAACAGCTCTCTAGTTAACTCTATAGAAAGAATTCTTCCAAACAGAAAGAATTTTAAGGAAATGCCTTACAGATTAATATTTCCCTTAATCTGGGAAAGAAACATTTGAGCCAGACAAAATATGCATGGATAGTTGTCATAATTAATTTGCACATTTTTGTGCACTTAAACCAGTAATCTTACAGACTTTCATCAATCATGTATCTAGTCCTCAAATAGTTGCCATGCACTGCCAAAGCTGCCTTCATGTTAGAGTAATTAAGGATAAGCATTTACGCTTTCTATTGCTTGTTATTACAGGAGCTGCCGTGTTTTGCAAATGTGAGTTTTCAACATTTTCTCCCTGAGAAGGCAGGGAAGCATGGCCTGCAGTTCCCTCATCAAGAGACAGGCACAGGCCAGAGGGAGACAGGCACAGGCCAGAGGGAGCAGCTTCCCTGGCCTTGCTGATGCTGAACTCAGTGCTCTTGGATATGTTTCAGGGAGAGCTCAAAGCAGATTCTGTCAGACCCTACCTCGGTCTGTTGTCTTTTGCCTCGGATAAGGCCTGATACCAGATGCTTTACGATAGTGTTAGCCAGTCTACCTCGGGCTACAGTGTTGGATAATCTTCCTGGGGCTGGCAGCCTAAAGCTGGTTAGTCTGACTTTGATGAGCTCTAGGAAGAACTTGACAAGTCCTAGGTGCCCTCAAGTCCTGCTGAAGTTGGAGTGGGCTAAATGGGCCAAACAGATCCTGAGTCATCAGGAAAAGAGTCTTGCTTTGCTGCTGTCGGGAACTGCTTATCAACCCCTGCATCAGCAGCATCAGCTTACTCTGATTCTGTTAAATAGCCCAGTGCCAGAGTTGTTTGTGAACTGCTTTTGGGTCCCTGTAACTCAGGTGCCACGGGACAGCTGTCTTGGTTTTACAAGGACATGCACAGAAGGTATTTTTGTGGGATCTGAGAGAGAAACCTGTCTCAAACCCCACAGCAAGAGCATTAGCACTCAGGAGTCCAGCCCTGCAATCCCTGCTCCAGCAGTTTCACAGACCCCATTACCTTTTCACATGCCATTTGGCTGCTGTCAGAAGTACGAAAGCATCTTAACAAGGAAACCTTTAAAGGCCACTGCCTGCATATATGTGCTCTTTACGTGGAGCCTCCTTCAAAGAAAAGATTTACTTCACATTTTCTCTTCCTGCTTGGGACCTCCAGGGGACGATAGCTCCATAGCTATGCTCTCCTGCCTGCTTATGGATTCTGTGAGTACTTTCCCACTGCAAATCCTAGAGGATTTAATATCCACTCTGTAATCTACTGGCACCAACAGGCATTATCTAACTAAACCTTAAACTGAAAATGCTAGTCTTTCCATTTTCCCCAATCCATTGTGAAAAATTCGGGTTCTTGTAGTCTGGTGGAATTTACTCTCACTCTAATTAAAATACATCACTCGGCTGCTCCTGGCAAGATACTCTGCAGGCTGATGCTGAGTGCAGAGCTGGCAGGCGGGACAGCGGTGCTCCAGGTCTCCCACATCAACTCTGCTTAATCAGACCTGTTCCATCTCACCATAAATCATCAGGAGCAGCATGCTGAATCCTCCTTTCCTCTGCTTTTCTGTGGCTCTGATCAGACAAGTTTTGGCTCTACTAGGGCCAAGGATTACTACTGAGGGCATCCAACTCCTTGTCCCAACTCATCACCAAATCTCAGCAGCAGGATCAGCAAGGAAACCATTTAGTGTTGCGTTTGGTTCTGTAAATGGTGGGAACTGGTCAGTGCCCACAGAAACACTCCCCACCTAGCTCACTGCCTGGGCATCTGATGTGAACATGAATGGCTACTTGGCTGGGCATGCAGTGGTGACCTGGTGGGCAGAAGAACAGGCAAGAGGGACCCGAGATACACATTTAATCCAGAATCCATAGGCCAGTGACACAGATTTATGACCTTGCCCTTTCTGTACCATCATGTGCTTCCAAGATAAAGAAACAAGTTTTCTGTAGTTCTTTCTCCCTCTCATTCATCATACTCCATTTTGGCTAAGTCATCAAGGTCTAAACACCAGCCAGCTATATTCATTTAGGATTTCCAATTTTATTAGGAAAAAAAAAGTCTCAGTCCCAATCAAGCCTGTTGTATGTATTAGGTTTCCACCTGGATAGGGTACAGATTCTGCTCTGTAGTAATCAATCCCCACTAACATACAGCAAATAGAAAAGGGAAACTTTTAGGGGGAAATCAGTCAGGAGATGCAAGAACAAAGACAGTGTTAGAGTGAATTGCAGTACAAGTCCATCTGGTTCAGTAACCCATCTGACAGTACCAGATGCTTCGATGGAAGATGCCAGTAGACAGATGTGGGATAAACTGTGTTTAGGGAGAGCTATTTCCTCCTGACCCCATCAGTTAGTACTTAGCTTATGTCCTTAATTAATACCACATTTAGTGTTTTTAAATCCTATTAACTACATATCTGATGTGACTCCCTATTAGTGTAACAGCTGAGCATTAGTATCAGGATCTCTGGTGCATTTATTTTACTAACACTTATGGCAAGCGTGAATCCCCATTTTATGACCACAGGGAACAGAAGCACAGAGAAAGTGAGATTTGCTTAAGGTCAAAAAAGGAGTTTGTCGCAAGACAAGAATTTAAGGTCTAATCTCCAGCCAGAAGAGGATTATTTTCATCAAACATATCTAATCCCATTTTGAATCCACTTGTCCCTTAGCTCAGGAGCATGTGGCAGCAAATAGTTCTACAGTCTAGCCTCATAAAAATACTTCTCTGAGAACAACTGTTGTGTCGACACCTTAGCACATTCGAAAACCACTTGGCAGATTAAAGGTGCTATTAGTACAGGGAACACAGGGTTACAGCGTAGCTCCACCTTTTATCTGAAGAGACTGCAGGCATCATTGGGAACCTTGGCCTTACCAACGCAGGCGGAGGACATGATGGATGTAGGGATTTTCTCCACCCTTTTTGCTCCAGTGTAGCACATTTATTGGGTCAAGAATCACTGGGAGCCGGACATCTGCAACGTACCTTTTGAAATGATATATAAACTCACCATGGGAAAACAGTGCAGACTTTGATACACAGCATATGGTTAATAAAGTTAATGTGTGCAATGCTTAGGAGAGGATGGAAAGATGGAATAATACACACAAATAACTAGTAGAATCTGAAGAGAATAACATATTTTCTGAAAAAAATTAATATGAGAAAACGAAAATTTTCCCAGTTGGAACATTTATTATTTGATATACTTTTAAGAAAAATACTTTTAGGGAGATGTAATGACTGAATATTCCCAAATCCATTAGGTTTTGCTAAAACAAGAGCTGCACAGGAAATAATCAAGAAGAAAAACCTCATCCCAGCATACTCTCATGTTCAGTAGGCATAAGGGGCTTTTACCCTTCATAACTAACATAATAACTTTGTGTTTTCATTACCAAGAGAAATGTTTAATTCCCATTTGAACCTCTCTACATGCTCCACTTCCATCACATCAAACACAGAAAGTTCCACTAAAATATGTAGAATTAAAAAAAGGTCTAGGACAGAGGATTGGCTTCAACTAATGAAATACATGAACAAGGTAACAAATCTCTTGGCATACAAATAAAAATGCAGAGCTCATCTCTCCAACATAGGACAGCAATTCCGGGCACCCTTTCTGTTACCACAGGATCAAACTCCTCACTTTGCAGAAAGACTCAGTAAGATATTCCATATTGAACCAGCCAGGTAGGAGTTCAAAGCTGCGTGCTATATTGTTATTTTTTATTAGTATGGCTGTTAGGAACATAGGGCATCACTTTTTATCATATACTGATAGAGTTACGGCCAGTCAACTAAATTATGCTAATCATTAGGAGTTTTTTTAAGGGTAATGTCTTTTCATTTCATAGATAAGAGAGGCTAAGAGTGTGCACATAGTCACAATGGCTTGGCTAACAGGCAGTAATTTGTTAAAGGAGAAATTAATTTCCATAAGTAGTCCATACTTTCCCTGGCAAAGGGAGGGGTAGAGCTCAGACTCTTCAGTTCCCAAGACACTCCTGTCACTTGTGGGGAGGAAGAATTCCTCTTTTTCTGCCCATGACAAGCAACTAAAAAACAATGCGAAGAAGTCACACTGCCAGCCAGGCAGTAGCACAAATCACTGCATGTAAACCAGCCAGTTTCTACTCTGACGAAATATGATGGCCACACATTGATGCCCTCTTGGTGACCAAGGCACTGGCCCTTTTTCCTCCTGCTTCAGCCAGCCTCAAGGAAGACAGCAGCCTAACCCCGGCATCTCTCCCTTCCAACTCCCAGATAGGTCTACGTCAAAGAGTCCAGCCACAGCAAGGAGTAAGGCTGCAAAGTTCCTCTCCAAGACAACTGCATATCAAGTAGAAATCACACAAGCACTCTTGATAAACAGCAGGCAGCCCTGCTCCTACCAGCTAACAGGATTAATCTAGATGCACACAGACACAGCTGGGCAGAATCAAAACATGGAGCAGAGACTAAATTACACCACTTAATGGCAAAAAGTCTTTGAGACTTCCACAGCCTTCCCCCTTGCTGCTGCAGCCGTGGTAAGGGGGAGAAGCTGCATCCCTACCTCTCCAGCTACCCTCTGGCAGGCACCAGTTCAAACGGCAGGCAGACCTCAGAGGTGAAACCCAGTTCTCATGAGAGCAATAGGCAGGAGAGAGCCAGGTCTTCACAGACCTGGAGTCACAGCTGCCGAAAGTGAAGAGATGAGCTTTAGAAGCAGTAGCAATGTCACAGTCTCTTACAAAGTGAGAGGACATGGCTCCGTGGTTAACACCACAAAAGACTCAGGCTCTTCTGCCAACCAGTTAATAGCAGAGCGATTTCCCCAGTTCAGCACTGAGCCTGCAGTTCACCCATACAGTCTTTAACACCAGAGAGAAAAACCTCCACAAGCTGCAGCAACAAAGTAGAGGTGAAATGAAAATAAGAAGTGTATCGTCAAAAGGCTAGCATCATTTCTACATGGTTGAAAGTAAAAGCCACTGAGGCCATGCGAGAGGGTCTGTGGATTTCCTCCTCTCCCTGTAAAGACCAGGGGACCTTGAGACTGGAAAAGATGGATAAGTTCTATCATAGTTTACCTATGTTCAGGTCCCTGCCGAAACAGTAGAAGGGAGACAGCAAGTGATACAGCTGCAATCACAACTGCATGTTGAAAATTAAATTTGGGCACAGGTGTTGCCTTTCTGACTCCACACCTCACTTTCATCCTGTGCACATCTCATTTGCCTTGGTTCTCACACACTTCTGTGTAGAATTGAAGAAAAACCTAGCTGTCATGGCTAATGCCCCAGCATCACTTTCCCTGCATTTACAGTGCTGTGGGCCAGGAGATGCAGAAAGTATTACAGCAGGCACCAGCTGGATGTGTCTAAGTGGACAAACTTGTGAATGCCGGAAATAGTTTGGGCTCGCTCTGCCCCATAGCCAGATCTCATTTAGAATCAGTAAGCAAGGCTCTGTGTGGGCTGGCTCCATTCATACTGGGCTCACTAGAAACAAGACTGCTAGTCGTCTAGGAAGTAACTGCCTGACTTGCCTCATGTGAATTTTCCTAGCAAGCGAAAGCTGAATCTCCTGTCCCCGAGAGCACAGAGACCTCAAGATGACCAAGAAAGGGTCACATCAAGCTGTAGTAAGCTGCCCTCCTACTGGCTGCTAAAATCCAGGACAGATTATGAACTCTGCTTGAACTCCAAGTGTGAATAAGCTACTTCCAAGTGTTTCCTAATGACACCTGTGCACTTAAAGGGAACTTCTTTCATTCTCTAGACAATTATAATGTCTGGTATGGCAATACCAGCACCTTTGTGGTTTCAAATCAAAGAATTTCAGAAACACTCCTAAATTATTGTAGCACATTACAGAGCTCTTAGTGGGACATGGGTTTCCCCTCAGCAGAAACAACAAGCAGTATCCTCCTCTGAGAAGCCTGGAATAGTTGTAGAGCAGTGATGGGAGGTTAGACAAGAGAAGCAATGACCAGATTCTGAGAGACTTTGTGAAGAACACAGAGCCCCCAAATATATAGCTGCTTACCAGCTTTCCAAACTAGCAACAGATGTGAAGATTCTGCATTCAGTATCGTAAGGGGTTGTCAGTACTATATACCATTAGAGCTGATCAGACTAAGCTCAGCAAGAAAAAGCTAACATTGGTAAACTGATACTGGCCAACATGATTCTGCCTAGTTCGTGGCTTCTGCATAGAATCTCTTTTTATTCTCATGAATATTAATTGGTAAGAATTATGCCACAGAGAAAACATAGTCATGAAGCAAATCAAGTTTCCAGCTCAAAGGTTGTTACTGTCTTTTCTTTTTCTTTCAGAGCATCTATAATTTTTCTTGTGGGATACAATTCATCTGCTAAGCACCTTCCTGCCTGGAAGCAGGTCCCTGGTGGACTGAAAAGATAGAGCTGGACCTCAAGCAACGTAGAAACTCACTTTCATGTAAGTGGCTGTTTCCTCTTTAAGGATAACTGTAAGTCTGTATTTCATAGCAGATGAGAAAGATGCTTTCTATTTAAAGCAGATGGGTTAAGAGTTCAGGAATGGAGAATGAAAAGAGATCATGGGAGGAAATGTTCTTGGAGATGTAGGGATTTGAGAGTGGAAATAGGCTGGCACTTGGCAAACAAGACATTACACAGGGCAATTTGTATCAAGAACTGTTCTGACCTGTCTTAAATCAGTTCTCTAGAGTGTCCCCTGCGGTACCACAGTAATTTCCTTCAGCTTTTACTCAAAGGCCAGACTCTCCTCTAGGCAACTTCTTTTTCACAGGTTGTTTGGGTGATCTTAAATGGCAATTGCATTACCAGTAAGACCAGTTTCCTTTATTTCTGCCAATCAGCATGCTATAAACTCCATTACCTGCTGTAGAACACAAGTTCCTGCCTGGGGCTGTTGTTTCAGCAGCTTTTAAAGCCCTGAGTCCCATGTAAACTTGATGCAATGGCCAGATCCCCAGCTGGGTTGAGACTACCATACCTCATAGCAGCCTCCTAGAGCAATTCAAAGAGCCTGTTTGGCCTCAGCTCAGGGCTGCAGAGCAGGATGCTCTCTGTCCTGGGTGACCCTAAGCACATCACTAAGGGGCCCCTGTTCAGAAAATGCCTAAGTACCTTGGCAAGTCTAGCCTGTAAGTCTTTCCTGCTGCCATGACTCCACCAGAAAACGCTGTGCATTTCTATGGCATTCTGTATCTGGATACACAGTACTAGGACCCAGACAGGGTCCTTAGGGACACAGAATGGATGTGTACCCCTCTTGTCTGTTACTCTTTGTTCCATTTTTTTAAGCAGCACTCATTAAACTCTTCTTGCCAGGCATTTGCAGTTCTAACTAAAAAAAAAGTGTGTCTCCCAGTTTCTTGGCAGGGGGGAGTACCCTCGTTAGAACTATTCATGTTGTGTATCTTTCAGACATTAACTAGTCACTGTGTTTACAACCAGGTGGACGGAGTTCAGAGACATCAGACTGCTGATCATCTTTGAGATTTTTTTTTTTATATCCCACATATTCCTCTTAATTGAGTGATGCTTACCTGCTGCCCTCCTTCTTAGCGTATTTGAAATACAAACCCAGACAACCACTGGTTTGCTTTGCATGTAATTTTTTTTTCCTTTCCTAAGAGATCACAGAGATAAACCTCACAGTCCCAGCAGCAAACCAAGAAATCCTCCAGTACAAACAGCTAAAAATATTTTTTACAATAGCCATCTTGGTATTTACATATTTGCTCCCAGTCTCCCCATCTAATTAGACTCCGAATCTCACATTCACTTATGCTGGCACAGAGCTCCATTGTTTTCATGTTTTGAGTCTGCGACTATCTGGAGGGCTACAATATAATCCCATTTATGCCTTTGGTGGTGGATGAAGCAAAACCAAAGAAAACTGAATACTCAAGTGAGGAGGAGCCTATCTGCAAAGGCTGAGGATGGCCAAGGCAAAGCTAATGGAACTGATACTATGGACCCTCTGCACAGGGCTCAAACGTGGGGCAAAGATTGACCACGTCATTGAATTCATAGATGTGTTTGAAGATCTTTCATGTGAGCCAGGAACTAGATAATTACAAAGCAATCCAGAGAGAAGTTACTGGGCACCAAAAGCAAAAAATACCATTGGCAAAATCTGTAGATGCAAGTGGAAACATCAGCGACAAATGACAAGGGCAACAGAGGCAGAAGGAGTTTCCAGCAGATTGTACAGGGACCTGGATTACCCACATGTTGACAACTTCAGTGAGCTGCTCTTTCTACATGTGGGACAAAGCAGAGGGGAAGAGGGTCACTTCATACATGAGCTGTCTCCTGTGTTTGTACAACACGAAGAGAGCAACCTTGAAGCAAAACTGGAGCAAATGTGCCTGTTGCTTCACAGCTCACATAAATGATGCGCTCGCAGAGAAGCCAAGACATGCTTGGGAGGAGCAGTCTTTACAATGCAGCCACAGAGACACCAGTTCAGTAACCAATGCAAGGCATTTGGCACGACAGCTTCTCAGCTGGATTTGTGAGCTCGGTGTTGGCCTATTGTTATAGCTTCGAGTATGTTAGCAGGGATATGGTCATAAATCCGCAAGTTCCCAGCCCAGCAGCAGGTTGAGTTGCAAGGACCACACCAGCTGACACCAATGGTTAACAAAGAGCATTGAAGGATTTCCCCCAAAGTACGATATAAGCATAAAAAATGAGATGGGAAAACACCAGAACAAGCCCTTAGAATAAACCTGAACTCTCCTCTCCGTGAAGTCAAACAGCTAGATCTACCTACCTAGCAGCTGAGTATCTGTCCCAGTATCAGAGTCAGGCTTATTGCTGTTGGACCTTCTCAGATTTAAAAGTAAAAATATTATTTCAAATTAGATGGCTTGGTTTTAATTAAGGGCAAAGCGGAAGGAAAGGTGAAGAAGCTGTGAGAAGACAGCACAAAAATGAAATGATCTGAAAAGATGCAAATTTGGAAAATTTTCTTCTAACTCCTTGCCTCTGTTTCCCTGCCATGTGAAAGGATGGCAATATCTGCATCTAAAGGGGTAGAAGCAAGCTTGCTCGAACAGCGTGTGCAAAATCTATTTGCCGTTCTTGCATGAAAGGAGCTATTGAGATATGTGGTATTAACTGAGCCTTTATCTGATACCCTGCCAACTTGTTTGAAAGTCTCTTTTATCCACAGCAAGGTCAACAGCCGCTAGTGTGGCTGAGATAAGGCTGTGCTTCTGGTCCAAAGAACCCATCCTGGCATTTTGTCTGGTACAGAAATAAACCTGTAAGCTTAGGATTTCTCTCCCGTAGTTTAATGCATTAGTCAGAAAAGCAGCCAGGAAGGAACCCTGATGTGCCATAGACTGACCGGGGGGGAGCTAATAGCTAAAGAAATTAGCTAGAGGCTAAAGAAATTTTGCCTCCCCAGTCTTGATCTATTTGTGTTCTAAAATTCAAAATCCAAATCAGTTTGATTTTTAAGTAAGAGATGCTCCAGGGGTGCGCATTGGCTCAAAGGGCAGACAAGAAACCACAAAGCCTTTCCACCTTTGAGTTAGCAGCAAACCTGACCGGCTTTCTTAGCAGCAGGATGTCATAGGGAGGTGACAACCTTGTAATTGCCAAAGGCATGGGAGTTTTAGGCTGTACAGTACCAAAACTGTAATTCAGTGATCTCTGCAAAAAGATTGTGAGGGATTGGTCAGAAAATGCTAAGCAATGGGGAAATGGTTGTTAGCAGAGAAATCCTCGCTGCTGCTACATATGCTACCAACTTCAAGTTGTCTTTCTGCCCAACAAGTCTCTCTATTATGCTGTCTCTGACCACGGAGGGATAGGGAGACCCTTGCTCTGTGAGTTTGCTGTGTTTTCTCTGTGACGGGCATTATATGCCCAATTACTTATCTTCCTAGACTACTTAAACTGGGATCTTGCTGACCCTAAACAAGGAAACGAGTCTCACAGTATAAGAACCCTTGTATACTTTGGGACTACAGGAGTCTTCAAGGAACACAAAGCTCTTTTGACAGCAAATCTATGAAATACTAGCCTGTCTCCATGCTGCTCTCTTACTGAGGAGAATTGTAAAAGAGGCAGCAACATTAATTATTGATCCCAAATAGAATTAATAAAGAAAGAACATTTACTACAGTTGATAAAATGTTCCGTGCAAGATCTTTATCCTCAGGTCAGAAACAAGCAGAAACAAGACAACAGCACGCAGTTCCCTGCATGCCAAACAAGACATGATCCTTTGTTTCTCACAAGGCAGAATGACTTCGGAGCTGCTCAGGGTACAGGGTGAGTTTCCATCATACAATCAAAGCATGAGCCATGGTCCTACATGGTGCAAGCACTGGGCCTCAGCAGCTACACAGCTGCCCACCCTTACAGCTCTAGGAAGCTATCTGCTGCCCTAACTCTTGCGTGCCAGCTGCAGATTTGCAGACAGACATTGCAGCAGGCAGCTACACCAGCAGAACTGGCCAGATTCTCTCTACAGATGAAAAAGCCCTCTGCTCAGAAGGCAGACATAGGTGGGGTGGCGATGGGGTTGAATAAGACAGCTGAACCTGAAAGCCTGTGCAGGCATGTTGCTGGTTCAACAATTATAACCATGCTCCACTGGAGGAAATGGAGTTGTACTTGGGGTTGGTGGTGTGCTTTACTGAGCTTTCAGGAGCAGCTGTCTTTCCCCTTCCCACAGAATTTCAACAGCAAACCTGTCTGGGTATTATGGCATTTCAAGGCTGCGCTGTGTTTAGGCATGGTATTTCTCACTTTTGAGGTTAAGATGGTTTCCCATTTAGCTTGAATAGAGGGCTGCTTCTCAAGGGAAAGCCTCTCCAGAGACCACAGCCTCCACTATGTACCTGTCTGACAATGACACTATTTTGGTCTCCATCCTCTTGGTGTGCACACACTACCATCTACATAAATATTGTCAGTGCACATAAATCTACATAAATTAGCTTCCTCCCACCTCACCTCAATGTCTAGTGAAAGAAAAGAACAGCAGAAAAAACAAATTAAAGACGAAGGACTAGATCTTCAGATTGCAGCAAGTCTGTGCAATTCTTTGAATTCTGTTGAAGTTACTCTGGTTTACACTACCTGCAGGGGTAATGCAAAGATTCTCCCATTGCCTTGATTCAGGATGGTTTATGACCTAGTTCTACCTATTTGTATCCACAAACCAAACTAACCTGCATTATAAATTATAGCAGAGGGAGGGGATATTTTTCTCCTCCTTTCAGAAAGCTTTACATTCAAAGTTATTTGTAATTGGCCATTAGCTCCCAGATATATTGCTGAGACACAGAATAAATCCACACAAACTATGCTAACGAGTACGATTTTGAAAAAGCTTAATCAAAGTTTTGATATGGAATCACAATCAGCAGAAAACTGCCAGTTCTTAAAGCTCCAGTGTCTGCAGTCATCACAAATGCCCTAAAACCAGGAAAGAGTGGTAGCTTCAAGGGCTGGGTGTAGGAAACCACATCAGCAAGGCCCTAGTCTCCTCCACATATCTTCAGGTCTATATTTATATTGCCATCAGCAGCATGACAGCAGTACCATATGTCTTGCTGCTGCCCATACAGGACCCTAAGAATGAGGTGATTGAAGTACAGGTTAACAAGATTTTGGGCATTTATTCTAGACATGGTTTTATACTGCCCTCCTGCTAACAACTTGCCTATTGCACAGTGAAGAACAGCAGTAGTCACCTCGTTTAGGATTTTCCTCCCGTAGCTCCAAACATCAGCTCAGTCTCAATCCATCACTCCTGCTAAGAGCTCCATTTTTCAGATCAGCTCCCATTCTCTCATATAAAATTTTAAATTAAGATGGATGCCCCACAAAGCCAGGGTGCTCTCCTCTCCTCTACATATCAAGGAGCAGAAATGGAATATTTTTGGACTCTGAGTACCAGGAGATAAAGGCCCATACTATCCCATAAAACAAAAATGACCAGGTCATCCCTCCTCCTGCTGCCAGTGTTGCTACAGCTGTAGCAGTGAGGAATTGCCCATGTAGACAAGGCTCCCAAACGATTTCTGTGAAGTGGATGATGGGACTGTAATTTCATATCTTATGTTGTCAGGGAGTCACAGCAAACTCAATTAAAAGCTGAGACCAGATGAAAGAAAAAAGAAGGGAATGTGTGTACATATCTGTGTGTGTCTAGGACAAAAGTGATGATTGAGGTGTCCCTGTGCCCCAGCAATAGAAAGTGTCTGCTTTTGATGAAAAACGGGGGATGCAGAATGTGCTGATAAAAAACAGGAGCATGACCAGGAAGGAATCCAGCTGACAAATTACATTGAGAAAAGAACATTCCAGGTGTGAGAGGCAACGAGTCGTTGTTCTGATTGAATAGACTTGTTAATAAAAATACAATGAACAAAAAATGAAATAGAGGGCAAATCCTTCCAAATAAGATTTCAGTCCTGACTTAAATCCATGGCTTTATTTATGAGTTCCTCTGTCCTCGCTCACTCAGCAAGCCAGTAGAAGAAAATAAGAGAGAGGTGAAAACAGACTGAAGCATGTCACATCCCTCCCCAGGTCTGACACACAGCAATATAGCTGGGAGCAGAGGTGCAGGGAGTAAGTCACAGCAGTTTCAAAACATCTTTCCCCTCCAGTTGTTTTCCTGGAAGTGGCAGCAGTTGTGAGGCAGCAAATCTTGGTCATTGTACTTCATACCTAGCTCTGCCCCACAGCAGGCAAGCGTTGCACCTGTACAACAGCAATATTGGGCTCAGCCTTTTGTTTGTTCTGCTTTGGTGTCTTGCGCTGCGTCCATACCATAGAGGCCCATGGCAGGACCCTGCTGTCAGATACAATGGCTAGGGAGCTCTGTTTAGCCGGGAACAGGAGCTCCATCAACTTGCGGTGGGGTAGCAAGAGAGCCCTATTTCCAAGGGTCTTTCAGGCGACTCTAAGAAACACCAGCACTAAGTACTTTGCAAGCCTCTAGCACTGCACTTTTCCTTTTGACAGGTTTTATTTTTCAGTTGCTGGAGTCATACCAGCTTCTCAGCTGTGTAATCAACAGGCCAACACTGAGCCTCATTAGCATCCATTTCAGGTGCATGATTTATTTGTCAGCTTTGGAAAACACCTTTGATGTCACATGGGGAACATTAGCATTGTGCCATGAGATGGGGCAAGGGAAGCACAAAGACACTGCAAGCAGGCATGAGAAAAGATGTAAATCGTGCAGGGCTGAAACTGCTTTAAGGTATGCACCTCTGCTACCTGCTGCTCTGAACACATTGCACTCACAGGCATGATTGTCCATTCTCGGGACCAAGGTCTGCCTGGGTTTCTCTCTGCCCACTTCCTTTTTCTATCTCCACTGCCAGTTTGACCCACAGGGAGTTTCAGCAGCAAAAATCAGTGACCATAATCCATGGGGTGAGAAAAGTAACAGAAATCTAAGTGCATTTCCAAATGACTCCCCTATCCCCCTGCTCACAAAGCCTTAGACTTTGTGGGGCCATGTTTCTGCCTCTTAGATGCTGACAGACTAGTGCTCTCCAGGGCTCATTTACCATCTGAGACCCACTTCCACATTGCTTCCCAAAAGAGTTTAACGGAGCAGAGACAGCATACACAGGAGCAGGACGAGGGGCGAAAAAGCTGGAGGGAGGGTTTCAGTGTTTCAGAGTGCTCTCCTTGCATTTCTGGAGGAAACTTTGCTTCCTGCAATCCTGCATCCAGTGGGAACCAACAGTGCTAGGGTGGTCCTGTGCCAGCTCCCAGCACTCGCATCTCACTGAAACTCATTACAGAAAATGCCCAGCTGTCCTGCCCAAACTGGCACTGTTACTCATCTCAGACCATCAAGACTCATATTGTACAACTACTGCCTGGCTTATCTGCCCTTGCTTCACCTTGCTGTTTGGACTACTTTTTGGGACTTTCTTTGGCGCAGAAACATGGTGAGCACCACTGGAGGGCCCACAAGTTATTTGAAGGAGTCTATCCTGTATTTGCCACCCCCTGGAGTTAAAATATAATGAGATCTATAAATAATAAATAAATCAGCAATTCTTTTTCATGTCTATAGAAAGGCTATTCTCTAAGGCTATATAGCTTTTCAAATTTTTAATGGAAGTGAAGGGGGGAGCTAGAGAGTTTTTCTTTCAGATTTTAAAGATAAACATACAATTTGTGGAGGTTAAGCTTTAAGAAAAGAAAAACATGTCAATAAAATGAAATCGGATGAAATCATCTCTTTCAGTCCAGTGCAGGGGAAAGACAAAAGCAGAAAGGTGTAGTAAGTTTTGCTTGGAATCTCTAAAGAGAAACATTTACTTCCATCAGATAAACAGATCAAGCTTTTTTAATGCATCTGTACATGGCAATTTGAACAATTCCTTTGCATGCAGCAGGGTGTTTGAAAATATGAGCTCAGTGTCTGACAGACCTACAAAGAGAAAGAGGAAACCAATACATACTTTACTAACATAGGTGGCCTCAGTCTTTCTGTGCTGGGGAAACAGGACAGACTGCCTTTAGGGTCATTCAATTCAACATGCAGGGCAAAGGGTATTAATAATAGAAATCCCCCCCATATCTGAAAGATGTATATACTAGGTCAATTCAAGCAAAATATCACTGATGAAACTAGCACATTTGAGTTGAGGAAGAGCAAAAGAAAAGCCGGTATCGCACCCCTAGGTCCTGTCTCAGCAAAGCCTGCTCTGCCTGCTTCCTTCCTAATGAGGCACTTTACAATGCTGATGAGAAAATTCCCTGGTGGAACAGAAGCACCAGGGTGAAGACTAGGGATACACTTAAATTTATATACAGTAAGATGAAGGCAGGCACACAGGAAGGGGAGCAAAGCTGGAGAAATGGAAGGGAATCAAATTGACTTGCTCTGTTGCACACACCTCAACATTTGCAGTGTCTCTTCTGTCAGTCCCCTGCTCCTCCCTAGAGAACAAGCCAAAACACCTATGCTTTTTTTATTTATGAGAACCTTCTATTCAGTTACCCCTGGTCCAGCAGAGCTTTTTCGCTTTTGTTTTCCCAAGCATCAGAACAACACTGCTAATCCTAGAGAATAATATTAACGTAAACAATATGATTATGCCCATAAGAAAATGTCAGCCACTATAAAACAACACAGCCAAGGGGATCCAGTAACAGAACAAAAACAAGGACAGGAGCTTATTTTTGGATTTGTTCTGTTCTTCCGTCATTTTCTATCCATTTTTCCTTGTACTATGTAAAATAGAAATAGATAGAGCAGAGTTCTTGGGCATTGCCAAAGAAAGCCAGCCTTTTGTTAAGGCCAAATATTAGAGACAGACACTAGCTTAAGTGCCTGCTCTTCAGGCAGTTTGAAAAACATACCTGAAGCTATGACTGACTTCCCCGTTGAACCCCAGGTTCATCGCTGCCCAAGATGCCTGTCAGTCAATGTTTGGCTGTCTAATTATCTGTACAGTACCCCTTTGAGAGTGGAGATTACCAAACTGAGCCTATTGCTGCTTGGCTGGACGGTGCGAGCAGAGCAGAATCCGAGTGTTGCTGCCCCAGGACAGCCTTTCTACATGGACTGTACAAGATTAGCACAGACTGGAGGCCTTGCTTATAGATGGCAAGCACTAGCATTTCTTCACACTTCAAGGCTTGAAACAAACATGGAACAAGCAGAGTATCTGAGATCTTGAAAACACTTCCCCACACAACCCTAAGTGATTTTTCTAGTGCTCCTACAGCCATACCTGGATGAGAATTGGAGTCCTGTACTCATATTCTGAGACTGTATTTGTGGAATGAGTCATTTCCTGCCAATTTGGGAAAACCTGGGGTTTGCTTCTGTAGGCATGGAGTTTTCTTTCTTGAGTACTGCAGAATGCAGGAGCTCGTAGGGGGGATTTGTCTCAAACAGAGCTGTGTGCGCACTTCAGGTTGCTAGGCAGGTTCTTACAGCATGATCATCGCTCTGATAGTAGCTATCAGCTGCCCTGCTCACAGCTGCATTGCTGAGAAAATTTTATTTCCCCTTTTTGGGGTGAGCATCTCCTAGTCCACATGAGTCCCTTCAGTCTTTGTCTTCATTTTTTTTAAAAAAAATCTCCCATTACTGTTTCTTCTAAAAGCTCTGAGATGGTCCCCAGAAGCCATACAAGAAAACAGAAATCAAATGAAGATTAAAATGCTGATCTAGAGCTACTAATGCCCCTCAGGAGTTAGACAAACATCCACTTGGAATGAGTCCCATCTGGATAACAGCAAGAAAAGTTCAAGAACAAACCTTGAAGGTTAACATATTAGCCTTCTCTAGACCTCATATCCTCTTTGACATTCACGTCTTTTCCCTAGCATTATGGAATGGCTTTGAGACCACATGCAGTAAAGCTCTGACAGTGGTTGCAGGGCTTTAGCCAGGTGAAAGCTGCCCCTGCTCTGGGGGCTGTGTGATGCACTAATGGGCTGAGAAAACCTGGATGCTCTTCCAGCACATGACAGCATCTCGTGCATGACTGGCAAAGTCCGCTCACCTCCCTGAATGTAACCGTTCTCAGAAGATGAAGGGTTACAGCGTAGCTAGGAAATGAACACTTAAGGACTGGACTCAAACTGTCCAGAAACAGGGAGAGCAGGTCAGGTGAACAAGAGAATTTGGCTTGCCCCTTAGCTAGCATTAGAAACTTAAAAGGCAAGGTTCAGCTCTGCCAGTGGAGATGTCTCTGGCACAGAGGTGTGTGTGCTAATGACCCAGTGACCTCTCCGAGCTACTTTTTAAATCAGTAGGAAGAAAGGGACTCTTCTTATGTGTGGTTCATCTCCTCCTGAGGTCAACTGTCTGGCTCATCCAGAGTTTTGCTTTGGACAAGTCATAGAGCTGGTCCCCCATTCCGTTGTGCTTCAGCCCTCTCTCCTATCTGCAGGCAATTCAGTCTTTGCTTCATCCAGTTCATCTTGTTGTCCTTCAATGCCTTTGGTTTTGTCATAGATTTTTATGTGTGTGTGCACATTAAATCTGGGCAGGAATGTGTTTGAATGTTTAGCCAGATTAGCCTGGGTTTTATTTATTCTTGCTGGGACATGCACTCCAGCCCCTGGCTGACATTATGTTAATTGTTTCTGTTTCATTATCCTTACAAGAGGTGTCTGTGTGTGTGTGAAATGAAGAAAGCCTCATAAGCCTTCACATCTGTTTTATATTCCCTTTGATTCCTCACCGGCCTGTTCCAGCATCAATACCCCCTTTGAGCTGGTGACCCTGATGGTTCTTGCCTCTCCCCATTACCTTTTCATCCCTCTCTAGGACCATACTGATTTCCTGCTCTGTTCTCCTCCTCTGTCCTCCACCCTAGACCTTCTGCTATTTCTCCTTCTCTCTCTGACCTGCCAAGTTCACCCTCCTCAGTGCCCACGCTGCAGGCAAGGCGCTTCTTGTCTTGCATCCTCTCCCCTGTATCAAAGCCTCCCAGGTATCAGTGCCCCAGTCTGCAGTCCTGCGGGTCAGGTCTCTGCTGGGATGGCACACCCTGCAGTGGCAGCACAGGCCTTCCCCAACAGGTTACTAAATCCCTGCTAAACTCAAGTCCACAGATAAGTACCACTCTGCCTCTGATGGCAGGGGAAGAGAGTCTGAGAGGGCCCTTCACTGGGGATGGACACTGACTGCACCTTTGCTCCCACCCTCTCACTGAGTGGCCACGAGCAGCAGTCTCCAAACTCTTGGTCTATACACAAATATTCATGTTTATGGGGTCAGGGTGGCTGCTGGGATCAATCTGGGATGCAGCAGAGCTGCCCACAGCAGTGGCCTACTTGTACCTTGCTTCTTTTTGGCGTAATGAAAGAAGTAGCTACCAGGTGCCTCTTGCTGTCTTTCTGTGCTGGCAGGTTATTTATGTGCAAATTACTTGTCCGTGTTTCCTGCTTATAAACACGTTAAAACCTTCCATGGAGATGGGGTGTGGGAGGGGCATGCAAGGGCCTTTTGATCCAGCCAGGAGAGTTAACACAGTATTATTCATAACTAATTAGACATTTTCAGACAGGAACAGATAGCTATATACTGAGCCAGTTAGTTAAACTGAGACTGCAGCTGTGAGCTGGGCAAGGCAGAGGAGAAAAGCCCCTAGGAAGGTATTCAGCTACAATTAGACCATGTTGAAACACCAGCTCTTGCCCACTGCAGGGTCAGTGGTAACACTTTCCTATTGCAGCAGTAAGAACAGCACCATTTAGATTCCTATTGGGTTCCTACAGTTTCTGCAGAAACTCCTGAGCTTAATTTACATTGCACTGTGACTTGGGACTGCACCAAGATCACCGTCCTACCCTGCTATAGGTGTCCCTCTCCTTTTCCTAGGGTTTGACACCTTGTGTTCTTTCCCTCCCCAACACTCTGCATGAGGACCAAAGAAACACCTTCTCAGTGACTTTTTGTCTTTATTTTCTGTGATGAAATGTATTTCCCCAGTTTCTGGACCCTGTTTGAGATGGTGTTATCTAACCAAGCGCATTTTCAGTCAAGTTACCTGCAGCCCTCTCCAGTCTGGTAGTGTCTTTCTGAAGGTAGCTCACAGCCAAGTCTCTCTATATGCTTTTGCAAAATAAGCTTTGATTAACTGAAACATAGACATTTTAAGATCCTTAGATGAAAAGTATTAGAGTGGCTACGAGAACAGTAGATTCACAGACCTGAAGAGGCCACACATCATGAAAACCTACCTCCTACCCAGAATAGGCTGCAATTTCTGTATCAACAAAATTATATCATTTTTAAAAGCCCCATAAATCTTGAGCTTAATCCAAAGAGGTCCTGGGTCCTTAACAAATCCTCTCAGCTGTCCATTACTGCCGTGAGTAGCATCTGCGTACCCTGCTCTGAAGTTAGCACTAGCATTAAGTGTTGAAGGCTGCAAGTTTGTCTTCTAGGAAGACAGGAACAGAGGAGAAAGGGAGATTTCCTGGGAGGGATCATTTTTTTCTGGTAGAAAATGACTCGCTTATGACTAGTGCCCTAGAAATGTAGGGCTGCTTTCCAAAAAAGGAGTCTGAGTTAACCCAGAGGTGGAAGAATAGGAAGTTGTGTCCCTCTGCTCTTGGGCCTGTGCACAATCCGCAGGCTCACGGCTCCTACCCAAGAGAACCCACTCAGCCTCATGCTGGCTCTCGCAGGCCCTACCTATTGCCCTCTCCAGTTCAGGAGCTGCTGTCTCTGGAGATCTCACCTGGACACATTGATGCAAGGGCCAGCAAATACAGGGACTCACATGCTTGCTGGTAAGCAAGGCAAGCAGCCAGCCAGAGGCTTTGCTGCTGGGTCCTGCCTTCCTCCACACCCTGAGGGGCCATCCATCCCTGGTTTCCCATCCACTCTAGGAGACACTGATGGGGTGGGCACATCAGGCGCCGTGTCAAGCCAGCCACTTGCTCCCTCCACTTGCCCAAAGTGGAGAACTAGAGGCACTGCCTGTCACAATGGGTGTAACCTCACCATGATAGACCCTGTCAGCTCTCACTTCCCCTGGCTGGACAACATTAGGAAATTCAGAGGCTTCACAGAGCCTCAGGCACTTAAACCTGTCTTGTCAGTGACTGCCACTGCTGTCTAAGCATGGAACAGGAGAAGGAAAGATAGGAGAGAAAAGTTACTCCAAGAAGGAGGTAAAGATCAGCAGAAGAGTTCAGCTAAATAGAGCAGCATTGGTGACCAGCAAACAGAAGACAAGACTAAGCTCAGAAATGCACCTCCCCTCCCTCTGACCAGTTACTCAAAGTCACATCTCTAACTAGCAAGCAAGATAAGCAGCTCTGCCCCTTCCCCCGCCTCATTCTGCTGCTCACCCCATTTCCCCACTCTGTTCAGCAAATGCCTTTGCGATGGAGATATGACCTCAGCAGCGCTTAAATAAACTCTAGGCCTGATTTGCCTCCAGCTTATGCCGGACAGAGTCAGCAGCCCTCCCACAAAAGCAAGCTTAGCTGAGCTGGCATTACCTCCACCTCCACTCTGCTCATCCAAGCACCTGCTTCTGCCTGGGCTCCATAACCCCTATGGCTAGCTGCACTGCTGCTAAGCCCTGCCAGATCTGCCAGTCGGCCAAATACCTAGCCTGGGGTTTTGGAACAAAGACGTTGCTTATAATTTTTTGTGCGCTGGTGATAGTGAAAGACTGGCAGAGACTGATAAGCATTGAATCTGCTGGTTCCAAAGAGGCTGTGAAGATCACTGCAGGATCCACCCATCCTCCAGAAGCCCTGTTTTCAATTGCAATTTTAATTACAGATTAAAACAGGAGTGATGTGAAGTTAGTCCTCCAGCCAGGCTGACAAAAGCAGCTGTTTTGGTTTATTCATTTCCTGTCCTCCTCCTACCTCTTGGCTGCTAAGTTATTGATGTGTCTTCCAAAGACATAGAGCTGTCAAGCCCTTGATACTTATTATTTGTTCAGAATTTTTGAGCTTTCTTATAGTCTAGAGAAGCAACCTGCAAACATGCACAAAGCCAAATCCTCGTTCCCCTTCACAGCTCTCCTGAAAACACCCTTGCAAAGAAACCAGTGAACAAACAGCTTGACCTGGGGGCTGCATCTGTAGCCCATCATGATAAACTACCCTTGGTCCTTGCTTCATTTCTGTCTGTGTTCACTCTGTCTCCTAGCACATTTAAACTGTCTGAGGAGAAACCATCTTTCTACTGAGTCATTATTCCGCTTTCAGCACCAGAAGGATTGAACTATACCTGAAACTCCTAAACAAAACCACTATATAAGTGAAATATTTAGCTAATTTGCAACAGTAATCCCATTATAACAACATAATCAATTCTAATGGTCCTGAGGTATGAGTCCAAAAATCTCTATTCAGATCTTCCCCCATCCCGCCTCCCCAAAAAAAAATTCTTGCCTCATGAAAGCTAGGAGTGTACTTTGGCAATTACTCCAGATCTCAAGCCTCCTTTCACATTTTAACTCCTTGTGACAAAGAGAAAGGACATGCGAATAACAAAGGACATGCATGTTTCACACACATCTGTGAAGACTGAGTGGAGAAGGGGATCTGGGTCCTGAGGCCATTCTTCATGATTCAGAAAGCCTCTCCACCTTCAACACATGATTTTTGGTGAAAGAGCTTTAGCCTGGCAGAAGGTGTCAGGGGGAGACAGACAGAGGTCTCACATGCCTGTGTCTAGGTACTCTTCTCTCCAGAATGATACAGGAACAGAGAATTTATGGCAGAAGGGATGGTCTGCAGGACAGATGGGCTGGCCTGCTCTGAACCTGAGACTTTCCCTCCAGCCTCTGGTGAGAGTCAGACCTGCAGACTTTCGACACCAGCATGGAAAACAGGAGGAGACCTCTCCCCTCCTTCAGGACTCAGTCAGCAGATGCCAAGCGCACTGCAGCAGGGCATAACCAGGCAGAGGGAGCTGCAAATGAGCCTGACTAGCTCCATTTGCTATCCTGGTGAGTGACTTCCCCTGCAGAGATGGGGACTGTGATCTCTAGAGGAACCTGTCAAATAACACTAGGAGCTGCACTGGGATTTATGCTGGCAGGGGCACAATATTTCACTTCAATGACACTTGCTTTCTTAATATTTTAATCATGCTGTTAAACTCGAGACTTGAGACACACAGGCGGCTGCCACCCTTCCCACTGTGCCTTCCACTGATGAAGCCAAGCCCTGCAGCAAATGCCACAGTGACAGCGTTCAGCACAGCACACGCAGCTCAGAAGTTTTCCCAGCTTATGCATCACAGCACACACCATGCCAGAGACCAAGGGTCTAATCACCCATTCTCTTCCACTGAATTCAGTGGTCCTCATGTCTCAGAAAAGCAACACAGAAGAAACAAGAACGTAAGTCAAGGTCAAGGCAGCCAGGGCTGCAGGACTCACTTCTGTATTCCTTAATAACTGCAGATAGCTAAATGCCACAACACACTTGCTTTCCAGCCAGTCCCATGCAGACTTCTTACAAATGACTAGTAATAAAGGCATCAGAGAAAGGCAAGAAACCCTCAGTGTTCAATCCTGCATGCAATATTCATACAGTTTTCATAGGATTTGCCTAACAAATTCCCTGGTATTTCAGTAACTTCAGACATTTTTTATGTTCTTGATCTGTTTTGCTTTGTTCCCTCAGGTTACTTTAGCTTGGGAGCTTTTGGTCTTCTTTTAAATGTATTATCCTAGCATGTGCACGTCCTAGGGAAACGTTTCCAAGACTCACATGTAGAGAGAAGATTTTCAAGATGCTTGTGACACATCTATTAGGGAACTGCATATTTGCAGGGGGCTATATGTTATGAGCTAGATGATTGCTTCTAATCCAGGGTCCTGTGTTGTATTAGTGTAAGCTGAAAATTTACATTGATCATATCCAGGTGGTGTGTTCATCTGATGCTTTTCTGTTCACAAGCATAACCAGACTATCTCAGAGTTGTACAAATGGATATGAAAGAGGAACACATTCCTCAGCACAGAAAGGCAGAAAACTATTAAATGCTTTTCTAATTCTGTAATTCAGCAGAGACATGAATACTGTAATGAAATGAATTTTTCAGGTGTAACTTGCAGCTTAATGAAGTCCTTGCTAGGAGAAAGAAGAAAGCAAAGGCTCTAAGGACTCCAACAGGCTATGTAGAACAGCACTGGGCTGAGCCATGGCAAGCCCCAAGCAACAGATGTTACAGAGCAATGTCGAGACATCCCAGGCCATTCTTCAGTCTGGCAAATGGGTTGTACCCAGCCCTGCATGACAGAAGATTACTGGCAGGTATCTGGTCGCTTGTAGGAGACAGGCCGATAAATCCTTCCTGCCACTGACTGCACTCCTGCTCTTCACCAGGACATTTTGACAGGGAGAGAATTGAATAGCGTCACTAACAGACAGTGAAGAAATTATGAAGCTCATTTAGAAGGCAGTAAAGAGGGAATTTTCAATTTCCTTTTAAAATCACAATGTAATAATTCTTTCAAAATGGTTTCAACAGGGGAGCAGGAGCCAAAGGGACCTCAAAGCATTTCAGCATCCAGCTCCACAACTGGGGTGGGTGCCCGCACTCTGGCTGAGAGCACAGCTTTGAGACCCCAGTGAGCAGCAGTCTTCAGGCAAACATAAGGTCTGGTGCACATTTACAACACCTGCAACTTCCAGCTAAAACTATGGCCTCTTTATACTGAAGTACATTCCACATGGATAAGGAAAAGACTCTTTTCCTTAAAGAGCTTATATTGTCCTAATGGAAAGAGGACATTGTGTTAGCACTAGGAACCAAAGCCCCAAAGTCGCTAGATGATATGACCAAGGCCTTATTGTAATCTGTGGCAGTACAAAGGTCAGATTCCAGGTTGGGCCTAAGTTTAGGGTGAATGTAAAATCAGGCTTCTGCACTGTGTTTACCTGCACATACATTATATAAAAGCCTGGGAATGTGTGCATGCTCACAGGTTAGTGGACAGCAGGGAGGATACTCATGATAGTATTAAAGTCAAAGTTCTGCCATTAATTCCTGTTGGCTCCTTGCCTAAAATTGTGATTTCAGGAGCATTCCTGGAAAACCAGAACAGATATTAGGCATGTGTGCAAGCATTGATTTAAGGCCTTTGAGTCCATACAGATTAGTATGCATGCATGAAGATGGAATCCTGGAAAGGATATGAATACATGCACGTGTTGTGGTTTAACCCCATCCAGCAGCTAAGCACCAGACAGCCGCTCACTCACTCCCCACGCCCAGAGGGATGGGGGAGAGAAGTGGAAGGGTGGAAGTGTCAGAACTTGTGGGCTGAGATAAACACAGTCTAATAGGTAAAACAAAAGCTGCAAGTGCAAGCAAAGCAACACAAGGAATTCATTCACTGCTTCCCATTGGCAGGCAGGCGTTCAGCCATCTCCAGGAAAGCAGGGCTCCATCACATCTAACGGTTACTTAGGAAGACAAATGCCATAACTCTGAACATTCTCCCCAGCTTTAGGTACTGAGCATAATATCATATGGTATGGAATATCCCTTTTGGCCAGTTTGGGTCCACTGTCCCAGCTGTGTCCCGTCCCAGTTTCCCACGCACCTGGCAGCATGAGAAGTTGAAAAGTCCTTGACTGCCTAGCAACACCTAAAAATATCAGTATGTTATCAACACTATTTTCATCCCATATCCAAAACACAGCACTACACCAGCTACTAGAAAGAAAATTAGCTCTATCCCTGCCAAAACCAGGACAACACACCAGAAGTATGGACTCATGGATGGAACAGGCACATATGCTATGTATGCTTTCGCATAGTGCTAAGCAAAGTAATTACAGCCTTTCTCAGTTAACTGTTTTGCTAGTCTTCTTTCCATTACCTTGTAAATAGCTACAAACTGGCCTCAGCTTGATGTACAGTGAGATGATCGATGCAGTCAACTTATATGTTATTAGGGACCAAAGCAATAAGGGCAGTCTCCTGGTGTTTCACTGGAGATCTAATAACAATGCATACATCATATATAGAGATATACACATACCATTTTAACACACATATTTATAGTTATGCCCATGGTTAGATGATTAAGAGACATGAATATTCCTGAAGGCTCTGTTTTGCTGTTGTATTAGGGATTTTTAAGGGATGTCAAAAGCCCATTGCTCCTACAGAGCAACAATTCCTGTTTGGATCAAAAAGGCTATACAAAAATGTATTAACTTTCACTTAAATCCATTGTACAATTCCTACTCTTTTCATTTATTCCATTTCGTATTAGTATATTTTTTCATAATACGGACAAGAGTTTCATTTGCTAAAGTGAAGTGTAATGGTACAGAAATCCATAAATAATGATAAATTTTCTGTAGCTCAGGATCTGATTACCAATCTTTTATCTGAATTACTCTATTGATCAGCAGAAAAAAATGGATTCCAAATAAAAATACAAGACAATTAAATGCTATGCAATTAGCGCTAAGCCTCAAGAAAGATGACTTAAAGACAAAGGGTAGAACTCAGTAAACAGCTTTTGTTCCTACTGTTTTAAAGCATATAAACCCTGAGCATTTCAATGCTCAAAGCCAGCCTCTAATCCATGTGTGTTAGAAAGAAGGTTTCCCTGTGAGAAAACAGTTCTTCTAATTATCCACTGCTGACTTCCTCTCTGGCATCTGGTGCCATTTATGTAGGAGGTAGATATTGCTCTAGTAGACCAATCACTTGATCCTCTAAGGCTATTTCTCTGAGAAAATAGCCAGGCTTGAATACCAATTATCTCATTAGAAATCTGGAGTAACTCCATTGACTTTAATGGGAATGGTTACATTTGGAATAACTTCATATAGTGGGTTCATCCAGCCTGAAATGTGCATCGAGGACAGTATATTTCAGTCTAAACTAGGACTTCTAACGCAAAACCACTGGGAACAGCAGGAGAGAACAGGGAGCACTTTGAATGCTGTTTTGAGGTAGTGTGACAAGAACATCCCTGCCAAAAACTCAGTCCCAAATTAATTCCGTAAATCTCTGCATTTGCTGCTATCATTAAGGATTTGTTGATGTGGAAGGGGAAGAGAAAGGACAATTGGATTTATTACTTTGGAAATATGAGCAAGGCATCCACCAAAAGTAAAAATGTTCTGGAATAGATTATGCTTAACCTTTAGGCTATGCCATGGTAACACACTTGGCTAGTATTATCCTCTGAAAGCATTGGAGCAAAATTGTATATAGGGCCTTATTTCCAACACATGAGCACCTATAGGTTTGATAGCTCACTGTGAGCTGATCTGTGGCCAGAGGTCACTCTCAAATCTTCATTTATGTCAGGTAATGCCATGCATCATTGATTTCAATTGAGGAGATGCTTTTTAATAAGATTTAGTGTATTGGATTGCAAGACTAGCAGAAAGACCATCTATGTCATCATAATGATCCAGAAAGCTGGAATAATTCATTGCATCACCATATCATTTTCATTTGATGCTTGCCACAGTTTTCAATGTCAACAGCTTGCTTAAGACATTGGAGCTCTACTGCAGGTCTGAGGATCTAAAACCCATAAGGAAAACGATATGAAGATTGCAAAGGCTTCTGTATTAGAAGAGATTAAAAATATTAAGACTAGATTAGTTTAGGGATGAGATGAATAAAAAGTGACATGATAGACCCTCATAGTGAAGAATTTCTTTCTTATACCCAGTATAAATATACCCTCTTTCAGTTTAAAGCCATTACCCCTTATCCTGCCACTACATGCCCTTGTAAAAAGTCCCTCTCCAGCTTTCTTGTAGGCTCCTTCAGATACTGGAAGACTGCTATGAGGTCTCCCCAGAATGCCCTCATACAAATTCACTGCTGGCCTTAGTGGCAACGATATGTTATCTATCCTCAGAAGCTGCAGCACTGGGTTTTGCTGTTGCAACTCCCAGACTAAAGTAACCATCAATCTGAGTCTGGTAACAGTGACAGAGGACAAAATATCCCTAATTCTGTTCTTAAACTGAAAAAAAAAAAAAAAAAAAAAA
>Ga0065711_1031235_pt1 | contig 30212 bp, 24 predicted proteins | sample Hoacrofraction12_FD_59098 | JGI IMG/M metagenome (GOLD analysis project Ga0065711, IMG submission 59098) | Hoatzin crop microbial communities from Cojedes, Venezuela - Epithelial fraction 12 v2 (version 2) | ecosystem: Host-associated > Birds > Digestive system > Esophagus > Crop | place...
CCCGCCACCCCCTCCTCCTCCTCCTCCTCCTCCTCCTCCCCGGCACCTGGCGGCCATGCCAGGACCTCGGCGGTCTGGGCTCGCGGCGCGGTGGCCGGACCTTCCCGCGCCAGCAAGATGCTGGGGAGCACCCTCGAGAGCAACGGCTCGCTTTACAACCAGTGGTACTGACCTGTCTCCTCTGGAGGTTCGCAACTCAAAAGCACACGCGTACACTGGGAATGGCTGGTGGGCCTAGCACACATGTTACACTCTAACGTGTACGTACTTCAGAAGTAAAATTTTGACAAGATCTACAACGCAACGAGATAACCATGGATTTGGGTGGCTGGGAACTACCTGCTCGGACAGCCATTTCTCAGCTGATCCCTGTGCCATCCTCCCACTTCTCAGCCCCAGGACACACACACAGTGACCAAGAACATCCATCCTACAAACTGAGGCCTTCTTTGCAAGTAAGTTTTTTTCTGAGATCTTAAATACTAAGCAGTCCTTTCCTCAACTGCTAACAGGCCATAACTGTCATTTTTCATCCCCATCCCCAGGCTTTTCTCCTATGAGAAAATACAGAGGAGGAACAGGTGGAAAAAGAAGAAATACTGAACTGGCTCAAGATCTCATGAAGGTTGCAGTGAGTGCAGAAAATAAAATGTTCCATCATATGACACGTGGCCTCTTCTCAGTGGCTTCCTCTGGAAGAACAAACTTGCACTGAATTTGAACGTGGTTTACGGCAGTGGAAGATGCCAGCACTTTAGAAGTGATATGACTGAGGACAATAAGGACAAACAACCACTTCCCCACAAATGTCTGGTAGTATCAATGAAATCCACCTGTGATTTTGCCTAAGAACTTCATACAGGAATCAGCACCCAACCTGTTAGATGTTTTCACAGAATCACAGAATGGTAGGGTTTGGAAGGGACCTCTGTGGGTCATCTAGTCCAACCCCCTGAATGTTTTCTGAGCTGAGAGCAACCTGTGTCATCAGCTGTGGGTGACATACACCCTTTACTGCCCGGCCTACTTGCTACTGAACTTACATGAACTTTTTTACTGTAACTCTCCTTTTAAACTACAGCACTGAATAGAAAGGGGTAAAAGAATACATGCGGTTTAAAGTTTTACTTCATGTTCTGCAGGCATTTCTTTTAACATTAGAAATGTCTAAATCGATCACTTTCTGAAGTGATGTGGTTAAGATCTTTAAAAACAGGCACTCTGATGGGGAATTTCAGGGTCTCTACTACCACTCAGAAGCCTACATCCCATTGAAAGCCACTTTAGAAAGCAAATTTTGGGTGCCTAAGTCATTTCCTTTTCAGTAATAAATGTACTGCTAAGAGCAGGTACTGTGTACTGATAATATCTTTATAATAATTAATACAAAAGCAGAAAGTACATACACTTACAATACTGAAGCCTAAGGCACTGGAGCAAAAAAGTCTATAATGGGTTCTCCTTGGAGCAAGCAAAAAAGAAAAAAGCCCACTAGGCTGAAAGCACTTAGGTCCAAAACCTAACCGCTTCAGAAAATATGAGTATGATTTCATACGTGTGTGTGTGTGTGTTTACGCATTTAATTCTGGCATGACTTAAAGAAACTGAATCCTTCTGTTTGCATCAAGATAATCCACTTTTCTGGAGGGAGAGATAAAAGCAAGTTGGCAGTTGTAAGTGCTCTGATATCCAATTTCTTCAAGAGACTTGAAGTCAGACCGATAGATTTGCAGCTGGCTCCAGCCCATAGACCGGTACCACAACTTTGGCCTTTGCCAGGAAAAGAAAAGGCCCAGGGATGTTTGGACAAGCGCTGCGGCACTGGGAGGAGCGGCTGCTTCATACTAAGGATGGGACTGCTGAAAAATAACCAGCTTTGTGAGGGGCTCTGGGCAGCGTTAGGATTAGAACTAAGATCCTGTGCCTACCAGCAACACCTCGTCCCACGGGTCTGGCCACGTAACACCACAACCTGGAGCCGAGTAACTGAGCAGCCCTTTGAATGCCCAAACACTGCTGCTCTGGGTGCGCACATGAAGAGGGCACAGCAGAGAAGGTCAGTCCTGCTGATGTTGCTAGGTACCCTCGTGTTCAGAAGAGCAGGCAACAAAGACGGCTGTGTCCTCTGTGTATCCTACACCAGGGCCAGCCTTCGTGCCCTTGAGTAGAGGGCAGCAGCCCACACGAGGGTTGCTCCTAAGTTACTTCAACAAGCTTTAGGTTTCAAAGGGAAGAAAAGCCCCCAGAAGTGCATTCTTGCTATTCAGAGCACTGAATTTCTACCACCAGTGAATGCAGGAGCTCTGAGCTCTACTTCTCTTCTTGGTAACAGTGACAAGCATTTTTAAAGGAAGCGCACGTTTTTCTCCACAGAGGGGGGAGAAAAAGACGACAAAAAGGAGACTTCAAAGGGCCATACCCTCTCTGATGGCTTTTCTAGGCTGGTGCTTTCACTGAGAGCACCCATGCACTTGAAAGGCCCAGCAAGGGCTGTGCTGGTAGCGGCAGTTGGGTCCTGCTCTTCAGGGCTGCTCAGCAATATTGTTTGCTTTTAAGAAACTTTTATGTGAATGACCACAGAAGCTCCTGGCTCTGCAGTGCTCTGTATCGATTTTATGATGTGCCAGTTTGCAGGCATTTTATATAATGCAGACAAGAGGCATTTCACTGTCTGCAGGGTTAGACGCCCAGACCTTTCCCTCCACTAACTTAGGCTTCTCCTGCTTAAATTGCAGGAGAAATCCTTTTAGTAGGAGCAAGACTGTTACCGTTTCCTGGCAAGCTGCTGAATGTGAATAGGTCACTTGATCTTGCACCTCCTGAAGTTAATGGTGAAAACATACTTGCTTTCAGTGACTGCAATATCATGCTTTTAGTGAGCACATTGCTATTTCCTTTTGCAATACTTTCAAAGTCTCCATCACAGTAGTCCTTTGCCTTAAACAGGGGAAGCAATGAATAGGTCTCCCACAGCGCTGCCAACATCTTCCCAGCCGTGTGGTTGAAATTCTAGATGGTGCCAGGGCTTGTGAAAGACGGCAGCTTTGGCCTATGCGGTCCTGCTTCTGGCTAGGAACCCACAGCATTTTTGTCTGTCGTCGTCCTGAGAGCTCACATTGGACCAGTTCACATTTTTCTTTCATGTAAAGAAGCAGTTATAAATAATGGGACATTATTTAGCTCTTGGAAGAGAAAAAGGGGACACAAGGCCATCAGATTTTTCCGCAGCAAATCTGCCCTCTCCTTATTCCTTTAACTGGCTTCACAGGAAACAAGCGGGCGCGTTTTTTGCAAAACGCTTGTCCTGGGTAATCCCTGCTGAGTTAGTTGCGGAGTCAAATGCCAGATAAAAGGAGGCCCCAGCAAGCGAAAGTTGGAGGGAAGTCTCCAGCTGCCAGGGTCTCTTCCAGGGACAGCTGTAGGCTAATGGATAAGCTATAAACAGAGCATTTAGGGCAGAAGTGACAATAGAATGGGGGCCAGGGTGAACAAAGGAAACTTTTTAAAGGGATGCAAAGATAATGAGCGCTGAACAGCAGAGCTTGTCTGCTGAGCTGTCTCAGCCTCAGACAGACAGGCCAAGCAGCCACGGGCACACAGCCAGCTTGCGCTGCTGCAGGCAGAGGATCCTGCTTGTCGAAGGATCAGAGCAGGGGATAGCTGTTCAGTTAGAACAACCTTCTGGGACGATTAGAAACATTCTTTTTCAAGTCAGTTCTAACAGCAGCAACTTTCATTCCAGTGGGGAGAAAGAAGGGGAGAATGGCAAACTCTACATCAGTCTTTTGTTAACCTAAAAAACGTCTGATGGCTGTGGAATGCCACACAGGACATGCCCTGAAAAGGAGATTTTTTTTTTTTGAAAAATCTGCTTCAAAGACTTCTCATAGGAAGTTACTGTGCTGTCTCTGCAATCTCTCATCTGGTAAAGCATGTCCAGGTCTCCTGCCTGCTTCACGAGCACTCTCACAGCTGCAGCACACACTGCTCGCGGAGGGGGTCTGCGTCACTTTGTTTTACCTGCCCACCAGCCAGCCCATCTCTCAACACCCTCCAGTGCATGCACAGCAGATCAGCCTTGGAAGAAGAAGGGAACCTACCCGCAGGGTGACCTGGTATCACGAGGCTGTTGGTAGGTAACGCTGGTGGAGGTGGCAGCGTGGGTGGGGTGGCGAACATGGCCGGATGGTGCTGGTGTTGGGTCTGCGATCTGAGAGAGAAGTGCGAGGTAGCAAGATTAGAGATGGAGAGGGGCAGAGCCGGGCCAGAGGAATGGTGCGGAGGAATCTGGGGAGAGAGGGGAAGGTGTTTCGGGAGGCTGATGCTTGTTGCACTGCTAGCACTGCTGCTCCGGCTGCAGAGAGAAAAAGATGGGAGGAAAAGGGGAGAGAGAGACAGAGAGAGACAGAAAGAGAGAGTGTGTTACAATACAGGACTGAAACAGTGCAGGAAACACACTACCTGCAACAACACAACGATGTGCCACTGATCTCCCCCCCAAGCTTATGTTTTTGGTTTTTCTAATGGCAGTGGAGACAACAACGAGTCTTAACGAACTTCTCCAGCAGGGCAGGACAGGCTTGGGTTCTCTGGAGTGACATTTCCTCAGGTGCTTGAACAAGTTACAGAGCTATCTCTGAGATACTGATGAAGGCCACAAAGGCAGCTGGATTTTGCACCTTTACTTAGCCTCTGACGACCTTGCAGTGACCATGTGCGTCCTTGTGACCACAAGCAATTACTCTAATTCCTTTTTCTGTTACTCTGGGAGCACAGAGCTGCACAGTGTGAGTGACTCTGGGCCCAAGTTGTATCTGCTGTGCATGCTCTGTAGTTATATTCACACAGGTATGCAAACACATGCCATGTTAATAAATTATTCTCATAATAATTCTGTAGTTTAAATATTTTTTCTATTATTACTACTCCACTGCAAGTGATCTGTTTTGTGGGGTGAAAGGCAGTATCTCTGCAGTTATTATTTAGCGTAATTTCCACAATACCAATATCTGTTGCAATCTAAACCTCTGAGATATCCTGAATAGTTTGAAATATTATTAATAACTTCTACTACAGTGGCATTTAAAGGGTAAAACCATGAGAGAGTTTAAGTGTGCAGGACACTGTGAAACACACATTACTGGCAGCTCTCTGTATTAATATTTTGACCCTTATTCAGCCAAGTCTTATGTTTCACATCAGTCTTCTCATCTTGTTTAACTGGCCTAGCTCTGGTTTGGGAGGCAAAGGCCTGTCTTCCGTACCAGCAAAAAGACTACACAAGTTCCAGCTGACTAGCTAAACTCTTCTCTCTTGAAACTCATTTTCCGTAACATTTTCATCCATTCCGCTTACTGGATGGAGGCAATTTAAACAGCAAAGCTAAACCTCCTGTATCTGTAGGCAGATTTCTCGGCCTACATGGAGCCCTCCTGTTCTAAGGGACACAGTATCTTCTGATATAGATATCCCTTGTTTGATGCTGGTGAACCAACAAAATTGTGATAACCATGAACAAACCTTCTACTTCAATGGAAGTCTTTCTGAATATGAAACCAGGGAATTGCTCAAACTCCAACCACCTTAAATTTCTAAGGCAAGAACTGGCCAGCTCAGACAAGACAGTGCAAAACTCCACTAGAAAGCAGACCTAAAAGAACTTTATCCCACAGTTACACATGCCTTTCTCCCAGAAAGGGAGCATTTACCACCACGTTTCAAAGGCAGCTATTGACCACTGCTGGGAATTCCAGCCTGTGGAGTCAGCGCAGATAACCAAAGCACGGTGCATCTTATCCAGGCAGTAAGAGCACTCCTGTTTCACCTCCCAGCAATTTCTATCCCTTTTGAAACAAGCTCTATCCCAGCAGTAGCACAAAGATGACATGAGTGTCCCTTTGCCCTACCTGATATTATTGAGTCCGTTGTGGGCCACCTGGTGATGCACTTGGTAATTGAGCGGTGGAGGGATGTGGCTCGGAGGCTGGGTCCGAAGCTCAGGTATTAACTGAGGCTGCGACTGCGGCCGAGGTTGAGGTTGCGACTGTGGCCGAGGCTGTGGCTGAGGTGTGAGCCTTGGTGGTGCTGGTGCTGAAATCACTGGCTCCTTCTTCAACAGCGGGCTTGCTCTGGCGCTCGACGTGGGTGCTGAGGAAGTAGAAGTCACAACGGCAGCTACTGGCTGGGGGCTGGGGATCGGCAGGGCGAAGGGCACGTCGGTGCTCAGTTCCCGGCTCCGCTCTAGCCCAGACACCTTTGGGACATTGGCTGCTTTCGCTTCTGGCTTGTCATTCAAGGTGGGACCTTATGGAGCAAGAAGAAAAAGAACAAAGCGCGTGCTGAAAAGGTCTGTGTTTGTTTCTCTGCTGGGTAGAACACATGCCTGAGAAAAAACAAGTGATGTATCAGCTTGTGGGAGCATCGTGGGAGCACTGCTGCTACAAGATGGATGCGTGTTTGTGTGTCTGTCCTTCCGCTCTCCTTGACTGGCCACTCTACAGTACTTGTTCGCATGCGTGTAAGAGACTTCGCTGTCATTAAACGAATGCATACTACAAAGAACATATAGCTTTGTGACTTCTACAGACTCCCAAGGTTATGGACCGTAGGAGTGTGAATGTGTCTCGAGTTACTGCTACAGTATTTCCTGCTCAATTTAAGTTTAAGGCTGATAATGAACTCGTGAACGCAAGCCTGATCATGAAGACATTTCATTTTCTCAACGCTCTTTCAAGGCAATCTACATTGTGTTTAGGCTCAACTCCAGCTACGACGCACTGTGACCGAAGCAGAAATCATTAATGATAACCCCACCTGGCTCCTAGGGAGGAGGACACCTCGGTTCTTCGTGTAGCCAAGGATGGGACAGTTCTGCTGTGAAGCGGTGACATTGCTGTTCCCTGACCACACACTTGTGTGGCAGAACAGAACAAAGAAAGCTGGAAAAATCCAGTCACAAGTGCAGTAAGCACACAAGTGTAGTCCTGGTCACCCTAAGTATTGCACACACCTGTATGCACCCCGCATATCAAAACTATCAGGAATGCTTCGACCTTGCAAAATGCACCTGCAGTGAGAATTCCATATGGAATTACTCCTTCTATGGCGCCAAGTATTTCCTTTTATCCAAATCAAACCAAATCGAACAGCTCAAAGGGTTAAAAGGCTGGAAAGGAAATGGGAAAAGGGAGGAAAGGAGAGGTATTTCAGATCCAGCAGCATCCAAAAGGTCGAAGACAACCGAAATTACAAAGATCAACGTGATTCAACCCCCACTGAACCCCCTTTTCAATGTAATCTGTGTATCCTTGGGTGCACATATAACCACAATTTCAAGAAAAGCTGTTCATGGGTTACGAGAACTAGTGTTGTCCATGTGTTTCACACACACAGATCCACCGTGCACACACAGCACTTCTAACTGACTTTTAGAATACATGCTTTTATTATTCACCAGAATGTGTTGGGACTGTTTGCGTTTAGCTGGCTTGCAGACATGCAAGAGATTTTTACATACACTCATTAACATGCTCCCGACACTCTCAGGAACAAATTCCACCTTTGAAATTTTCCTGCCTCATCAAAGGACTGATCCAGTTCCTGATGTAGGAGGTGTGGAAATAACATACGACGCACACCGCAAGCTAATTCTGGCCACGCAGACGCTCTAACCAGGCATTCATGAACGCAGTCTGTGAGAGGCCAGAGTTCTCACTGCCGTGGCTTTGACGACTTGAGCATCACCATGTCGGCATTAGATGAGAGGAGGACAGCGATGAACCACAGCCTGTAGCACACCAGCTCATTTTCTGTACAGACAACGCCCACTTGGTGAAGGCATCTCCTTACTTGAGATAAAAGGCAGCTCCCCACACTGCCACTGGCTCTACTTGCACTCTCACCACTGCACCATTTCCTTCATCAATCAATCAATCAATCAATCAATCAATCAATCAATCCATATATGTATTCAGAATATGAAAATGAAAAGACAACGAATGGAAACATATGCACTATAACAGCTGAAGATGTGTGAGGACTTCTGGCTTCAAAGTTACAAATAACAGGAACAGATGCGTTTCCAAACACCAGTGCTTTGGCTGGCAGCATGTGTGATCAGGCCTGTACTCTTCAGCACCTTATACGTCTTCACAGGTTTGACTCAATGGCTGGAGATCCTAAATCGTTCCCTACAACAAATATAAGGCTAGTGCTTGTTTCAGTGAATATTTTTCAAATATGAATTCATGCACCACATGTACCCTGGTTTTGAGATGTAATTAGACCTGGTTCCAATGTTACTTAGAGTGACGAAGAATTTATTTCCAAAATCAAATTCTCATTCCTCTTGTGCACCACTATTTTTTATAATGCCACCCATGTTTGTAAATTTTCCTCACATTTTACTACTAACAACTGAAAAATAGTCACTGACTAGTCAAGCCAGGGGTCCCCACACCGTGCCTTTTGGAGGAATTCTACTCAGAGCTGCAGATCCCACTGTTTTTCAGGAGCTACCCATTAAGAGCAATTGGGTTTCATTCCTGACCACAGGTTTCCTGAGAGCCTATTAGCTCTTCCCATCCAACAGGCCTTCTCCTACAGAGTTAAACTTCATATCATGTAATTATAGGCAATGTAGACTAATGGTGTATATTCAAAACACACTGGCACCACAAAAGTTAGTTGAGTAAAAAGTCAATTAGATCCAAAACAAATCAATAAAGTCCCGCACTAAAAGCAGCCGTTTGACCAGTTTTATGTACAACTATTGATTCCCTGTGGTTTCAGCATTAGTCCTCATTTGCAATTTTCTCAAAGCAAAAGCTCACGCTCCCTTGCTGACTGAATTGACCAGCCAGCCTGGTTATATTAGTTAGTATGAGGGGTACATGACTAATTTCTCCTGCCAACTTTCATCTCTCAGGTTTCAGTACTGAAATATTTTTCACTCTCAACAACAATGAAAATACCCGGCCACTTCCCTCTTCCCCTGGAAAAGCTACAGGCATGAGTGTGAATATCTTCTCTCCTTTTGTAGCTACGTTGAACAAAAGCAGAAGCACTGACGAGGGAAAGATATGGTGTGAATTCATGGGTGAGCGTGGAGAAGCATGTGAGAGACAAAAAAAATCCCCAAGCTTTCTCAGCCACCACATGGGAATGACGGCGGGCGAATCCTGGTGTTCTCGTGACTTTGCTCTTTCCCCTTCTGATGGCCGCAATGCAGTTCAAGAGAGAGAAGCTGCTTCGTGTGGCTGTCTTGAGGGTGAACTGCCATGGGTGAAGGGAAGGGGACCACATGTGAACACAGGCAGGAGAAATCATGGAGAGAAACGACAGGAAGACAGCGACACCAGGTACTGGGACCTGCCTGACGTTTGAAAGTCACATCTTCTGAAAAGGAAAACTTTTCTCACATCTAGGTGTTTCACCTAAATCTCTGGTAAAATAGATTTGGACAAAATGGATAGCAGATGCCCAAATGGAAACAGATCACATCTGTATATCTCACTATTCTAGAAAACACAAAAGGCACTTCTAAGCGAAGGCTTAAGACCCTTCACTTCAGCTAACTCCACGGAGTACCGTCCCACGACTTACACAGTGACACTGAACAACACACACACGTCCTGGTTTCTTTCTTCCAGTTCATACTCTTCTGCTACACTTACTTCTACTTGTTTAGTGCCTGTTTCCAATACCCAGTCACTAGCTAACCATACTCCAGAGGTCTCCAGAAACCTGACAATTTTGAGGCCATCTTCCCTGTGCAACCAAAGAAACAATTTTGAAGGCTATAATCACCTGGTTTCTTAGGTACTTAACAAGATCCTTACCATGACACCTATCACAAAAATCTGCAGTTCAAGACTTTCCTCTCCATTCATGTGAAAGTCTCTGAGCTACTTTCCCTGAAATCCCTCAAAAAGTTGATTTTAATTATTTTAATGAGACACGTTGCCCATTTTGATCAGGATCTCAAACTCTGCAGTTTCTCTGTAGGCTGCTCGAAAGTCCCTCCTAAGGGAAGGACACTCCTGTATGCCCAAGTTTCCTCCAACTGACCAGGCTGACTGCTAGTCACGCATGGAAATACCTCAAAGAAAAAAAACGAATATTCCCTTTTGTGCAAGGTGGATCAGGTTTCATCGAGATCCTCTCAGAAATTTCTGTACTTTGGCTCCTAATCAAGTCCTTCTGAGCAGATGGACCTGCAGAGCCGAGCACAACTGCCCCAACAAAGCACAGACCCACCACACCACACCACAATGTTCTAGAGGCAAAAATGTGTTTATTTTCACCAAGTCCTAGAGTAATTTTCATGCTTAACGATAACAGGCTGAGCCAATTTGCCTAAGACTTGACAGTCAGCTCCAATAATTCAACCTTAATTAAACCTGAACGCATGTCAGTTCAGCTCGTCCCTTCACAGGAAATCTGACATTCGCAATGATTCCTGTTTCAGCCCTGCTAAGGGGAGGCTGGATCACATCTGCCATTCTCCACCACGCAGAGCGCTACCCCTTTTCAGCATGCCAACTTTGTTTATTTTCTAACCAAACACTCTGGACTTCTTCCATTGAGAGGTTTTCTTAAATGAACAGACAGTGAAACATGTCTTGATCTCACGGGGGTGAACGGTGACTGAGTGCGAGAGATGGGGAGGACTGAAACTGCTCTAAGAAGAAAAATAACAACAACCTGGGATTAGTAATTCTTGCCTCCTTGATCAACTAATTTGCCATTTGGAGTGTCATTTCAACCTCCGTGTGTCTCGGGTTACATCTCATTCCGACTTAACCTGGTGAAGATGAAAACTTTTAACAGCTTTCAAAGGCACAGAGAGCTTTAGCTACTGCTGCTGGAAATCTGTAGAAACAAGAGCTGAAGTTTAAGGGAAACCCCAAAGTCAACTACAGTTGAATTTGCTGCGGAAAGTGTGTTTCCGAAGGAGGTACCCGAAGGTGAAAGACCATCAGCATGGATCCATTACGAAACTTCAGTGAATTACAAATCTGTGATTGGAATAAACACGCGCTGCCCACCCCCATGGCTGCACAGGGTGACACGCTTGCAGTGTGTAAGTACACAGCATTGCAGGCTAAATACAATACAGAAAGTCCCAGACACAAATTAAACCTTTCTGTTACAGGAATTTGCTTTCAAGCTGATTAAGAGTAGCTCAAGTGCAAGGGATTAAAGATGTAAAGGCTGCTTTGAGAACTCCAGTAAGCAGTTACTGTGTTATACAAACACTACTTAGGGCAACAGCAGTGCCAGCCCTGCCTCTTGCTCTTTGCAAGCTGCTGGTTGCTGCTGAAAGGGGACTGTCAACACACGTACAATGTGATTGGAAATAATCTAATCTTGCTTGCACGCCTTTCCTTTGTCTCTTGAAAAAAAGAAAAGTGGAGTCATTCAGACGTCTTTCTGCAGTCTCCCTGGTTGTATTCAAACAGCAAGGGTGATGGGGTGATGTGAGAAAGAAATTCCTCTCCTACATCCATCAATGACATCTTTACCAATGGCAATTTCCCAAGAAACACAACCACCACCATCTGCAGCCTATCTCTCCACCCTGTACACATCCTTGAAAACAGACATAAGCCAGGCTGGCTATGATGAACCCTGCTCCATATTCTAATTCCAGCAAGAAACGCTGCAAAAGCATCACCACAGGAATTGCAGGGACATACGTGGCAAGAAGCTGAGTGTTTCAGCGTTGGTTGGTGAGTCCCAGAGACAAGTTTTGAACCATCAGCATGGGAAATGAGTACAGAAGAGCATGATTTTACAGCAGTAGTACAAAACAAAGAAATATCTAAAGGAGCATATTCAAAGAACTTGAGCAAACCTTTGTGTTTTTTTTAATTGAGCTTTTAGAGCGCTGCATAATGTATTGTGGATATGCAACATACATAAGCACAAGACAGAATAAAGCATTGTGCATTGGCAATGATAGCACTGATGCTGGCAGAGTGCTTACAAGTGAAAATCAATATTTAAGTGCTAATTCTTTATCCTCATCTGGCTTTTCCTTCTATATGGATGGCTTTTTCATTGCGTTTTAGGAGGGCAGCACTATTTAAGACATTAGACGATTAGCTTGGTCTGCAAAGGTAAGGCAAGCAGAGCTACAACACAGAAGCTATCCAGCATATGGGGGACTAAGTTCCTCCACCCATTTTAACGCAAATCAGCTTAAGATAAGGAATAAAGGCTTGGGACTTGCACATAAAAACACCGTCTGGAAGACTCTGGAATCTAACGTGAACTATTTTTAACATTATTGCGAAGCAAAGGCCAAATTTCCATCACGACAGCAGCGGACCGCACACATTAGGTCACGTCAAAAAATGTTCTTCCGTGACAGGGGCTCCTCAGAACATCGTAGGCCCCTGGTGCATTTTCCACAAATAATTGCAGTGTTTTCTCAGAGGGGAGCGTAAGCCGAGCGCAAGCGCGAGCCCCGGCGCCTGGCTTTGCACCCGCGCGGCCGGCTGCGTGCCGGGGAGCCGGCCTTTGTTCACAGCGCGGCTGCCCCAGCCCGTCCCTGCGACCCAGCGCCGCGGCCGCTTCCAGCGGGAAGCTCCTTCCGCAACGCGGCCGGGATTCGGCCCCTATCACTCCACTCATTTGTACAGAGCTGTCTGTCAAGTCAAATCGCCTCGCCGCAATCTGAAACACCCTCCAAACAGCTGCCACTATCAATTACTCTCCCAGACAGCCTTGACTATCAGGAAGAGAACTGGAGCGAGCACTTGCCAGTTTTAATAAACTGTGTTGCCCAAGTCATTTAACCTGCTAGACTGCTGTATGCTGGGGCTGTAACAAGCCTTCAGCTTTTCAACCTAGAAGAAAGCAACAGTGGCAAAAAGCTGTCAGCTTGGTCCTCAGAATTAACTTCCAAGGGTGTCTTTCCCCCTCCTTCCCCTTTCTAAAGCACCCAAGTTTAAAAGTAAAATATCTTCAAGTCATTTTCATAACATCACGACGAGGAAAGCATTTCACATTTTCAACACAAAGCCAGCAACTCCTGAGAGTGAAGGTTGACACGCTCCCTGATTTTCATGTTAGGAGCACACCCGAGCAGAGAGAGCAGAGCCCCTCTCTCCTCTTACACCGGCATGGACGTGTCCCGCGGGCAGTCCCAACGCTGGCTCTGTCCACATGTCCATCACCATCACCCCAGCGATGAGCGATGTTGACGCAGCCGAGGGCTTCGGGATGCCCTGACCACCTCCAGGGCTCTGCACCCACCACTCCAGCCTGGTCCTTACCCTCTCTGTACAGTTATGTTTTCTCACCCGACTGAAAACTCAAGCATGGCAGATTTACATTTACTCTGATACTTTTGGGACCGGTAGGAGAGACTTCCTAAAGAAACATTGATCTAAAATTAAAATACTTCCATGCAGATCAGTGTTATCAGTTTGCACCTCATGTATATATCAAAGTGTCTGTGAATGTTGACCAGAAAGAAAAGGTCTATTGTCGTTAGGATTAATTTGCCATATAGGAATCTGTACTTCCACTAGAAAGCTTATTGGACTCCACGAATCAAAAAGAAGATTCAAAACCGCTACGCCAAATGTTTTCCTTAGCCAGCCGCATAGATAAGAGCCTTTGTTGCGAAAGCTTGCAGCGCAGAAAGATTTCACCCCCTCCCCTCGAAACTGAGAGCAAAAGCATTAAGACCTATGGACTTGACGCTGATTTGCAGCTGTATGGTTCTTTAATGGGATGTTTTATTCCTAGAGATTTGGGAGCTTTCCATGCTCTATCCAGGCATGTTAGCTGTAAGCATGCGTAACGACACTCCAAAGCTGCAGGAGCTGAATGAAAATGGGTGCCAAACACAAGGATTGGGGCCAGAGCATAAAGAAGAAGGATCACCATTCAAATCCCCCCAAAGTAAGTCACACTGCATTTCCCTAGCCATGCTGCTTCTGGCAACATTTCAATGCAAAGCTGAAACTGGATTTGCAGCTAAAGCACCTACTGTGGATGCTGGCGTTGTAATGAGATTGAAAGTTTCATACAGGCTTTTAATCTAGGGCTATAATGGTGGATCAAATGCTGCAGGGTTAAATCTCTTCAGTGCTGCTCCTAAGCAGATGCCGGATGCCTAAAAAACAGTGACACAGGAGCGACTCTATTGCCCTGGCCACAAAATGTTGCTAAAGCTCCTTGTAGCTACCTATTGAAGGTAGTTTTGTCTTGCTTTGTTCTGTGCGATGGCATATGGTACACCTAACCTGAGTGACAGACAAGCAACAAGGTAAATAAGCCATCAGAAAGACACCCCCCCCTGTAACTTAAGAAAGCAAGCAAGCACAAATACTCAACTCCAGATGTAAGCTTTTACACAGACAAACCTGCTATATACCAAGGAATCTTACTATTTTAATTAGTCAAACAAGGGCAAATAATAAACCATCAACTACTATATTACAGGAGAAAAAGTACTGCTTTTGCTGTTTGAAATCTGTATCGATTCCCATCTAGCCTGCGAGTGAGTTATTAATCACTCCAATTAAATCATGAACACAGGTCTTTACGCTGAAATTGAACCCCCACCAATAGATCAATAACTCAAACCTCCAAGAGCAATTACTGCTCAGCATAATAGAGCAGCCTGTTACAGAGAGCTCCATGCAGACCACGATTCTCTCTGCCGTATCTTTCACAGGCAGTGCAAACAAACTGGGGGAAAAAAGATCTTATAACTGTTATTTTCAAAATAAACAGACATCTGCTTAGAGTTACCTAATCTTTCTCACATCACAGACGCAGATCTGCCAAGGTCACATCGGAGACATGATTACATTTTTTCACAATTTGTTATTCTAGCAAAGCCCTGATAAGATTGAACTATTGAAGTTCACACTCTGGTTTAATTTTAAGAGGTTAAATGCCAAATCCTTTTCTTATTGCTACAAGGAAGGGATCTGCCAGGCTGCATAATACCCTGTGTGGGCTAAGACAACAATTTTGTTTCATCTGCACAGTCTTATGAAGGTTTTGATTTTTTTTTTAAAATGACATCAGAGAACTCCAAACTCCCAAAGAATCATTTAAAGTAAAACCAGAAAGTGAGGCTGTTCCGGAGGACTGCAAATGACCTTTCAGACCTTCCAGCCAGGAGAAGCTAAGTCAATGGCTGTCTGAGAAAGCACACTCGCTAACCAAAACCAGAAAAAGGCAAGAAAGAACATTCTCAAACACCAGATCATCTCTGCTGGGAAAGGAGATGATTACCCTAACCAGCCAAGCGTACTCAGGGTCACAGAAATTCCCATCTCTGGCTTGCAAGATAACTGATGCTTGTCCTGATGCAAGGAAAAGAGGAACCGTCCACGCTCAGGCTCCCCGAGCGCCGCTTAGCTCCCACGTCCTTTCCAGGTGAGAGCCGTATTTCTGCACGCATCCTTGCTTCTGATGGGCTAGCCCCCTCAAGCAGGCCCCTGAGCGCCATCCATCACCCTTCATTAGGGAAGCTATTGGCAGCCAATTAAGTGGTGACGGACCCACACCACTGAAGCTAATCAGGATGAGTTCCTACCATACCCTTCAGGCTGCAGGCACTGACTTCTGCCTATGATGGGTGTCACATCACGGCTCCTTCCCCTCGCTGGCTGGCTGCTGGGTATGTTGAAACAGCCTTGGCCATGGCTCAGCATACGCATGAAAAAACGACACCAATTCAGGCAACGCACGAAAACAAGCAGGTAGAGGGGCAGTGCTACTGCTGGGATCTCACTACGGCTTTCCACCGCCAGACGCACAAGTAGCTTTTACAAAAGGGAGGGAGGGAGAGAGACTACCTATTCCCCATTGCAGCAGAGGCAGAAAGAGCCCAGACAACAGTTTTCTTCCTCCCTAAAGGTCACAGATTGTAACTGGAGTTAGAAAGGTCAAATAGTGTTGCGATCTCTTTTCTGGAATGTGGTATGTGCTATTCGCGTGAACTACATCAGCTCAAAATCCAACACCCTACACCCATCTCCTGCAAGAGAGCTCCTCTCTGGTCTCTAGACGACCATGTGCATCAAATTCTGTGCTCCTGGTTGGCTTTCCAAACTTTTTTACTGGAAACAGAGGCAACAACAGACCCATTAACACACAGACAGCCAAATTCAGCCCCTGGATAGATGTATATGGATTTAAACTGGCTTTTTAGGGCAGAGGAGAGCCCTATATAAACCAAAATTTTAGAAGGAAAGACTCCTCCTTCATTTTAACTGCTTCATGAGTCTATAGATAAGGATACAAAGAACCACGTCTCTCCACTGAAATCAACGAGTGAGCACTACTTAGAGCAGAGAATTCCCTAACAGCAGGTGGGATCCCCCTTCCCCAGAACTCAAAGGCCAAGCTGCACATGTTCTGCTAGGCTCCTAATTCACCATTCGAAACCACTAAACTTCAATGCAGAACAGCAAAGGGATCCAGATTTGCTTGAAACCAGCTGTGATGGACGTGGCCTCCTCAGTTCCAAGCACAAAGCAGGAAAGGCTGTCAAACTTCAGTAAACACCAGCATGAGTGAAGACTGTTTCAGCTGAAGGCTACTGCAGGTTCTGCTAGAGGCAGATCCTGTTTCATGGAAAGAATGGTGGCATCTAGCTGGATCTGCAGCCCAGGAAGCCAGTGAACATCTGCTGCAGGACCAGGTGAGGGGGATGTGCACCGAACACAGCTGCAGAGTGAACTTGTGGTTCTGGTGTAGAGGACTGAAGATGCCATGGAAGGAAGCTCACCTGTAAGCGCTGTGCTAAAGCTAAGCCGCCACAAAACCTGACCATTCCCCGCATGCTTTGCGCCTACCAGACCCACTGGTTCAGAACATCCTACTTTGTTTAGAAGGCTCTGTGCTAAACTCTGCTGTTTAAATTTTCAGGGATAAAAAAGAGAGCAATAATAATCTCAATGGGTTTAAGTCTGCAGCGGTCTTTGACAGATGTCAGAAGACTGCAGAAAAAGACCTATCGTGCCTGTGTGCAATCAGTATTTGAAGTGCCAAAGCTGCTTTTCTGGCCCAGGAAAGTCAGAACTGAAAGATACAAAAGGGTGGCAAACAGAACTGTTCAGACACTGTCTCAGTAACTCGACCACCTTCCATACCCAATGTTACGGCTGGAGTTGTGAGAATAGAAAGTTCTGCTGCAAGGTGACTTCGTCTCTGCTAAAGAGGAACTGAAAGGAGTGACTGACCACACACAAACTAGCAAAATCCTGTCTTCTTTATTTGTGAAGTCCAGCCCTCATAGTTCAGTAACTGCTGTCACATTAGGGCTAATATGCTTACAATTTGGGAAAACAATGCTTGAGAATCAGTGCCTGTCAAGCGGGGCCAGCGCTTTCCAGGCAGCAGCCTCCCACTGCCCCCCCCTCCCCGCTTCCCTGGCACAAGGCGGCACCTTCCAGGCACATCCCCCGCTTAGATTTACTAGCATACATTGCTCTTCTAAAACAACACGTTTAGCTGTTACCCAGTTGCCTCCATTTCGCTGGCTGTTATGCAGTAGTACCTCTTGCCATTAAGTTTGTTGAGGATCTATGGTCAACACAAAGAAAAACTGGAAGAATTTTCCTGCAAGCTCAGGAGCAATCAGGTGTCCCACCTCACTCCTGTGTGCACGGTCGAAATCCAGCTCTAGAGTGGCTGGAATGGCATCTTAAGAAAAACTGAGATATTGAAATTAACAGACTGAATACACTCAATAACAGTTCAAGTTGTATCATGGATAATTAAAATATTTAAGGGACAAGCTGCAAGTTGTTAATCAGGGAACATTTACTTGAATGGTGTGTGCCCTTTGGATTTGGTCCCTATGGCAACCAAATATTCACTCCAAAAGGATGCGCTGGAAGAAGCATGTCAGGAGCTGCCTCAACATTTTAATTCACAGCGTGAGCAATCAATAAATACAGCTACTGACAAGCAAAGCACAGGCAAAAAAAGGTTTGTAAACAGCATTAGGAAGCCACAGATGTCCTTTTGCTTTTTAAGATTGAGAAAGTCCACTCTTCCTTTAAACACACCCACTATAAAAATCAAGTAAACTGGACTGTGTTGCACATGGGGTGTTGAATGACACATATTAGCTACTGGTAAATAAAAGTTTTACGACAGAAGAGCTTTTCTTTGGATTGTAACTTCTTAATCCTTGCAAAATTGTGATTGTGTTTCCACTCCCTATATTGAAAGTTGTTGCACCAAAATCTTCAGGAAAATCTCACCTGGCTCAACAGGAGACAAACTTTGAGAATGCACAGCGTTTGAAGGACAGCTTCACAGCGTGCTCAAGAAGGAAAATGTGAGGGATGACTGGCTTTTCCTTCCGAACAGGAAGAGTGGCTCGGTATGCAATAAGGAGAAGAAAAGAGTACTTCACTGCGCGGCAGAAGCCAAACTCCTTTGCATGATCTGAGAGCGTGTGAAATGCAGCTGTACAGCTCCTCCCAGCCCTCTCCTTTGATGAAGTGTGAATTCTTCAATGGGCAGTAGAAATTTTGGAAATACTTTGGTGCCGGATACTTGAGGATAATGTAAGATCTGGCATCTAATAAGATCTAACAGAGGAACACTGTGTTGTGCATTGCAATGGAATCACACCCTATTAATGAAAAGGTACTCCTGAAACTCTTCTTGTGCAAGGGTTTACAGCTGTGGAAAGAAATCTCAGCAGGCTGGAGGGTGCTGGATGGCACCAGGCTGCATGGACTGCTGCGATGCCAGCCTGAAGGTGCAAAAACCCTGAAACAGTAACTCATGACTTGTAAACCCAAATGCTTGCTCTACACTCCTCTTCCCGCTGACTGAGTGCCTTTATGTCCAGTGTAGTGGCCCCGCAATGACTGTTAGGCACCAGCACAACAATCTCTACAGGGCTGCTGGATGGAATCACAGGATCACAGAATGGGAAGGGTTGGAAGGGACCTCTGTGGGTCATCTAGTCCAACCCCTCTGCCGAAGCAGGGTCACCTACAGCAGGCTGCACAGGACCTTGTCCAGGAGGGTCTTGAATATCTCCAGAGAAGAAGACTCCACAACCTCCCTGGGCAAAGCGGTACCTTCAGCTGCAGGTTGTCAAGGCCACGGGAGACACCTGTGACTCTGACATGCATGAGGACAATTCACTGTGGTGAGGGAGAGCCATGAAGCAGAGCATTCATTGTCCTACTAACAGATCTACTTGGCTTTCTTGGCGACGGGGTTTGCTGGGAGCCCCAGCAGCGCACAGCACTGTCCTCTCCTGCTTCCCGGGCAGAGCCGCTACTCTCACAGTCCCCACGTTACCCTCTGAGCTGGAACTGGGCAGGCACTGCCACAGTACTAACCTCCGTCTTACGCAGCAAACAAGTACAGACTCAGACATCTGTAAGGATAATCACAGGAATTACTTCATATACACTTGCACATTTTTATTTCAGTATTGGGTGAAAGAAAGAGACAAGTATCTGGGCTTAGCCTGCAGATACTTTCCCAAGACAGTAATTGCTGTATAATTCATATTCTTGTTTTCACATTTGCCATGTGTACCTACAATCCTATTGAATTCGCTCTAAGTTTTTCCTTCAAGTCCTCTCCACGTCACAGTTTTTCCAGACAGCAGAAACACAAACAAGCAGCAGCCTAGTGCTTAGCAGCAACTCGGGTTTGGCAAATTCCTGTAATCCCAGATTCTTGCACATTAGGAGGGGAAAGTGGGGTCCAGGCTAATTCTATAGAGTTTCCACTCCACATCAGCACAGCAGACAACATCCTTCACTCCTTATGTCTGTGTTTCCCGGCAAGCAGTTCTCTGTGAAGTCGGAACTGAGCCCTTTGTATCTCTACCCAAAGCCACCTGCTCCCCATCAACTCCAGATCCCACAGGCTGGAGGAGTGCTGCCCTCTACATGAGGCAAAGCTCATGAATAGTAAGTATTTCCAACTGACAGGAAATCTCAGCACTGTTAGAAGCAATTTATAGCTTCTGCACCAAAACAGCTCACAAAGAAGTGGTAGCGATGATGCAGGTCCTCCACTCAGCCTTTCAGCAATGGTTTCAGGCATCTTTGCTCATATTAAACCAACTGGAGATTACATACTAGATCCTTGCAGGGAGGAGAATCCTTCTTTTAAGAAATGCATTTGTTCTAACAGATCCAAAATGGTTAATCAACCCAATGACTACAAACGAAATGCCTCATCTCTCAATGGACAGAATCCAAGGTTTGGTGCCATTAGTTTTGCTTTTTAGGACACAATATGGTTTTGGTTTTGAGGACAATGCTCCAAACCCCCAGTGGTTTGCTTCAAGGAACGATCTCCTCCCACATTAACATATTAATTTGCAAAATCTATCACATATGTTGCGTGCAAACTGGCTGAGAGTTTGATTCAGCCCTGACAGCGGGAAAGCTTCTAGCCCAAATATCTGAAAGTAATAAAATCCACACCATCCTCCTGATTCCTCATGCTAACAGTGAACTGACCTATATTCAGTTGGCACTGTCAATAGTGGGGAACCTACACAGATATGAAACTACAATCACGCACAAATTGAAGGGGCATCAGTTTCTAACATCTCAGATTTAGCTTCCTCCTCCTTTGGCCTGAAATATGGATACTAATCCTAAATCTAGCATTTTGCCTTTCCACTAATTTTCTGCTGTAACAAGAGGGGAAACAGTAAGCCCTGTTCAGACCACAAATGAAGCTGGAGGACCAAGGGTCCTTCAGCCAAAGCAACGCAGGACTGGGACACTGCATTGCAGAAGAGAGCAAACCTGTTCGGCTGGGCTGCGGTGCATGTAATACCGCTCAACATCCTCATCCCTCTGCTCTGCCTTCTTACTCTCCTGGCCATATCCATTTTGATTTTCTTGGGTATCTAACCAAACTGCACCAGCAGCTCTTCATCTCATGCAGAGGTATGTGCTTGTTCCCAGGAGATGGGAGGCAGTACCACCGGTCCACGCTGGGCTTGTGGACCTCACAGTGGGATAATTGTCACATGAAAAATGCAAGCAAGAGTGTTTTTGTTACAGGCTATGCTCCTGGCTAATGGAAATGCCTGGGCTATCACACCCTACCTTATGATCACTCCACAAACAGAAATGAGGCCAGGAGGGACAGAGCGTCCGTGGTTTCATATACAGACATGGGAAGCAAGGAAAATTACAGACTAACCCCTTGCAGACAGTAAGTGTTACTGTGTTTTTAAAAATCTTCTCCCCAGCCCTTTGTTTCGCAGGCAGGCCGGCTCAGAGCTGGGCTGCTCCCGCAGACCCTGTGCTCCCCAGAGCTGTCGGGCTGCTGAAGGCTCGCGGTAGCTGCTCTCAATGAGTACGTTTCTTCCCATTAATTCATTAAAACCAAAGTCAGATTTACCTTACGTTAGGTGCTGCACGGTTCTGAAAAATCCTGGCTTCTTCTAAGAGCAAACACAACCCAGAGTGGCAGGAAGGAAGCAAAGCTATTCCCCATCATGAAAGGAGGAAAGAGGGACCGAGGGAGCAGCCGGCCTCTCTGATGCCACACCACATCTCCAGGGACTAAAGCTTTGCTGCATCCACAAGATAAACCAACCTTCTCCCCCTCTTCCCACAGCAGCACAGAACAACTCCCCCGTTACCAGTGCTGGATGCTGGTAAAGCTCTCCCTTTTCTTCCTCATGCAAGGCATTTCCCACCCCTTCATTTTATAAATTACCAGAACAGACATTTAAATGTTCAAGAGTAATGTGAACAGAGTATTCATGCCTTGGGCATTTTTATGCTCTACAAGGAGAGAAACAAAAGGGCCTCGTTTAATACCTCCCTACAGCATTCCCTGTTCCTGCTCTTCCCTTGGGAATCTCCAAAGGCAAACTCTCCGCGGCTCAAGGCTCCGGCGCTGCCCCAGCCCTCCCCTCTCCCTTTTTAAGAGCAAGACAGGCTTTTACAGCAAAACTCGCTGGCTGACTGGAACGGGTGGTGGGAATCCTTTAAAGGAGAGAAAAATCACTTGTAACTAATAAAAAAAGAAGAGAATTCTGATTCCTGTGGTTTTATTAAGCGCCCATGGGAGTGATTTGGACGGCAGGCGCATCTGCCGCTTCTGTGTGCTGCGGAGGCTCCCTCGGTGCCGGGCTCCGGAGCTGCGGGCCAGGGAGAACAGACAGCCTCCATGCATCTGCACCCTCCGCCCCCGGGGTGCCAAGGGGTGGGGGGGCTCTGCCTGCTTTACGGGGGATTTTACCATCGCTGTATCAGTCCCAGAGCCTGATGGGCCAGGCTAGGGGCTGAGTGTGTCTTCTGCTCTGGATTTTGAGATCTAGCTTTACAGAACCAGAAGAACCCTCTGTCTTCTCCAACATACAGAAACCACCCAATGCTCGAACAAAGTTTTGTGCTAGATCAAAAAGCTGGACCTGCAAACCATCCTTGGGGCTTTGCTTTTATTCTTTACAAGCCGCTCCCTTACAACAACTTTCTGATCCTCAGCCTCACCACAATATACTGAGGCTAACAATATACCTTCATCTCTTGCCTTCTAATTGACATGTAAAGAAGTCTTAACTAGGACAGGACCCCCAGGGCATGGTTGGCAAAAGCTGGGTTTGCTGTGTGGCACTTTGAGACAGCAGCTCTCCTGGAAGGTAGGGAAAGAACTGCAGCCCCGGGCCAGCAGCTCGTGCCCCACCTCCCCTCTCCAGCCGTGCTGTCTGCCCTTCCTCCTCCCTTCTTGTCGCAGCTGAAGAAGGGAGAGGTGACAAGCTGGAAAGGCATGGCCAAGCCTCGAGACTGAGAATTCAAAGCACCCCTGTTGCACTCCAAAGCGCTGTTACAGCTGCTCCCTGCATGCAGGGAATCAGGATCTGGTCCCTGGTCCAGCTACGAGCAGAGGAGGCAGAAGAGCAGATGTGCTTTCTGCAGAGACCTCAGGTACTGCTCCTTTTCTGCATTAGTTGGCAAACACACGCACAGAAACATCCATGGCTAAGAGCAAATGCTGGAATCCAGGTTTATCTGGATGCGATCTACGGGACGCTTCGCTGTGATGTGGCCAACGCAATTGTTTGTTCCAGAGTTAAAAGGAAGGAGTATTTCTTCCTACAGAGAAGGACCAGGAAATTAATCCTGGACTAGACTCAGACCTCCCTCCTTTCTCATATGGGTTTCTCTCCACAAAGAGGAGATGGCCGTGGGTTTGATTATTCTCTAAATGTGATCTCCCTTTCCTCCACAAGTAATTTATAGAGAAAAAGGTCTGAAGTTGCTGCAGTCTTCTACAGATATGCCACACTCTGGAGCTCTGGGCTTCTACCCTTCTCTTCATTCTGCCGTACCAATTTAGCCTGTTCACAACCTGCACTGAAGTCACCTCAAGACGCACATGCCCACCTCCCCCCACACAGCAGCTGGTGATGCCTGCACGTATGTTTGGTGACTTGCTATCGCTGAACAGTTTTTAAGCAGCCAGCCCCACAGCAGTGCCAGAAAGTCTATTTAGTTTGTAAGTCTACAAAAGCTGGCATACGCCTTTACACGGCCTGGAACACCACTGCAGTATTTACATCCCTCCAGAGAACCACAGAAACATTTAGCACTCTATGGTCAAGCTCTGCGAGTCACATACCAGCACTGGAGTCCTGGAGAATGACTCTATCACAAACAAGCGCCCACCTCAAGTACCTTTGGGGTATTCAGCACGTTGTGGCTGCCCTGAATTAGTTTCTGACCAGAAAAGGGAACACTTTCTTCAACCAGGCTGTAGAAATGTTTTCCTTATGGCCCAACTTCAGAAATATTCACTACCCAACACCGAGGTTGGTTTTTCTAAGAGCTAAGGATCATAAAGTAGCCACGTGTTTGAACAAGAGGTCATTATCCACCAGCTCCAGGGTTCAGTGCAAGCTTCTAAGCAAAAAGCAATTTGAAAATAGAGCTGTTAAGGCACTAATAGTAGTTTAGAGTAGCTTAAATTTCTGTTTTACTGATTTTTCTGGCTAAGATTCATAGGGCTATCAAATTAGCATCTGGTTATCTTGTTGAGGGGAGTAACGTCAATAATCTAACAGGCCCATTTAATTTCTCTTTACTGCTGCAGTTGTGCGACTTCATCGATACTCAGACCTGAAGGCAAAGGACACAAGGACAATGCCCTATGGCAGATGCCAAGCGCCTGTTTGTGTGTCATGCAGCACAGTCCAACAGATGAGAAGGAACCGTCTCTACTCCAGATGCCATAATACCAAAGGTTTAATATTAACTTCTTGGTTCCTGACACAATTACAGGAAGGGAGATTTTTCAAATGCACAAAGTCAGCAGGAGATTTAGTAAGGGTTTGACCGAAACCTTTCAAAGCCTTGTAACCACACAGTTCACCTGCACCACAACCTGGAAGCTTTTCAGGACCAACAACAATAGCAAATAACATCATTTGTTACTTCAATAAATGTGCTCCACTAACTCTTCGCAGAGAAATCTGCTTTAACCAGTACCAGCCTCCTCAGTCTCCCTAGCTTCATCTACCCAACGTGGTAAGAAGAGAAGCTCCTCCACACCCTTCCCTCCTCTCCCTCTCCTCCGGACTGCACATCATTTCCAGCATCATTTCCACGTTGCCCAACTGGTCAAACCCACAGATGGAAGGAAAGATGCCTTTCCATCCCCACCTCTGGAAAGACGCAGACGCGGTAGGAAAAGCCCTGCAAACTCCCCTCGTTCCCTTCGAAACCCGATGACAACAGAGGAGCAGCACATTTGAAATTAATTACCGCAAAACCTCCTGCACTGTTCTCTCCTCCCCTTCCTTTTTCCCCTGACCCCCCTATAGCAGAGCTTTTCACTGAAACCTCTGTGGCGTGTATATTTTCCTAAAGTTGCCAGGGCCAAAAAGGTACAGCTGAGACATTCACAGAAGTCAAAGAAAGTGCAGAGCCAGGTTAGCGCACAGGGGTACAATAGTTCCTTAAGAGCGAGCGTCTCCCCCGCCGCCGCCCCCCTCCTCCCAAACCTTCCGTCTCTAATGAACCTTTGGTGTCTGTCCACAAAAAACAAACATCAATCAGGCAACAGGCTGTTCCTTTTCCCCTGTTGCTAGTCTGAAATAACAGTCATCCCCCGCTGGGCTGGGAACACCACTTCCCTCTCCAGCACACATACGGGATAATAAGGGGGAGGTGAAGGAGGGAGGAAAACCCGCTCCGAGGTGCCAGAATACACAGCGAGCCGTGCCTTTTGGAGCCAGAGAAAACTTGGGAACACAACAGCTTTTGATTCCTCCTGCCCCACTGGGCACATTAATTATTTAACAGTTGGTTTGTGAATTGGTGGTGGTGGTAGGAACAGGGTGGAAGGGAAACCAGGCTTCTCCCCTGCCGCCCCACTCCCCTCCTTGCGCTGGCAGAATGGTGTGAGTGCACACACGTGCGTGTGTGTGTGTGTGTGTGAGGCTTCGGGCACGCCTGGGAGATCGCTCCGAGCTGCATCCTCCCTCCGGCACTCTCACCAGACCCTCCTTGTTGGCTTGTGACCACGGATAGACAGCACGGGACAGCATCTGGATCAAATGAGTTACGGGGCACAGAAACGCACCCTGGCTGCTCGCCGTTTGGGGGCTGATATTTTTCACATATTATGCTTGGAGGAAGGGCACTTTGGAGTTTATATTGGATTTCGACAGAGCTGGAAACGGAGCTGCAAATCAAACAGAGATCGGCTTATGATTTGCAACCAGGGCTTTCTAGGTGTCTGAAGCAACACTTTGGAAGGAGCGTGGGGAAAAGGAGAATGTAACTACATCTCATTTGGACGGAGAGGACTCACAGATGTTAGGAATATTTTTGATCAACAGCTTTCCTGGCACTGCTTGTGGTGGAATCCACAACCTTGACGGCTAGCTGAGTAAGAAAGCGCTGGCAAGCTCCTGTCTGCATGCAGGCAATTTGCAAGGCTGCCAGTCAATATTTCAGTGAAAACAAAATTGCAGGGATCATATTAAAAGAAGGGAAAAGGGAAAATAAAACAAAACAAAAACCAGCCTTCCCTTTTAAGCGAAACTCTGATATGACCTGATGGGAAAGACCCTCCTAAATCACAACGCGCTCCTAGTTTGTTTAAAATTAACACACTGTGATGGGAGTCCTGCCGTGAGCAGGGAACGAACGGCAAGCCCGCCAGCAGCAACAGAAGCAGACGCAGCAAGAAGTGGCTTCCATGGGGACACCTGGGTGGCATGTTTAGCACAGGCCTGCAGGAAATGATGCAGAAAGAGCTTTATAGTTGTGTCCATTTGGTGGGGGAAATGCATGCAGCAGGCACGGGTCTGAGCCAAAAACCTGGACCCAGTGCTTTTCAGCTGGTGGCAGAAGAGAAGAAGGGATGGGAGGAAAGGAGAGTTTCTGCAGCAATATTTTAAAATCTGGGTCTGGATGTAGCCATGCTGGCCCATTCTTAGCTTAAAACAATGGTATTCTTGGGGAAGACAGCAAGCGGCGTAGCTCAGGCAGCGTTTCTCACTGGACCGGTCGTGAGATGACTGACACATGCTCTCAGGGGCATCCACGCTCCTGCTACAGTTCACACCACCATTTGGAATATCTTTAGAGCGTCTCTGAATTACTCCCACCTCCATAGCTTGCACAAGGGTGCTCTGCTGCTCACAACTGCTGGACTTTGGCCCTTTTCTGCCCTGGCCTCAGGACCAAGCGTGGCTGACTATGATGCCACCATCTGTGGGGAGTCCTCAGACGTCTGCTTAAGGCTGCTTTACAGCATTTACTGCTTGGAATGACATAAAAGGTCCAGAGACTGGCCTGTAATGCAGAAATGTTTCAGGCAAAAGGTACATTATGCTCAGAGAATTTTTTTGTTGATCCAACGAAAGGTATAAAATAATCTGCTCCACTTTGGCCATTAAATTGATCAGTACAGAACATAATGGACATATTCTAGTTGTTGGCTTCAGGTTTCTAGTTCAGTTTGAAAGATAGGTTCAATAATAAAAATAATGACAATGTTCATTATTGTATAAACATTCAATGCTCACACTGTAAATTTCTTTCTCCAGCCATTAAGCCTGTATTAAATCAGATTGTCTCTGCAGAGCTTGCACTGCTGAGTGCCTCTCACTGTGCCCTGAGAAGGCCAGCCACGTAGGAAAGCAACTGGCTGGGGACAGCTTAGCTGTTTCGAAGCCAAATCACATAGTACTGAGAAAATTAAAATGTTAGCTGCTTCATCCAACAAGGCCGGCCCTTTTCTGCCACCCTGCTTTGTGGATAGCTTCCCAGGGAGCGGGCTCTGGCTTTGCCTTTGCAGTTTAACATTCAAGAGTCAGTGCAGTTTGAGGTGGGTTTGCAAACTCCTGACGTGATCTTTTGCGACGTTGCCTTGTCCTGCACTTCCCAAGATGTCACAAGGACAAGGACTCATGGCCCCGAAGGGACGTACGCTTCTCCCATGGGTTTCAGGCTGCGAGACAGGCAGTTTTCAGGAGAATGATATCTCTCAATACTGGAAATGGAAATACAGAACAAACTAGGCAGACACCAGCAGCAGATGCAGGTTCACAGACGTCTGCTTATTACCAAACCTCACTCCAGCTGAGACTTAAATAGCCTCCTTTATGCAAAACGGGAGAGGGAGCGGAATTGACGGAAACTGGCAATTACACAATTTTAGTTCCCTCCTAGCCCATTCGCTTTTCATCAGGTGGCCCTGCGCTGGCGTACGAAAGGCACTTGTGAGCACAAAGCCAGATTGATACTCGCCTCTCACTGGCATCAAGTCTCTGTCTGCTTTTCTGGATGCAGGGGAGAAGCACAGTGAACACATTACTTTACGTATTCTGAAAGCACCAGGAGTGCCTGAGAAACAGGGACTTGCCAGCTGTACCCCTCCTAAACACGATGGTCCTCGGAACCAGACACCAGGGTCTCAGCTTAACCCCTGCACTGGGAATTATCTGTATGGACCCATCTGCAATCTTTAAAAAAAAAACCCCAAACAGTTCCTCTTTTTCTAAAATCTCCACCCAAACTCCAGTGGCTTGACTGGTGGAGAAGCCACCAGTGCTAGAAGATGTACTTGGGTGCCATCGGGCATTCCTGGCTTTGCCGCTCATCTTGCTGATACCTTTTAAGAACATATCTCCAACAGGCAAAAAGTTAACGTCCATTTCACTGGAGAGAGATCTGGAAGTCTGACTATTCCCTTATGGATAAGCCTCAAAGAATTTATTAGTGATGAAACCAATATGTTTCTTCAGAAACTTAATAGGCTTCCATAAAAATTACTTCAATAACTTTTAAAATTTAATGGCGAATGAGAACCTTTCCACAGGCTTTTTGAACTGTCCGACAGAATCCCATAGCGAGGATATAATTCTGCAATAAATTTTGCAGGACGGTTAAAAAAAATACAGAAAGCTTTTAATTTCCTATTACCTCCTGTAAGACTTTGCCATCAATTTAAAGCAAATAAATGAACTAAAAGCACTGCAGTCACTTTTCTGTCCCAGCGATTTACAAGAAAATATTTACTGTTTGGAGAAAAACCCAACAAACTAGAACAAGCCTCCTTTTCAGAAACACAGACATGCAAACACAACCACTATGCCAAGTCCTGCTCTCTTCTACACTGGTGATAGCCCAATAAACCCCGTGGAGTCAATGGAGTCAGTATGGCTTTCCCTGGCTCAGCCGAGCCCGGGAGCCGGGGCCGAGTGCACAGAGCGGCGGAGATGGAAGGCAAACCTCACGCTGCGAGTCCCCGGGCAGCTCGGCAGCAACATTAACAGGCTCCACGGGGAACTGTGTTCAGCCCTTGTTAGCAGGAAGGATGGTCAGCGAAGCAGGGAGGCGACAGAAGGGGCGAGCACACGCGTGCACAGCTCGCGCAACAATTAAAGGGGAAAACGGCAGGAGCCCTGAAAAGCTGAAAGCAAGCCCCGAACGTGGCCTTCCTCCCCCCCTCCCCCGGGACAGGACCAGAAAGATACGTCCCAGGATTACCTACAGCAGTGATTTCAAACGAAGCTAATATGAAAAAAAAAAAATAAAACAAAACACAAACATGTAGCATGAACTATTATTGCTTGCCACGCGGGCTGATGGGGTCAGCAGGGTCCTGCTCATCAGCCACGTCCCTGTCCTGGGAGGAAGGCCTCGGTCTCAGGGGTGGTGAGAGGAGAGGGAGAAGCAGCGAGATGCTGACAGCACCCTCTTTCCCTGAAGCCTCTGCTGCGGAGGCTGGGGCGTCCCTGGGACTTGCAGACCCCACCACTATCACACACAAAAGAGTAACCAGATCCATTTGCAATTAAACTGCATGCCCTGGTCTCATTGATCACTCCCATTGATTGCCCAGAAGGAAACACAAGCCGACCTGGGATCAGGCCCAGCTGCCCCCTGCACCAGCCTCCTTACCCCCCACCGCCCTGTCAAATTACTTGCCGATCCTCAGGCTGCCCTGTTTTACGCCGGTGACCTGCACCGAGCACAGAGTTACGGTGGCTGCGGGAGTCCCTGACGACCGTTACACAGCAGAGGATAGCTGCCCATCGGTAACCCGTCAAACCGCTCCACCGAGACGGAAACACAGAGCACAGGTGGAGAGCAGCACAGCACAGACAGCTTAAAAAAAAAATAGCACAAGCCCAGCCCGTGCACAGCGCAGCACACACCTCTGGCACGGGGTCAAGGGAGGCTGAAGAGGAGGAGGACTCTCCTTCGTGAGGAGGAATCCCGATTGAAACAGGGACGTGGCAGCCACGGTGCGCTCCGACCCGTGCCAGAGGTCCAGACGCCCCTCCTCACCCCGCACTCCAGCGTAGTCAGAACGAAGAGGGAATCAGGTTTATACCCAGCGTTTAATTTTCTAAGAAACTGAAGCTTTACAAAATCTTACATGAATAAAACATGTCCCTGTGGTATTTTAAAAGCAGAATCAAGAAGACTCGACAGCTTTGTGGGAGCTGCAACTGCTGCTCTTAACATCAGCGCCCTACAGCATCCTCCTGGGCTGCGACACAACCTGTACCAGCATCCCGCAACCAAGGACAGCCGCTGGAAACAGCACGGAGGCTCAGCGGCTTGGCTTTCGCTGCTCAAGAAAACAGAGAAGCGAACTATAAACAAGGAGTAAAAAGATGGTATCTTTCAACTATCCTTTAAAAGTCTGGGCAACGTAAACTACTACATGCATTTGGAAGGAATGCTTCCCCCCCC
>Ga0065711_1031236_pt1 | contig 30210 bp, 16 predicted proteins | sample Hoacrofraction12_FD_59098 | JGI IMG/M metagenome (GOLD analysis project Ga0065711, IMG submission 59098) | Hoatzin crop microbial communities from Cojedes, Venezuela - Epithelial fraction 12 v2 (version 2) | ecosystem: Host-associated > Birds > Digestive system > Esophagus > Crop | place...
CCCCCCCCCCCCCGGTACAAATCTCTCTTTATGCATGCCACAAGTAGGATTTACCACCTAAAACTGGAAATGAGGGTTTCTTCTCACAGCTGAGATGCAAGAAATTACCATGTCTGGCTTATTGTCAACATCAGAATCCTTATGACTCATTCCTTTTACCCTCATAAGACACTTTAAATAGAAACCCAAATTCAGGACATACAGATAACCCTTTTAACATAACGCATGATTTATTATACCATCATGAACTTTTACAGTGCTGCTACTGGTTTTAGAGGAAGTTTTATATTTCTCATTTCGAGACTGTAACAAGTTTTCTATTCAGAATATTTGTTGCAGTTCAGTAAAGCATGTGGAGATATCTGCATGTCACAAACCTCAGTATTTTACCTCAATAGATTACAGCAGAACACTACCTACTTAACCTGCACTTTTAAGAATTAACTTTGAGGAGACTAAAAACAAAAACCAAAATCAAAGTTGTTTTTCTGAACCAAAGAGCAGAATCGTAGTCAGAGTTTTCATTTTACTGCCTCAATAACCATTAATTAAAACCACTGGGCTCACTTACCCCATCGGCTAAAACAACAAGCAAATAGCGGAAATGGAGCCTTGCTGCAGCATCAGGAGTTCCTGACTTTAAAGAGGGGCACCTCAGAGTTTCCAGTGCTGATTTTGCTCTGTTTGATCTACCAACTATAACCTACACGAAAGTATTCGCTTACCGCTGACAAAACACTCTTCTGTTTGCATTATCTTTGCTGGACTGCCATAATAGCCTCTCCACCTCAGAACCTCAGAGAACAGAGCAGAGAAGTTCAGACCTTTTATCTTACAGCAGTCAAGACAGGCCTGCTAGTCAGAGCTGGAATAAGAGACACTGGATTGGAAGAAAATCAGGACTTTACATTAAAATAGTTCTGTCTATATAAGTGTGTGTGTACAGATGTATGTTTCCACATCAACTGACTTGCATAATGCTCTTCTGTGACCTTTACTAATTCACTGTCGAGTTGCAGGCTGTACACTCAGCCACAATCCAGCTATGAACATCCAGGAGAAACAGTGGCACTGTCAACAATTACAGACAAAGAAACTAACTCTAGAGAACCCTGCTACTCCCTTTTTGACATAGAAGGGATATCAGGTAGTCCTTTAACGCACGCACAGCAAGCAGTCAAGGGGACAACTGGCTTTGCAGCCTTTGCTTGGGCAGACCTATGGTTCAAGACAGATTTAGAAAGTACATTAGACACTATATTCTTCAGTAAACTAAAACTTCTATTACCACTTAGTTTCCCACGAGTATGCCTAAATGTCACTGACTGCTTCAGCCTCTTGCGGTCAGTAGAAGCCCCTACTTCAAAACTCGAGAACGCTAAATCTGAAATTCAAACGCTCCTGAAATCACTGAGAAAATTATGGTCTTTGAGTTAAGCAGTCATTATGCATCAAATCATCTTTTACAGGTAAACAGTGGTCTGAAATTCTTTTTTAAAAGAAAGGAAAACAAAAAAAACATCCTTCCCCACCCTTGCTGCCTGCCTTCCTCCTTCAGCTTCCCAGAACTGAAATAATTAGTCTCAGTTCAAACCTTGGCTTCACCAAAATGGACAAGTCCCAGATTTAAACAGAACAACAAAAGAATAGAAGGGCTAATGAATGTACCCATTTCTTTATGGTTTAACAATTTGGACCACTTCAGATAATGTTAGATAATTAAGTGTAAAGTACTTTCTTCTTATTATAGAACCAACTGAATGAAAATACATGTTCTAGAAATTAATGCAATGATTCAGAAAAGCATTTAGAATAACATTTGGCTGGCATGGTAAAAATCATCCCCTGGTTCAACCTTCAAAATTTTTCTTAAACCTAAAGCAAATATTGAAATTCAACTGATTACATTCAACTTTTGTTAAAACAGGAAAAAGTGCTATCCTGAGATGCCTTCTTGAAACAGCAGCAACACCTAAAAGTACTTAATTTTAGATATGCTGTTTAAAATATCTGGCTATAATACAGAAACAAGGAAGCAGACCTAGTATGCTATTCATAGTAAATATGCCTCGTATATACTGCTTTGCTGGTATCATGAGGCAGAAAATTGAGCCTATCTATTAAATACTTTTTGCAGTATTGACAGTTGCCTTCCTGCTCGTTAGGTATCCTGCCATTACTTTGAAAGCTCTGTTTCCAAGCAGGGGTACAAAAAAGTCAATTCACATCATGGGAAACCTTCTGCTCTCCTAGCCTGAAACTCCACAATAAAGATTTAAAACACAGACTGTATGTATTGCACAGTAGCTTAGAAAGAGATGTCTAAATGACACCAATTTTACACTATTTTTTAATTTAGAAAAATAAAACAATATCCACTCCTTAGGTCTTCTGATGACTAGGGACTAAAAGCCATGTTCCACAGACGAGCCACACTGTGAACACAGAAATTACTATACTGAAAGGGAATCAGCAACCACCTAGCCCAACACTACCTTTGCCTTTTTTTTTTTTCCTTTGTAAACGAACAACACGCAGCAGTTGAGAGTTGCAAAAAAGCTCTATGAAGCAGAGTGCGTATTGTGTGACCTTTCTGTCTGTGTATGGACAGTGGTTCCAGCAGCTTAACAGAATTCACCCGAGTTAGAGCTGGCTTCCAATTCACTTCTTCGGTAGCCTACAAAGAACTATTCTTGATAAAAATTAATGAATTTTAAGTCCTTTATAATTTGACTTCCTTAATCCTGTGTGGTAATGAGCTCTGCAATTTAATTGTGCTTTCCATGGAAAAGTACTTCCTTTTGTTCTTTTTAAATCTTCATCTATTTTTGCTGGATGCCCCTTAGTTCCCACATCACAAAATGCAGGTAATTTTCATTCCCTCCTCATATATCTGTACTATCCATATTTTTACATACTACTATTAAACTATTATCATATCTTTTCATGCAGCAATCCTAATCTATTGTGTTTCTCCTCCCTTACAGGTGGCTCCACACCTTTAACCATTCTTCTTGCCCTTCTTATAGATTTTATCTGTTTTACTGTGACCTTTGAGAAAGAGGATCATCAGATCTGCACGCAGAATTTGAGATGCAGAAGTACACTTGTTCTGTTCTCCATTCCCTTCCTAAGAATCCCTGAGATTTACTTGTATTTTCTTACTGCCACCAAGCAGTCAACCAGTATTTTCCAAGAAATATCCACAATAGATGCAAGACCTCTTTCTTGAGTGGCAACAACAGTTTTAGAATTTACTGCTGCGTACACAAAGGCATACATATTCTGTGTGGAAACACACACAAAGCATATTGCAGCAGGAAATGTTACTTGACAGCACCACAATGCTAAGAAAACAAAACCCCCAGGAAAAAAAGAAAACCAAGCTGTCATGCCAGACCAAAATAACAACAGAACTATATGCATTCTACCCATCCCTACATCCATTCCCTCCAAAACGATGATTATTCATAAAAGCACACAGAGGGAACTCCTTCCTGCTTTAGATGCTCTAAAGCCAGAATGACACACATTTGCACATTTGGTGTTTGGCCAGCATCCCAAAAGAAGTCAAACACAGGTATGTCCTCACCAGTTAATAGGCAGGTCACCATCAAACGCTCTTCCCACCACACAACACATCTGTTGCAGGTGGTTGTTCACATAGCCAGGACTGTCACTGCTTTCACTCTGCTCAAAAAGAAACAACACCTCAGCTCAAACAGGTAAACAGGTTGTTTTGTCAACTATTATGAGACCTACAGGGTGTAGGGACTGCGAGACGAATTTACAGCCAGATCCAGAGTACCCCAAGGTCCCTGGAAGTCGCTGCATGTAGCATATGAGATTCTGATCTTCAGGCCCTTTCAGGGCACTGCGAGCAGCAGCTGGGTGAAGGCTGTCACCCAGACCTCTTGGCCAGCACGCTGCACGTCAATATGTGGGCGTGCGCACAGCCATGCTCTGGTGGAGGCTTCTGCATCCAGGCTGCACAACTGGTTTTTATTCTCTTCACGCTACCTTTAATACATCCATCTCAACCCAGGAAGATAAGGGCAGTGCACACGACAACAGGGATGAACACACCTGTTACCAAACCGTGGATAGATACATCAGAGACAGCAGGCATGAATGCGTTTGTTAGGACCATGGGATGACAAAATATATTCTGTCAAAATGCAGGACAACAAAATTCTTTCAGACTCCTGTAACTGCAAATAAACATGACTGTGTTCCTTTAAGAATAGAAATCTTCCTGGGCTACATTTAAATTTGTATTTTTCAGAAAACATGGTGAACATCTTTACCTGTCTCAGTGGAATCAAACATCATATTATGAGGAACCAGAAGTTATTTCCTTGCCAGGTTTTCTATTTGTGTTTTCTGATTGTCTGGGTGTTTTCTCATTTGCACCCAATTGAGCACTGCTACATCACCAGTTCCTTTGTACTGACCTGCTCATCTGCTGCAATAGCTTTTTGTTTTCCAGTTAGTGATTCCATCTCCTAGCATCTATCATCCTGTTTTGCTACTTTATTCAATTTTACAAACTTGCCACTGCAAATTATTTGCACAAACGGCGAGTGATTTCTCTTTACATTAGCTCTCTTCTCCTTAAGACTTACTCCAGTAACGCACTAGGCAGTGCTGGGGCAAATGGTGGAAAAGAATGGCACAATCACAGACAGGAACTAATGAACTCGAGTGCTCAAGGAGAACCATGGGCTAGCAAAAGTAATACTAATTTTATGAGGCACAGGAAACCAAGAAAGCTTATCTGAGTCCTAACCGTCTTGAAAAAATATTTCCTTCACCTGTTTTATAATCTGTACTTGCGGCATAAATCCTCCATTATCCACAGTTAAAGCAGAGAACAGAATAGTAGGACACTTCATGTTGTTTCAAGTAAGTGAAAAATTACACTGCAGCAGCAAAGAAATACAGAGCTCATTTTTAATATCAGAAAGATGCACAATCCTAGCAGGATCTAGAGAATGGGCTATACATAATCTGACTGTCTTCAATTTCTGCTCATCAGTTGAAGCATTCCTGTTAAGTGCCCTTCATAGACTCCCTAACTCAAAAAATGCCAAGAAGTTAATTTAATCCTCCAAGTGGATACTATCAGAAGCAGTGTGTCTTGTGCTGTAAACAGATAATAGAAAAAGTGGTTTAGATTCAAGAACATAAAATTTCAGGGTTTTTTCCATAACATTAACTTCTTACACTTCGTTCTGTTTTGTACATCTAACACGCTTTCCAAGCGGTACAAAAATTCACGCTCTACCAAATGTACCTGGAGGCCTTGCAGATACTTCTTACCTCCAGCCAACCTTTTAACCTTAACCATGTATTGCCCTTGGTTTGAGGAGTATAAAATACTTTCCTTTTTGAAGTACCTCTTCATTTGTTTCAGAAGCCTGAATTGCTCTGCATTCCAAGTTCAGGAAAGCCAAATTCTCTCTTTGAGCCACGTGATCCGTCTGTATGTTTGGTTTTCCCGATTGAAACAGCATCTCGAGGGCACTCAGCTCAATTCATGTGTTGCCCATCAGGGGTCAGCCTGATTCATACCACAAACAACTGTTAACGTATCCCTGTACTTACTTCAGCACTACTTCTGAAAGGAAAAGATGGCAAGCAGAAAGAAAAACATCCTTTTTCTGTCTGGAGCTTGATTTGTCAGAGACTTCTTACCAACAACAGGCGGAAAAGTTAATCAGGCTTTATAGCTCTATCGCTCACAAATGATGCTTGCCTACAGGGTTACAGACACAACTATGAAAAAGCACTGCCTGGAGGAGTGGCAGATAGATAGAGACAGGCTGAATGATGGCTGCTGTCCGGGGAGGAATGAAGACTCTACAGGCAATGCTCAAAGGACCCAGTGGTTTGTACAAGGTCCAGATGCTGTGCAGTAAAACACAGTCACCGACAGCAGTGTGGTGCCTCCTTCAAGAAAGCTGACACAGTTACGTTGTTAACTACCCGTGTGTGTCTTTGGACACTTGTAACGATCTGTCTCACACCAATATTTAGAAGGTTTATTCATAAAAGCATTCATTTTGAAGTCTCGATCACGTTCATCTTAGTCAGTGATTTTTCCGTCTCTGCAAGCAGGTTTTCCAGTGGAGGGACGGGACACTGGAAAATTCATGAACAGCAGCACAGCGAAGGTCGCTGGCTCATTCCTCCACCTCTGCTGAAGGGCTGAGCAGTCACCCAGGGGCCCCCAGCAGCCTGTGGACAGGTGGCTAAAGATTGGTGGTTCAAGTTGTTTTCTAGTTTAGGAAAATTATATGGAAGTCACAGCAACCATTATAACATTAATGCATTGTTAAGCAGCCTACAATGAACAAGAATATGAAAAGAAGAAATTAGAATGAAATTGCAATAAACACTTTGAAAACCAGATTAAACTAATTTGGTTTGGAAAATCTTTCATTTCAGTATTCAAAAGTTTGTAATATGTGGACTAAGTCTTGCATGAATAATATTTTAAATATATTTTTAAATGGGCTTTTTATGATTACGCATCATATGCGATATTTAATAACCCTTATAAATTATATATTTTAAATTACTGCTTTAAAATATTTATGAAAAAGTTGGTGGGGTAATTACTTTCCCTGAAAAAAGTCATTATCCTTCTGCTACTGTGCACACCAGCATATTTTAAACCAAAATAAGTAAAACAAGGATGTAATATAAGTCTTGTGGAATCACCACTTCTTGCTTCTGCGTAATTTCAGCGCAACAGTCCACTGCCTATAGCAGAGCAGAAATTGTCTACTCATCAAAGCAAAACCAGCAAAACCCATAAACACATACCTGTGCCAATAAACATTTAGAGCAACGTTTCCAGAACTCAACCTCTTCCAAAAACTTGTAGCTTTAGGAGTGCGACCAGAGCCACTGTAAACGGCAGCCGACATTCAGGCAGGAGGTCATCCGCGTATTTTTAAAATGAGATTTTTTTCACGCAAAGTCTGGAAGTGACAGTCTTACAGGCAGGTACGCTAAAACCCTCTGGAGAAGCTCCCAGCTGACTGCAGCTTGCACAGGCCCCCGGAGGAATACTCTGGGCAGAAGCAATTACCCCGGACTGCCACGTCCAAGCCAAGGGCTAGACAAGGCTGTGTCCCAGTGCAGAGGCGGCACAGCCACATCCCCGCTTCCAGCAGTCTCCACAGGGACGGCACAGTTCAATGCTCTGCCCATCTCTCTTCCAACCACACATGCAACTTTCAACCGTGATAACACTCAAAAATTCAAGCAGATCTGGAGAAAGGGCACACGCTGTTGTTCTCAGCGTCTAAAATATCAAATACGTGACCAAAAAAATTTTAAAAATTACACGGGGGGGAGGGGGGGGGTGGCGGCAACATGAACCTCCTGCTGTTATATGCAGGTGGTCAGAGGGAGGAGATGGCTAGGCAAGACTTTGCTGATATTTAACAAGGAGCTCGTGATATTCACCTTCCAGGCTCCATAATAGAAATCTTGAATTCAGGAATATTTATATACCCCAAAATAAGCTATATTAAATTTACCACCACATCAATATGCTGCTGTGACTGATCACTTGATAAAATCTAATAGAGAGAATAATAATATAAAAACAATAACAATAATAATACTTCGCCCTTTAAAAATTCGACAGCTTCCTTTCACTAGCTAGAAACTACTATAATAAATATAAAGATTCATATTTTTAAGGCCATAAGGATATCTTTATAACCATCTAGTTTGAGCTGCTCCACCCTATTGCTATGAAAAGTTATCAAATGACCCTCACATCAAGTCTAGACCTTCCATGATTCACCACATGCTCGGCTTCATTGATCCAACATTTCATCACTCTTACTATTTCAGAAAATCTCTCTTGTTCCAGGCTGCAATTTTTCCTAACTTCAGATTCTCCATTTTGCAAACGCTCTTTCTACAAGAATATGGAGCTCCTTATTACCAGAAATACTGTGTCAAAGTCATTACAGAAAGATTGTTAAACTTTCTTTTTCTGCACTAAGTGAACCCTTTCTAATTACTTAGAACAAGTGAAACTAATGTCAAAACAGCCTTGTGGTTCTTTACTGAACATAACTTGCCCATATCTGAGCCACCCTGAATTTTAAGACTGTTTACAGTAACACTGTACAGTAACAAGTACTGCTGTTACTTGACATTCTGCGCTCATAGCTGCTACGAATCTCTAGGAGCTTATATTTAGAAGCCACAGAAGGTAATGACCCATATTGCTTACTAAATCATGACTCCTCAGAAATACACTCCTGTGTTATGCAAGCACAATACACATCTTACATTCCTACAAACATCAGCTCACATCACAATATGATTGCAAAACAGAAATGCTCTTTGCAACACTGTTAAGGAGTAGCTAAATATCAGCCCAAGTTCCAAATGTTTAGTTCGCATAGTTGTAGAAATTTCCTATGTAGTTTACCTGAAAATAACTTCTCTGTAAATGTTGAAATTTAACGTGTAATAGAATTATAATAGTCAATATTAAGAAATACATAGATAAAAGTTAACTAATTCACTTCTAATAGAAAATTCTATTTTTGTAATTTCTTTTATCAAATCCTAGCTATTCTTTTAAACTTGCTGATGTCATCCATACGAACCATGGAATATTTATTAGGAACACAAGTAACACTGATATCAAAGATGCCACTCCATTTAGGTGAGCAGAGAATATAAGACTATAGAAAACTAATGTTTTTAACCGATCTGTTATCATTTTACTTCTTAATGATTCCTCCCCTTCTTTACTGATAAATTAAAAATTATTCGTATCCGATGAAGCTGCAGTTGGTCGCTACTCTTCGAAGATAAGAGTCCTAAAAGCAGGGTGTAGATGCCAGTTAGGCATGTGAATTGCTGAAAACCTAAGTGCCTATTCTCCCATTCTGTCTGCATTGATGCATATCCAGTCTTCAAATACTCAGTAGCTTCATCTTTTGGCCACACCAGCATCCACCAGTCAGAGGGAAACTACGTAAGTGAAAGAAAAGCCAAACTCCCTTTGTCCATAGCCCAGAAGGGATGCAAACAGAAATTGTAATCTATAGGATGATCAAAGATCTCCAACACCTCTGTGGTAAGGTTGCATGTTCCTAGAATCTATAATCACAACTCGGCAGGTCCACATATACGTTAGGATACAACACAGGAAAAGGTCTACTTCATAAAATACAAAGAGAGTTAATACACAGTGACACTGTCATTTTCTTTGATTTGATTACATGTACACTGCCAGAGGAAGACTTAATGTACTGCATTTTATTTACATCTACTTTTATCAAACAGCTCTTGTAGAAAAAGCTTTAATCCCAAGATGCATTTATTCAGACAAAAGAATTAAAAAATTAGTTGTATGTTAAAGAAGGCATGGGTGGATTTTTCATGTTGTTCTTGTTATTATATTACTTCTGTTTCCTGCTGACTGTATATTTATCAGCACTGTTCAACCACAATATTACAAAAATTCCACGTGAACAGTAGTCCTTGCCCTTTTAGTCCTCAGAGCTAACTATATAGCAGCCTACTGCATCTGTGCTGGCTGAAACTTCTCGGCATAGTTTGTGCTCCTCGATGCCACAGGGCTGGGCTGGCAAGCTCACTCATCCGCCCTTGTTGAGCAGCACTCCAGGGTCCAGACACAGAACGCTGGGGACTTGCTGCGGCTTCCACTGTCATTTCAGCTCCACGATACAGTTGGCTCATACAACAAGCAGGCCTCCCCAAAACTCTTTTGGAGAGGAGACATTTCACCGAGCCAGTGATTCAGTGGTGGGCCTCCGCAGAGTCCTTGCATTGAAAGGAGAGTTCTCTTTATTACATGGGAACAGCAAAACACATGTTAATGATGAGATTAGAAGGCTGAATCCATTCCTCCCTCCCTTTGGGTGTGTTGAGGGTTTTTTTTTATCCATGAAGGGGTTTGTTTGGTTGGTTTTAATAAGTTTCCACATTTCTTTTTTTCACTGACAGGCTTCATGGTGACAAACCATTTTAGCAGATTTTAAAAAAATAAGATTTACAAATAGCATTGTCATCTTTGAAGCCACACTTTCATGGATAAAGCTCTACCAAACATTAGTCTGCTAAGTGATAAATCTTGTAAGAGCTCTTGGGCAAACTCTTTGGAGAGCAAAACTACACCTCTCCCAGGCAGTGTATTTCCGTGGTGCTGACAAGCACTCTCCTCGCATATGGGAGTACAATGGAGAATGAGAGCATTTCCCTGGAAAAGATCTGCACTCCTAACAACTGCGATACTGGAATGCATAACATTCAAGTGCAGCCTTTCTCATAACGAAGTTTCAGCAACAATCAAGCTCATTAATAACAGAAGAGAAAATAGAAAAGGGTGTTTCTGAAAAGCATCCTTTTCTATTTTCGTGAGAGAAATGTCAAAATGCTTCTAATATTTCTTGAAGAAAATAAAATTGTTGCAGATTCGGCTATACATATATATTTTATCAGTAATACCACAAGGCAGCACCAGCAGTAGCATTAAAGAGGTAAGGACTTAGCTGCTTTAAATTTTTTTCAAAGGTTTTGTTTTTACGTGGTTTGGCAGTTGGTTTGTTTGTTCCTATGCATTTCACTACCTGGATAGCACGTGACATGCAATGAAATGGCCACAAACTCAACAAAAGCCAAATACACAGCAAGGATTCACGTCGTAAACAAGATGCTCGCTTTCAGGACCAGCCCCAAGGGGAGCATGTACTTCAGCTTCCAGGTAGCCACCACTTTCTGCATTTAACAATTCAGCATGCACAATGAGTACGTTTCAGATCAAGCACTGGTTGGGTGAGGAGGAGGTGGTTGTTTTCGTTTGGTCTTTTATTCGAGGTTTTGAGGTGGGGGGGTTGTGTGTGTGCTTTTTCATGGATTTGGGGTTTGTTTTGGAGGGTGGGTTTTTTTGGTTGGTTGGTTGGGTATTTTTTAGAGAATATACTGTCTTTGTGCCTAACACAAAGAAGGCCCAAAGAAAAGCTTTTACAATTAATTTGAGTTGATTAGAAGAGGAAAAATTTATTTCCTAAGTTTCACTGTGAGCTTGTTCTGAGTTTTGTTATGCATTATTCTTCCCTTCAGCCGTGATTCAGAGTACGCTTTTCAACATCCATCTTCTCTCCCTATTTTTCATCCACATTTCTAATATCTTTCAATGCTCTTTTGTGTCATTTAACTATTTTTCTCTGTATTGGAGTGATCACGGTTCAGTACCTCCACAGAATTTAGTTTATATTCTTAATTTTCTGTGCTATTAACAAAGATATTAAACATTAGAACACTTATAGCATTATTCCCTAGTTTTGCTTTTCCCAAAGCTCCAGCCTCCTCCATTTAGCACTATTCTTTGTTTACAGTTGCCCTGCCAACTCTTAGATCATATGGTAGCATCTCGACAACAGTCAATTTGAATCAATTTTTCAACTAAAATTTCACGAAACAGAGTATCAAATGCTTTACTGAAGTCCAAATACATTACTTTCACTGCATGCCCTTTATTCACCAGATTTGTAATTCTATCAAAGAGGTAATCAAGTCTGAGATGCCTTTCACGCCATACTTTTAACTTTCACATTTTCTAGCCAAAACATATTCATCGCACTGTACTTGTAAAACGCAGAACCACTGTACATGCAAAGGTGAAAGAAGTCGTTTCGTAGTTCCAGAGGTGGAGCAAACTGCACTGTGCGAGCACAGGCTGAAGTTGCTTAAATCTCACCTCCCGCATAAGGCAGCTGACCTCTCGCTGTGATTCAGCATATACACCAATAAATCTAGGGCAACAGAGCTGCCTTTGACACAACTTGTACACTTGTATATAGCCACAAAATCCAAATCACAGAGCCATATGCAATCAACTTCAATACTCACTTGGCTCTGCATTCAGTTGATTCTAGACAACAAGTGTGTCCTTTCATGAACAAACACCAGCTACGCTTTTTCCTCCCAAAACCAGACATCATGGCTGCTTCTGAGGTCAAGCTGTGCAAACAGCAGAAGTAAGACACAAATTATGGATGGCTGTTCTCATCTGCTGGTCTCTTTCATTCTTGGCTCTGAAACACGTGCTATGATGGCTAGGGAGTCACCCTCACTCAGCTTGCACCTGGAGGCTCCTTCTCTGATTGAAATACAGAGATACACTTTTACTCTTCAACATGTATTTTGCACTGTGAAAGCAACAGGTTACAACCACTGGACAAAGGCACAGACTGACTGCTGCTATGCAGGGCCTCCATCAACACATTCCCCACTCCCCTTCTTAATTACATCAATATATTATTTTAAAATAAGACGGGCTAAAGAGTAGTTGCATAAAGAATACAAGCTGAAGTTAACCGTTTCCTGAAAGCAACCAACTTTCTACTTGAGCAAACCAAGTTAGGCTTCAAGTCCCATTAAGCATGAAGCAGATCCCCAGGTGGGGTGGACGGGTAGCTTACTGGCTCTTCATGCTATGCTTTTCAATAACAAAAGAAAAGAAACACGATCTAGGAGAATACAGTTCCCTCCATTTCTCTAGAGCACTCTGGGTTCTCTGTCCCACTCTGCTCTAGCTGCTTTCCTTGTGGGGACATCTCCCTCATGAGAATCACAAGTTCATGCCAAGATATGCAAAGGACATCATGATGCATCAGCTGCCTCCTGCAGCACAATTAGAATTACACACACAAAAGAAAAAAACCAAAAGACAAACAAACAGAAAACAACACTAACATGCTCGCTGCCTTTTAATTTCATAAAGATTCCTCCTAACCCATAGACAGTGAGCCTTGCTAAACCCCAACACAACAAGACCAAGATAATAATCTGCTATAGCATTCTTTTCTGCTTTTACTGCTATGAATCCTTCAGTGACAGCTTCTCCTGCCAGGCTGCTAGGTCTGAGTCACTCGCCCTCTCTGAAGAGCCGCTACCCCACAGACGCAGAGAGCGCCAAAGCCACCCTGCAGCACGTGGGGCTGTGCAGCTGGGACAGAGCCCCGTGCAGTAACCTTCTCATATAGCCAGCACTGCCGCTCTTCCTCACTCTGATGATGGCTTCCTAGGCAGCACACTCCACTCGGTGCAGGTGTTCACCCAGTCAGATACCATTCCCCTTGAGCACAGGTGGAAGGCTCCAAATCACCATGTCAGGCCTCCTTAGTCCTCACAGTGACAGGCTAAATTTGACATCACTGCTAGTGATTTTCTTTGACAGTGCCAACACAGTACGCGCTACCCTCTGTGCCGCTCGTGCGCCGGGGTACAGCACGAGGTAGCTTGTTCCTGGCATTCAAAAGGGGCTTTAACTGACTGCTCCAAAATAAACACACAAAACCACTTTTTAAACTAGAAGCATTCCAATCTGTCTCAAGGATACAAATCCCATTTCTTCTGCTTTTAAAACGCTCACTGACAATACTTTTAAGTTGAAGTACAAACGATTAAGAAAGAAAACAACAAAATATAAGTCACATACTTGGTACTGGGGTTGAAAAGAGAGGTAAATCTAGGAGCAGAAAATCTTCATAAACATATTGCCAATCATGAAAAAAAAAATTTACAAATGCTGTGCTGGTTGCATTCAGCAGGATTAGTAATATTACAATTAAGGGACTTATAATGAACGCAGTTTAAACAGCAATGAGAACCCCTATTAAATGTAAACTCCAAAGAATTATTATTTTAAAAGGCTGTAGCTCTCTACTGTCAAAAACATTTTTATATTTTATTCTTTTTTCTTTTTAAGATAACTCTTTTAATCCTCAAAACACTAGATAATGAACTACAGAAAAATATTTAAAGGTTTTAGTTTGTCTCTTGTTCAGACAAACCCCGCAAGATGTAGCAAAAGTGATCAGTGTCCTGCCAAAATCAGACTAGTCAGTAAATATAGATACCCTTTGTTTAGATATATATTTTACATTTAGAGAAACTGAAGGATAGCTATGCCACAAAGCCAGGTACAGTTTGGTTCAGTGCTCCATAAATACCCTTGTGTTTTCTACAAGCGTCCCTCAAAGTCCTTAGCTACCCAGCCCTTGTCCCTGGAAGCGTCTTACTGTGAACCGCTCCCCAGCTCTTACTGCAACATCAAGCCATTTTAGTACCAGATATTTGAATTATGAGATTTCACTTACAGCCAGTTACTCAAAGTGTTATAGGCTATTAAAACACTATTACCCACCACACAAACCCAGACTTGAAAGGAGTAAGTTCTATGGACTAAATCCTATTCCAAATGGCATAGATGGCACTAAAATTACTGACCTTCTAAATGGGAAAAAGCGATCCACGCAACCACACCCCCCAGTTCCGCTGGTACCAAAGTCTTGGAAGAAAGACTGCAAGAAAATCCTCCCCTCTGGTAAACAGCAGGTCCCCAGCTTAACAGGGCACGGTAGCTATCGAGTCACCATCACTGCTCCCCCATCCCCTCTTAGGGGTCTCTATGTATGCACTGCGGTGCAAACAATGTCACTTGGATATTTTCCTTTGTCAGGTCAGCTCTGATTTCAGCATGGGGGTTACACCAATGGCATCACTTCTAAATTTAACACTTCTAATTATATTTCCTATTCCATTCCATAACACCACATTATAGTACAATGTTTGTATTACGCGTATGGCATCTGGGGTGATGGAGCTAACAGAAAGCCGTTATCCACAGGAATAACTTAAAAATTTACTGTGCTAATGCAAACAAGTTCCCCGAGCATAGACAGACCACGCAACAACATCTAATTCTGTGCATGGGAATTGAAGTAGTGGTATAAACATGATGAGAAAGAGGAAACAAAATACATGCAAGGCTGACATGGTAAAAAGCAGAAGCACATCCTGACCAAACCACAAAAAGAGAATGAGGGCATCACTGTGCCAGGGCCCAGTGGATAGATCAGTGTTCCTTCAGCGCGTACTCTCCCATGAACACATGCTCATGGGCCTGATGTGCAGTGGCACAGGTATTATCGCAAGCACAGCAAAAAATGTCACAAGAAAATTCCCTGCAGATGACTAAAGAAGTGAGAGGAGTCTATAGCATAAGGCGGACCCAGACAAATGCAAGGTTTGGGAACTGTTTCAACTAGGGGTTTTTTGTTTAATTTTGTTTAAGCAATGCTCCACATGGGGTAACCTCACCGCGCTGCCCAACACTGAAATGACACGTGGCCACACAGTTATTGCCTTGTGATAATTTGGCTGTTGCCAAGCCTTGTTTCTAATCTGGAAAAAAACGCAAACCATTTTCCTAAGCAGTAGCAGTACTTGGGACCCTAAATAACACTGAAGTGTTTTTCTGTCTTTCTTGTCTGTCTCCTTAGATGTACCTAATTCGCAGCGTGTCTCTCATTACTTTCCACCATGTGAAAAGTGTTCTAGTTTTCATTTCTCCCACTGAACAAGTCAGCAGAGGGCAACCACTGATGTTTAATTACTATAGCTCTATGATCAGTTCTAAATGCACTCATCTTAAGACGCATCTTACTATTTCCTACCACACTTGTTTTCTGTCATCCTGTTAAATTAAGGATAATGGAGATTGAATTCAAGCCAATTACAAGAGTGGCCTAATGAGTGGATTCTCTTTCCTCTTCCGATAAAGGATATTCCTCCCCCAGCACAACAAAAAACATCACTACTGTTCTGATTTCTTACATAGATGCTGTCTTTACTTCTACAGGAGGGATGAAATGGCTGCTGTTAAGCCTCATTTTCACCCATATGCTTTTCTTCTTTATATAATACTGTTTTTTCCTGGTACTGCAGTGACATGTTTACCCTAAAGTCAGTAGAAGTCCCATTTACTTCATAAATGTCCCACTCTTTCTATTCTATCCTTTCATCCTTTGCTTCCAAAAGGAGTACTTTTAAGATCATCACCTTGTCATCTGGACATGCCTATTGGTCCTTGCAAATTCATGTTACATACTGCAGTTTTTGCTCTTTCTCCAAATGCCAGGCTGACACTTGACCTGAATTTCAGCTCTAAATGTCTTTCTGCTTGAAGTTTTCTTTGAGTGTTGACAATTTACTGTTCTATCCCTGGGATCAGTGCACTGCCCACCCTTCATTCTGGAGTGGGCAGCTGCTTCTGGTTGGCCAAATTCTAACACATTATCAAACATTAACTCTGGATTTTCCACAAATGCAGTACTATAATGTTGCACATTTGAACCACAACCTGGTTTGTTCTTGAGAGTGCATTGTTACAGAATGTCAGAACGCAAACCTTAGACCAGTTTTTGCTTTTAATTCTTATATCTTACTTTCCAGATTTTTGGAATAGGTTTTGCTCATTAGCTTTCTTTGCCTCAGTTAACCTAAAACTACTCAAAATATGAAGAGTTTCAAAACCTGCTCCTACTATGTCATTAAAGCTTTTCTTCTACCATCTTGCTGCAGAAACCACCTGTTGATTCAGGTGAAAAATTAAGTGCCTTCTAAATCTCCTTTAGTTGTTTTATACAATTCCAAAGAGGTTCAATTCCAGTGAGATACCTCCTCTCTCATCCCCCCTCGCAGTTCGCTTACCTTGTGGCTGCAGTCAGACCCGTGGATCGGAAAGGGATCTGCTTAGCTTCTCATCAGCGCTTCTAACTGAGCAGTATAACCAGCATCAGCCTCTGCACAGGGCGATCCACATCAGCTGGCGACTGACAAGCACTTTTGAAATATACAGTACTCATCAGGGGACGAGCTGAATATAGCTTAATTCAGAACCATCAGCAGCTAGAGAGAAACCGAGCACATATCCAAAACCAACTGTTGTTTAGCTAGCTTGTATAAAAAAAAAAGCTGTATTTTTAAAAAATAAAAAGACAGAAAAACAAGGCTTAGCCTTGAAGGACCTGCATTTCCTGAAGAGATACAGCACAGTGTTTAAAAGACAAAACCAACAGGATGCTGATCAATGCTATGGCCCCCAGCAGTGCAGTCGCAAAGAAGTGCAAACCTTCACGTTCTCAGTCTTAATCAGAGTTTGGTACAAGTTGGACTGACACCTTCTCACTGGCACATGGCCACTTCTGTGAATGGAGCTGGTGATCTCATTACAGTTCCTAGTAACTTATAGTAGACACATCCATGGTTATCAGCACTACTGTGACACTTGGGAAGGAAGTTAAGGGTTGGAAAGCTCTGGCCTCTTCTCCCACGGAAGAGTTCCCATGACACAGAAGTTGTTAAATACTGCTGGAAGAGGTAACAGTGACAAAGACACTGACAGATTCAATTCTGGTTTGATGGCAATCCAAAATCTCTATCAGGAAATTAATTCATGCTAAAGAAATAAATCTACTCTAAGAGATCACTTTACAATTAATTATACTCCAGCTTTTAAAGCATTTTGCAGAGCATGGTTCTCTCTAATATAATTATCTCTCAAACCGCATTTTACAGCAAATCTGAACTGAGAAATCTAGTCTGGAATACCAACAGTGAGTGTACTTCAATATGAAGCTTTAGTAGGTATTTATAACAATTTTCAGCGAAAACAGATAATAAAATACTACACAGCCTCAAGACAAAAATTAATGCGACAGTAAGCAGTAAGAAATTAAGAAGTTGGCACGTATTTCATCCCAGAAGCAGAAATGACACAATCAGTTGTCTCTTCATGCTAGCTTTCATACTGACTGCAAGGTTACAGACCTTGTTCAGACTTCTGAACCATCACATCTAGTTTCCCACAGTAGAGCTCTTCAGTTGCCACCCCATGAGCCTCTCCATGTCCACACCACGGGCAGCTCCCCACACCCAGCACAGCTCCTCATGCCTCCACCACTCTCCCAGTAACTCTGACACACCACCCGCTGTCGCCTCCTCCCAGCAGAGGGGAGGTCATTGCTCAGCTGCTCGAGGGAGTATGGAGGCATCTCCCTTCCCAGATGGCTGTGCGTACAGCTAATGGAGAGATTTATCCACGCTGAAGCCTTGCTCGGGACTGGACTTACACATGGGAGACTGATGCCAACATAACTGGTAAGGCAATTAAAAAACAAACACCAGCTCTTTCCACTGCACACTGGGCAACCCTTTCCATCAAAAACTTTCCCACTCATCTTCCCATCCCATCCCACCCCTCTTCCCCATAATCCCCTGCTATCTTCACCTTTACAGCCTGGGGTTTTGATCATCTTTTTTTCCCAACCACTCCCTCCTTCCATACTTGCTCCCTAAACTCACTCAATTTGGCCAGATCCTCACTTTTTTCCTCTCCTCAAAAAGATTATTCTGCTCCACCTTCACATGGAGTAATCTGAAATTCTGCCTTTCCTCAGAGAAACACAGCTCAAACAATTAGCTGTCACCCAAGACTTCAATGACATTCAAGTTAAACCTTTAAGAAATTCAAGACAAATAGTCTTGCACTGGAATTCCTTTCCTCCTCCATCTCCCATTAAAAGATCCTCCTGTTTTACAGTTACAAGCAAACTGGAAATAACAAGACTGAAAATATGTTTTTCATTTTGTAGGAAATCCAGACATTTCAGATCATTTTTTGTAAATCAAAATACAAGACTAAAACTTTAAGGCTGCTAAGTCATATTCAACTACACAATGGTAGTGTAAAACAGTAAATCAAAACCTCAAACATGAAATATTAGCTAAATTAGTTTCAAAAAACCACTTGTTATACTAAAAATAAGCAGTATAACATTAATCAAAAGAATTTGCTATTATCAGAACAAAAATTAAAACATTTTTTCAAAATACAATGGATTTTTACCAAAACTGCGTTTATCTTCTACTGCTGTTTTGTAAGCAGAAAAGCAGTTTTGAACAGCTTCAAGGTACACTCCAGATTTTGGGGTGCTCTAGTCCACCCATAACATTACAGTCACTACGCATTTAAGATGATTTTTTGTTTCTGGTGCTTATGTCTTAATCCTCCCCACTTACAGCGCTAAGTATGATATTTACAAATATTCCATAGCAAGGAGCTTTATTCCACAGCTTCCCATCTGCATTACTTCCTGACTGCTGATTTGAACAACATATGCTGGAAATTTGTGGGAACTACTTTCTCCATAACTGAAACCAAAATAACATATTTCTCACCAGGCATTTATTTTATGTGAAAATTAACTTAATTTTATTACTGCATAGGAGAGTTTAACTTTTATACTACTTCCTAGCTATAGCAAAGCGGGCATTTCTGAGAAAAGCCTCAATACAAAATAGCATTTTAGGCTCTCTTTAGAGACTTTATTCACTAATGACCATAACAACCGTATTTGAGCCAGAGATCCATCAGAATTATATTCCCTGCTTCTTCAAATTACCAAGCAGCCAGGTAATGGCTTCCCACCAGTTGCCCAAACACTCTCAGGCGTGCAGGTACTCGCTCTGTGTACTCCAGGGATGTTCCTTTACACAGAAAACTCTACAGTCTGGGCAGTAAATGACCCTTGAGCTAGAATCAGAAAAAGCTATCACGTAACATGAAGTAGCTTCATGACTCATTGAAGGTTTCTGGCTTCCTTCACACAAATGGAAGCATAACAGACCAGAAGAAATGACAAAACTCAATCTTCTCTAAGCTTTAACAACAACAAAACAACCACATGGATTTCCAGTTAAGGAAAGAAACCTAAAAGACTTTCAGAGCTTCTCTGTGTCATGGTATTTTAATTATACTGCTCTGGACCTCAAGTCACACAGGAAGTCTCTGGAGCAAGCTGGTATACAGTTTTGAACTTTTTAGGTACTATCGATAGAATTCAGCATCTCTTGCAGATGTGAATGAGTTGCTAGTCAGAACACAGACTTGACAAAAGATTTAAAGAAAAAGAAGAAACTTTGCAAGATGTTTGCAATAATCATGAAAAGCTTGCCAGTGAAGGTAGTAGTAATGTCAACAATAACATCTTAGTAGCAGCCAACCCAGAAAACACACAAGCACCATTTTTTGGTACGACAACCTATACGTAGTGCTACCTGTTTAGTATTAATTCACACTGAACTTCTGTCACCTAAATGGCACAGTAAGGCAGCAGGCATACATCCTATAGCAACATACTCCGATCTTTGGGATGGCCAGCTGTCCTCAGCCAGGTTAGAGCTCAAGTTCCCTCGATCTGTCTTACGGCAGTAACCCTTACTCAAAGGAGCTACAGAGTACATAAGCTGGCAGTTCACATCTACAGGACCAGACCCCAGAATTATTTGTGTGGAAAGTATTTGACACTCACTTACCTAACCACATAACTAAAAAAACCCACTCAGATTTTAAATGATTTACCAGAAGGACAAGACTAAAGTAGTTTAAAAAGGCAATTTAGAACAACGGATATGATAAATGACACCAGCTTCCAGCTCTTCAGGGAGTCAGTCAATAGGACCCTCTAGGAAACTGCCCTCAGGGACAAGGGAGCAGAACAGAGCTGGCAGATCTTTAAGGATGCTTTCCATAGAGTCCAAGATCTCTCAGTTCCTAGGTGTAAGAAATCAGGGAAGGAAGGGAAGAGACCATCACTGCTGAGTCAAGATCTGCTGGTCAAACTAAAGGACAAGAATGAAATTTACAGGCAGTGGAAGCAGGGACGGGAATAGCAGGAATAGTGTTGCGACGCTGCCCAGTTGTGTAGGGACGGGGTCAGAAAGACCAAGGCGTGGGTGAAGTTGAACTTGGAAGGGACACAAAGAATAATAAGAAGGGCTTCTACTTGTATGTCAGCCAGACCCCAGGAACTACCAACGTGTAAGCCTCACCTCTGTGCCTGGGAAAAGCAGGGAACAGATCCTCCGAGAAGCTGTGCTAAGGCACAGGGAGGTGATTGCAGACAGCCAGCATGTCTTCACCAAGGGAAAGTCCTGCTTGGCCAGCCCAGTGGCCTTTCTATGATGGAGTGACTACACCAGTGAACAAGCAAAGAGCTATACATGTCATCTGTCTGGACTTCTGTAAAGCCTTTGACACCATCTCCCACAACATCCTTCTCTGTAATTTACAGAGATGGATTCAGTGGGTGGACTGTTCAGCGGATGAGGAATTATTTAGATGGTCACATCCAGAGCGCAGTGGTCAAAGGCTCAATGTCCAGATGGAGATTGGTGACAACCGGCATCCTGCAGGCATCCGTATTGGGACCAGCATTGTTTAATATCATCAATGACATAGCAGGATCAAGTGCACCCTCAGCAAGTATACAGATGACACCACGCTGAGTCATCCAGTCAACACGCCTGAGGGACAGGATGCCATCCAGAGGGACCTGGACAAGTTTGAAAATTGGGCCCATGTGAACCTCATGAGGTTCAGCATGGCCAAGTGCAGGGTCCTGCACCTGGGTCAGAGCAAGCCCCAGTATCAATACAGGCTGGGGGATGAAGGGATTGACAACAGACCTGAGGAGAAGGACTTGGGGGTACTGGTGGGTGAAAAGCTGCACATAAGCCAACAATGTGCGCTCACAGCCCAGAAAGGCCAATCGTGTGCTGGACTGCATCCCCAGCAGTGTGGCCAGCAGGGTGAGGGAGGGGATTCTGTCCCCCTCTACTGTGCTCTGGCGAGACCCCACCAGGAGTCCTGCACCCAGCTCTGGAGCCCTCAGCACAGGAAAGACATGGACCTGTTGGAGTGGGTCCAGAAAAAGGCCACAAAAATGATCCGAGGGCTGGAACACCTCTCCTATGAAGAAAGGCTGTGAGAGTTGGCACTGTTCAGCCTGGAGAAGGCTGCGGGGAGACCTGATTGCAGCCTTTCAGTACTTAAAAGGTCCTTACAAAAAAGACGGTGACAGACTTTTTAGCAGGGCCTGTAGCAATAGGACAAGCGGTAATGGTTTTAAATTAAAAGAGGGTAGATTTAGACTAGATATAAGGAAGAAATTCTACAGAATGAGAGTGGTAAAACACTGGCACAGGCTGCCCAGAGAAGCTGTGGATGCCCCCTCCCTGGAAACATTCAAGGCCAGGTTGGACGGGGCTCTGAGCAACCTGATCCAGCTGAAGAGGGCCCTGCTCACTGCAGGGGGGTTGGACTAGGTGACCTTTAAAGGCCCCTTCCAACCCCAACTATTCTGTGATTCTAGTATAGAAATTCCACTGACTGTGAAAAAAAACAAGCTGTAGTACAGAATCTATGGTTTCAAAATATGATTTCAGAAAAATACTAACTACAATCTGAATCTAATTATATTTTCTATATTCAAATTTGGTTGAATATATGCTATCAGCATTGTTTATTAAAAAGCCCATACGACAATTTTCTAAATATCTCATTTGCAATTCCTCTCTATCATTGAAAATTTCTAGTGCTGCAGCTGCAAAAGCTGCTAAATCTGCCTGGTTTTCTGACCATTTGCAGTTACACACAAAAATATTTGAGCTGCTGAATAGTTTCAGCCATATTTCTGTCAGACTGCAGGCACTTCTGCTCAATCCTCCACCCCCTTTTTCATTGTTGGGGCTTTAGGTTATATAATAGGCTGTGATATAACACAATTATACATAATATAACCAGATACAATACCAAAAAATAAGGTCTTGTTATATGTATACTGCACTGCAAAGAATATTCTCTGGATGCTATTTGTTCTGTCATCGTGTGTCAACAGATTTCACATGTTTGATAAAAATATGAAGATTTTTTTTAAAAGATGCTGCACTAACACAACTATAATCTCTTCTGCTCTGCTTCTTTAATCCCTGAAGATCCTTTTTAATAAGCCTCTCCCACAGAAACCGATTAAAACCCACATCTTTCACATCTTTTGATTACAAGAAATAGCACAAGAGTAGTTCATATAAAGTGTTAATAATTATGCTGAAACTGCATTTTAACAGACTGTTTCCTTTGATTTATCTCTGATGTCCATGAGCAAGCATAGTAGGCCATTATATTACAATATTTCAGCATCAATACAAAATCACAGTCCAGTATATGATTTACTGCATGACAATTCTAATATAGGAACTAAATAAGAAATCAGCTATATCGGTGTTATTAATTACAAAGGAAATTACCTTAGTACAATCAAAATTCACTTAAAAGCATGAATATTTACTACTTAAAATAGGTAAAACCATAACTCCCCCCATCTCAGGCCTCAGGTCAAAAAATAAACAATTCAAAGTTAAACTTAAGATGAATCCTCTGTATCACAGAAGCATAAAATCATAGAATGCTTTGGGTTGGAAGGGACCTTTGGTGGTCATTTAGTGCAAGCCCCCTGCAAGGAGCAGGGACATGTTCAACTGGATCAGGTTGCTCAAAGCCCTGTCCAACCTGGCCTTGCAAGTTTCCAGGGATGAGGCATTTACCACCTCTCTGGGCAACCTATGCCAGTGCCTCACCACCCTTGTTGTATTTAGGAGTTGAATAATCTTCTCCATAATGGGACATCTCAGCTTTCTGTTAAAGCATCTACTAAACGCTGTTATGGCTCATTTGTATGGCATTAGAAATTAGTTTTTTACTACACACTTTTGCAGTCCCTGATTCAGTTTAGAAGGCTCCCACTGCAGACTGGAAAGTACCAGGTAGCAGCACAGCCAGAAGGAGCACAGCAAGAGCTTCACCCGTGCTCTGCTGAGACTTGGACGGAGACTGTCTATGAATTAAAAGGACGAGGAAGAAATGAGATCTCACTGCAAGGAGCGATAACAAAGAAAAACCTAGCCTTTTGCTGTATCTATTATTTCCCAAGGCCTTCTGAAATCACAGTCTCCAAATAAAAGCTACACATACAGGAGAAAGTTACCAAAGCCCAGAGTTACAAAACCCCATGAAGGGCACTGTCCTCTTCCAGAGGAAGATGAATACCACTTCACTCTGAGTGGATGTGCTACTGAAATATCAGAGACACACATCAGACAGAACTGAAAACATTCACTCCAAATGCATCATTTACTGCACAAGTACAATTCTTCCGTATTAATAACTACGGGAAAGACAAAAGAGAACAATTTAACATCAGCAGCCTTGCCCTCTGTGGCCTCCAAGGAGGTCCAGCCTAGCTTCTCCCAATATTCCAGAAAAATGTCACCTGGAGGGGAATCTTCAGGATGCCTTATTCCTTGTGCAGCAAAACAAGCTTCAGCAAATAAGTACAATTTAATGTTGAACTAAAGACAACTGAAAATTTTCAACTGTAAATACATTCAAAGTAAAGCAAGATCATAAGACATACTAGGGACTGTTAACTCAGACTTCCTTGGTTCAACAACTTCAGGATTAATCTCAGTAGAATCCATTGCTTATTATCTGAAACCTAACAGGAGTTTAATATAATCCAGACTGCTCCAGCTTCCAGTGTTTCGTGTCTTGCCTAGGATTGTACAGACTCTAGCACAAATTAGTCTAGGCCAAACAGTCTGCAGAGTAAGAACTTGTTTCCATTTTCTGTATCCAAGGTAAACCCTTCATAGGTAGGCAACAGAAAGCAGTATTAACAAAACTGCACATACAACCCAGGGTTATCTGCAAAAAAACAAACCCTTGAAAATCAAGTAATGTTTTGGATGCCTATAGACAATCATGACAGAAGTCTAGCACGCAAGCGCTTCGCTACTAGCTTCCCAGTCTTCGACTCTCATCGCCAGCTCCCTCACCCTCAACAATGAATTCCGATGCCTTCTCTGACTTTGTGCATGTTATCTGACAATATCAAGAAAGGACTGTCACAGAGGTTCAATTCATGCACATGAAAATGTCACTTCTTACCATGGTTTACAGCTCAATTTTTGAGGAAAGAATAGGATTTTGAATAATTCTAACAACTCTGAACCTACACATTAATAACTCATGGACATCGCGGACTGACCAGCCGTGCCTGTCTCCACAGAGAAGCTCTGCAGCACATAGCTGACGTGGGGTTAGCCATGTCTTACAAAACAACCAAGAAAAAGGGCAAAGCAACCCCATTTCGGTGACCTCACCTCATAATTAAGAGAAAGGTAAATTCTATCAGACTCCTGGTAAACCTCTGTAAAAAAAAAATAGGTCATTTAAATTTCAGGTAGCCTGACATTTTAAGCATTTTTAAAAATAATAGGAGTTTTCATGCTTAATTAAAACTGACAGATACTTTGAACTCATTTGCTAATAGCTGATTTCAGAGTGATAAGTTCATGGTCTAATTCACAAAGTGAGGTGATAAATATTTGTGTCGTTATGAATTTTTGACCCACCGTACAAAGTATTTCTACACAGTTATCCACATGATTGTTCCTATTTAATACTTGATTAGTCTTCTAAGGTAGCAATCCAGTTGTCAGGGTCACAAGGTTTGTACAGGTGCCCTGTAAAAAACTAACAAGCAGTATAAAATACCTACCCCATCTCTTACAGGCCACCTAACAGCTAATCAGGTGGTTAAAATTTGACTGATGTGATCAAATTGAAACCTAACACCTAGTGTGGAGGAGCTTCTCTATCTCATTAACAGTCCCCTGGAGCAGTTCCTTCACAAAGAAATATTTTGCTTAGTGCCCTGTTTCTCAAATAGTTTTGTCACTGAGAACGGTATTTCCATCAACATTACGTGAGGCTGAAACAACAACTTAGTGAGGGAGAAACCCAAAAGAAAACAAGGCCAAACTCAATGGGCCCTGCAAAACAGGCTGCACGCTTATTATGAATAAAATTCTCTACTAATGAGTTTCCAAGTCTCTATAAAATCCCAATATTTGGCAAAGAGCATTCCATTTCATGTTTGAACATCCTTTGGCATAAACTGTCATGCTTTAATTAAACACAGAATGCAAATCCCACCCCCAGGAGACGATGCATCTAGCTGCTTCTCGTTCAATAAACTGGTATGGAAATCAACCACAGCAGTAACAGAGTGCAGAGAGCAGAGCAACTGAGCCCCTCGTGGGGCTGAGCTTCCCAAACGCCTCTCCATGGAGCAAGTCTTGAAAAGTTGCTGGGGCCAGTGCTCACAGCCAGGCTCCCTGTTGGCAAAGCCATCCGTCTCTGCTCTTCTCTGCCTGATTGGCAAGCTGCATCGGCTGGCAAACATGAGACAGCTTGATTAGCCAGGCTAGTCTTACCCATATTTCATTGCCTTCAACTGCAGGGGAAGAAGAAAAGAAAAAAAAAAAATAAAAAAAAAAAATCCATATTCTGAGGTCTTGTCCACACTGCAGGTCCCCATGGGAAAGCCCCTGCCAACCCTGGGAGATTATGGGAGCTATACTACAAAGTCCAAACCGCAGACAACACTTTGTTTAGCTATTGTTTGAAACTACCCCTTAACAGACAACATCATGTAAGAATTGCATTTCCATGTAAAATCATTTTGTCTGGTGACTGAGTACTACTCTGTCAGGAGGCTAAGAAAAATATAGACTCAGCACAGAAACCAAAATCGTGCTGGCAGAGAAAGATTGTATATTTCCAAGTATCATATCAAGATATTCAATACATCTTCATTTTCTCACCCCTCAAATCTACCAGCTCAGGGACGCTAGACATGTTTTCACAATAAACGAAATCTGAGGGTGGGAATGGAACCAAAATTGTATGTAGTTTAGCATACATGGAACCAACCAGAATTCTTGCAAGGGTGCTTAAAAAAAAAATTGTATGTAGATATAGCTTCCACTTAGGCAAGATTTGTTATGTACATCTCAGGAAAGTATCTATTCTGACAACAGCTAATTCAAATATCAGAGTGTAAGTGTATAACACACTAGCCACAGCGTGAGGAATCCAATGCTGAACGGTCCCCTTCAAAAGAGATTTCTGAGACCTAGGAACTCTGTACAAACAGCAGCAAAAATTCTCAGGTTTCTTTCATATGAAAAGAGTTTGTCCAAGTTGACTGACGGAAACTTGAAAGGGACAGCTCATCCTACAGCCCACACTGTGGGAAACAGCTAGGCAAACCGAGGGTACGCGTACAGTTTAAAACATCTGAAGCGTGGTATTCTAGTATGCATTTCCTCTTTGTATTAAAAAATGAACCAAGGAAAATCCACTCCACATCCACGTGCATCTTTCTAGACAGACTGCTTCTCAGAAGCAGTATTCTGTGCTGTAGAGCTACAACATACCAAAATCCCCCGACATCATCAGAAGTTATTTTTTTCCCAAAAATTATTTTTTAAACCAAGATTCTGTATTTAGAGTCCTGCACGAAATACCTGAATGCATAAAACCTCATCTTTCTGCAGCACGCCTTTACATCTCCTTGGGGTAGTTGGTGCCACGAGGTGATTCAGCGCGTGACTCCCCTCAGCCTTTCTTCAGACCTAGTTAAAGCTGCTCTATAATTTGTTCTTTGCGCTGAAACCTTTCACCGATGCTGTCAGCATCTCCTTGGCTAAGAGAGACAGGTAGTACCGTAGCTGCTAAATGGAGAATCAGGGAAAGACAAGCTCTGGAGGAAGTGTCTATTTCACAGAAAAAATAAACTAATTCCTCTAACCAAAACAGCTGTGAAATGTTAGATGTCTTTCATCTTGCTGGGAGAAACAAAGACATCTTCAATTAGATATTGGATAGGGTTCAAAAGTTGAGGAATTCACATCTCACAAGTTCAATCTTTAATAAAAAAAATCATGAACATTCATTATTAATGATCCTTAGTGGTAAATATCTTCATTTAAAAAATCTTAACTGATAGGGACTTGTCAGAATTTTTTCACAGGGCAGCAATATTTCATTCGGGTGTCTGTGGCTGTGTGCGCCTTCCTTCTCACTGAGGAAAAGATTATACAGTTTAAGTAAAATACAGAAGAAAGACTCTATGTTTAGACAGGCATGTCTATGAATGCTAAATAAGGGGGGATGCTCCGAAGCTGCTGAAGTTCTTGGAATTTCCACACTAGCCATACAGCATACGTAACATCAGCCCAATATTAATGAGCCAGAATAAGGAGGCTGGCATGCCTCTGTGTCAGAGTTTTCTTCACTGACTAGGCAATAGAACTATTCTTCAGGTCAACATTCTTTTCCAAGCTAAGAATCAGCAAAAAATTGAATCTCTAAAGATATTAATGTCTTTGTTTCGTGGCCCAGTTGTTGTACTGTGATTGATATGTCCAGGTTCTGAATTGCTGTGATTCTAAGCAAAATATTACAGTTTAAATCAGTGCAGTCAGCAATACTGGAAAATCCACAAAGTTACTTTTCTGAATTAGAACCCTCACCACTGACGTGTTTTTGGGCAATGCTGAGCCTAAAGCTCTTGGGAATTTCAGTACAATTGCAGATACTTTGCTCCTCAGGGCAGGGGCAGGAGGAAACAGGACACGCAACACCAGCAACCTCATGTACAGACAATAAATTTCAGATCCTCTCTGTGAATCCTTTGGCCTTATATAAGAAGAATCAAAACCACCTCATGCCTTTCTTCGTTTTCTTTTTTCTATCACCTTTACTGAAGTCATTTTTCCCTGGAAAGAACCACCACAGATTACCAGCAAAGAAAAATATTTGCAAATGCTAATGTTCAGGCACTCCACTAGTAGTAACAAGCATGTATCTTCTCCAAGCGTATCCAAAATCCCTTCTGGGCGTTTATCAACACAATTCCGCTCCCGTGAGTCAAAAGAGATCAGTTTCATTTGCAAAATACAAATGCTTATTCTAAACAACATGACTGCACTGACACTGGTACACACATGCACTACTTCGGGCAAATAATTGCTATTTCTATATTTAACTGGCAGATGATATGCTCATTCTTACAGGTTCTGATCTGCCTTAGAATTTTCCTAGCCAAGCCAAAGGGTAACCTACACAAGTGCATGTACTTTACACAAATGTGTGGGTTTTTTTTAATTTATCATTATTCTACTGAAATAAAATACCCCACCTTATTCTGTTTAAATACTTGATGCTACTTTGAGAGAAAACTAGAAAATGCATTAATGGTAAGTCAGCTCCCGGGGCTTTGTTTTATGCAATCCCTAGCTAAAACCAAAAGAAAAAGCTTGCATGCTGCTTATTAAAGCCACTTACAATTAAGTTCATTTTCTTCAGGTGAGGTACATATTTATTTACATTGTGCAGTCACCTTATGGAGGCCTTGCTATACAGTCACTTAAATTTGTTTCAGAACACAAAAAGTCATTCATGTTTTACTTTGGTTTTATGAATTTGCACACATGTTCCAAAGCAACAAAAGTCACATTTGAAGGAGAAAAAAAAAAATTTCTTCCCCTCCAATCTGGCTTGCTTCCTACCCGCTTGCTACTACAAAATATTTAGCTTCTATCAAAATAATGAAAACAGGGTTTCCATGCTCAGAGGTTTTCATTTGAATAAGCAAGGCAATTTCCATTTCAAATGTATGTTCTGCCATGTTTCCACAAAACAGAAGAGTCATTTCTCATTTAATGCAGATTCCAAGTTGTCCAAGCTCTTACACCCCTCCAGAAAAACATAAAACAATCTAAGTTTGCTCACTGCTCAGTACAGTTATCTTCCTCGTCCGGCCTGAGATTTAACTGCAAAGTTTAAACGCAAAGTCTGCCCAACTCCTGGTTTCTATTCTTAAGTCTGACTTGGCATACAAATTTTCTGATGTTTCTGCATCTCAGATTCTCCCCTCACACTCCTTTTCTTACACAGGCGTATTTATTACCCTGAAGTTTGGTAAAGACTTTGATATACTCAGATAAAAGATGTGGAGTACTGTTCTGAAGAAACCAAGCTATGCAACAGCCAGCTTTGTCAGTTGTGCGACATCATCTCCACCTGCTCATCTCTTTGGAAGAAACAATGCAGAAATTGAAGTGAAGCTACAGATCAAAATTTCATGCTGAAATTCATTTAAAAAAAAATCTCCTTAGAAAAATCTCTTCTTTAAACAGCATAAGCAACTTGGCAAAGAGTGATTGATGAGTCTGTCTGTTTCACGGTGTAAATCTTTAATTTCATTCGCTGCCCTTGTTACTCTGACCCTAGCAATAGTCCATAAATATTTAGGTAGCTTTCCACTAGCATGCTTTCAGCTTTTGAATACTAATGCTAGCTGTGGTGAAGAAGAAGAAGAATAGTTGTAATGGACCACGGAACTAACTGTGAATATCTAACCTGCTGTTTGTTAGGCATCCTGTTTGCTGGAATTAAAGCAGTCGTTACTAGCACACAGGAACGCATCACATTCTTAATGCATTGTGAGGCTGTGTTGGGAAAATAACAAATATCTTCACCTGAATAAGCATTAATGTTCTAACAATCAGAAAAAAAAAAAAAAAAAATCAATAGCTGTATCA
>Ga0065711_1031237_pt1 | contig 30208 bp, 13 predicted proteins | sample Hoacrofraction12_FD_59098 | JGI IMG/M metagenome (GOLD analysis project Ga0065711, IMG submission 59098) | Hoatzin crop microbial communities from Cojedes, Venezuela - Epithelial fraction 12 v2 (version 2) | ecosystem: Host-associated > Birds > Digestive system > Esophagus > Crop | place...
GGGGGGGGGGGGAAGTGAAAACCACCCAGTGGCTGAACATAATTGCTCTGGGGAGAATATGTGGTTAACACCCTGGCAAGTACTTGCTTGAATTACTTCGGGGATGGGGTGGAGAAGTGCTGGCATATGTTTCTGGTATAATACTGAACTCTATGTAACATACTTTATAATATTGAACTCTAACAGAAAACTATGATAGTGGCTACAGAAGGCATGGTTAATGCTGTTATATTTGTCACTGACAGTGTTGAAGAATGAATTAAGAAATGGAAGTTTCATTCTGGATTGTTGTCTAGCATCATTTCTTTGTGAGATTGTAAGATTTACTCTGTGAGTTTGTTTGAGACAGTGTTTGGGGAGTGTAAATATGGCATCTGCATGTAGTACACTTGCTTCTTTTAGAAGTTTAGTTCTCTGTATGAGGCCTTCAGGAACTGGGTTCAATGTAATGTGCAAACTCAAAAGTTAGCTGTAACATTAACTGCTTGCACCCCCTACCCTGCCCCAGCCTTCGGAGAATTCAGTTAGTATGGCACAGTTGGCTCGTTGCAGGTGAGAAGTGGGTTTTGGGGGATGCTGCTAGCTGGAATTTTCAAAAAGTGTTCTAGAAGATAATGGCTATGGCAAATATGGAGAGAAAAGAGTTCGTTAGCTTGGTGTGTTTTGCGGGTGAGGTGATATATAATGGGAAATGGCCTTTTTTAGCCTTCACTCAGATAAAAATTAGCCACAGTATGTAAAGCACTTCTTACTGTGAAGAAATTGATTAAACTCAGTAAAATTAATCTCTGGGTCTTCTGCTGGAGCTGGTCATTTTCTTGTATCATCCTATGAGATGTTAACAACATGCATTATCATTCTAGACAGTGATTTTTTTTTTACAGTGCAGTGGGTTGCTCTTATAATATTTTACATAGCATTTATCTTGAAAATGGTTTTGTATGTTGCTCCTATGTAGCAGAGTTGATGTTATTTTCTAGAACACTTACTATTGTCTGCAGAAGAAGGATAAAGGGTACATGAAACTCTTCAGAATTTATCTGTGATATTTGTTCTGGTTAACTGTGCATGTATTATGATCTGTCCATCATAAATGTGGAACATTTGGTGAGTAAATGATGCATAGTTATGTCAATCATAAGTCCAACATCTTGCCTCCGGTCCCTTGTTTTTTCAGAGAGAAGCAAAGAGAAATAATTCCAGAGAGTTAATCATCCTAGTCAGTTTGTAGTCAAACTAATTGACAAAAGGGGGTGGGGGAAGTCCAAATCGATAGATGTGAACTTCAGAGAGAGGATTCCAGCAGAGGCTTGCTTTCTGGCAGTGGTGATGGGAGTCTTTGGGGAATTGCTAATTGTACCATTTACGAATAAACAGCTTACTAGGGAAGCAACTGTGGTGACACTTGTAAAAGCAGAATCAGATCCCAGCTAGTCTCATTACATCTTCCTTTGCTTTCCACTCGGCCCAGGAAGCAGCAGCTACTGCAGTTACTGTTTTTCCATAAAGGGGAAATAGCAGACACCCTTTTCCTGGTCCTGGTAATAGGCATGGTGACTTTCTGAATTCTCTAATTTTTCATAGAAAAGAAAGAAGTTAGTCTGTGCATATGATTTGTATACCAGTTCAAGAGCTATCTGCACAAAGAATGGCACTTTTGATTTAGCTAGGGATTCTGTTGAATGCTGCGGTGCCAGCGTCAGACTTTGTGGTTGTGTGAGCTTTTGGAACGCAATCGCTTTAAGTGCGTGTTTCATCTGAAATTTAGTTAAATTAATTTTTGCTATAAATGCACCTTTATATTTAAAATGTGTATGATAATTTAAGGTGAATAAACTTAAGATGCTTTCTCACCTTATTAGCAGTTGAAGAAAAACATTACTTTTTTCTTTTGTAAGAATTAATTAATTCATATATTCAAAGTGTGGGGGAAGCTCTCTGGAAGGTTGTCAGCAGCCTGTAATGCAAACAAATATAACCTGGATATGGTATTCACTGGAAATATACTTATGGCAGTGTGTGTGTATATATATAAAACAATCTGTTTTGCTCTTGATCTCATGCAAGTTTGCAGCTAATGTTAGTCTGCAGTGTTTTGAAAACATGTCTGTCAATCTAATCTGGTGTACTGAAGAAATATTTTGTCTTGACATTTTCCTGACTTTTTCCTGTTTTCCTTGAAGCTTCTGTCTTCCAGATTTAGCGTTGGTTTTGTTTCCTGTTGTGTATGCTCTTGTTTTCCTCCCCCAAATGCCTCTTGATGTAGAGCAAATGCACTATTTTGACATTTGCATAACTAGTGTGAAAGCCGTGCAGGTGTTTGCTACTAGCAAACAGACCAGTAATTAGAAATGACTGAAGTCTCTCTTAGATTGTAGGATCAGAATTGTCTTGATCACTGAAGCATCAACCTTCTATTTTTATTCTCTCTAAATTGCTCTGTGTGTATTTCCTCTCAAACATTTTTGAGATTCTCCAGCGTGTTCCTCTGAGGTGGACTAAAGCAGAATTGGAGCACAAATGTGGAGAGCACTATGTCTTGTAGCTGCTTGTGCTGCTTTGAGAGTTCGTAACAGCTGCAAGATGTGTGTCATCTAGCATGGAGTGGTTAGAGTAGACTGTGTGGGAGTATAATATGGATGCTATTTGGTGTTTACTGTAAGGCAGGCAGTTTAAAATCTGGTAGTAGAAAGTAAGATTGCAGTTGTGTATTAAATGTTTAAAGGGGTGTGTGTGTGTGAAGAGAACACACACCTTGATGTATTCTACCTTTCAGAACACAGTAGTGGAGCAGAGGTGGTGAGAACAGAGTTAGAAAAGGCTTGTGTTAAAACTTGCTGTGCTTACGGATGTGGGTGAGTGTTTGTTCCTTCAGTTTTAAACTAATTGCAGTCATAGAGCTGTTAAAAGTGAATACAGCTCTCCTACGTCATACCTTTAACTGTCAGCATGCTGAAAACATCCTCCTGTTGCGGCTGACATGACAGTTAGCGTGCCGTCCAATGCTATGAACGCTCAATTGCTTCCTTTCTTAGGACGGTAACAGCTGTTTTGTCTCTTGTAACACTGTGGTTTTGATGTATAGTCATTCAGCTGAAACTCATACTCTGTTGCATAAACTCATACTGCAACTTTTGTGAAGAGAACTCACTTATTTTATGAGGAGAGCTTTAAATATGTTATTTAAATTCTGCATTAGCTGACTTCAATCTGTTTAAAAATTAATGCTGTTGAGGGTGTTTTTAAAACTATGTATGTACTTCCTGGCTAATAAGTACATGTGGTAACTTCTAGTTACTAGTTACTTAGTTTTAGCAAGTAGATTGGATTCAACTTGGTGACTTCCGAGTAGGTGGATGTGGTTTTTACAGTGGAGATACTGTATTGCTCCTATGAGTTTTGACAGTTTAGGAGCTTATTTGGGTTGTCCTTGCTAATAGGTAGGTTGGGCTCTTAAAACAAATTATATATTTGGGGATCTGGTAAAATAAAATGGTAATGTCTGCAGGCTTTGATAATGACATGAAATAGTATTTCAAGCGTTAATAATTCGGGATATTTTGTCATATGCTTCAAGTAAGCTAAAGGTAAGTCATTCAATAGTTGATTGGCTGTGCAGCAGTAATTACCAGGTATTCTTGAGGCTACACACATTTCCAAAGCTATTGGTTCCTATTCTTTATAGGTCCACGGTGCTTTCTAATGCAAAAGACATTTTAAGATTTGTCACTTAAAGTTTTAAAAACAAAACAAAACAAAAAAACCCACTCAAAATTGAAGTTTATAGTCTATATAACTGAAATGTGCAATGAAATAAATTCTGTAAAGGGTACTTAGCAGGTCTGTATGCAAAGGAGAAGGGTATACCTGTTCAGTGCCAAGTAGCTTTCTGTGCTGTCTACAGTGGGTAAATATGTGGCTTCTCTGGCCCTGTAAATATTGTGAATTTCTGAAGTTTGCTTTTTTAATTAGTTGTAACAAAAAATGGTTAAGCATACATGTTTTTTTCTGCAGTGTGATGGTTATATTGACTGATAGTGCCATTAATGCTAATGCCGCAACTACTCTTAACAGGCTGAACTAGCTTAAGCTCTTGATTACGGTTTCATTTAGAGGCTCAATGGTTGTGTTGTAATATTTTTTTTGTTTCTATTGCAGAAAGCTTTTACTTCTCCAGACCTCTTACTAGCACAGAGGAGCTGCCATTCATCAGCTTTTCCCACTACCTAAATTACTCAGTGTAGCAGCTTTTCTGCAGTTGTGTAAATAGATTATACTTCACATGGCAGGACAGAAAAACAGCTAGCTGATCGGTAGACAGGGACAGGAATTGTCTGTTGCTTGGGAAAGTACGAATTAGGTGGAAGAGTCTCTGTTTTTTACCAGTGAGTCAAACTTACTGCTTATGTTAAAACAGTCTATTATGAAGGAAAATTCAGAAAATTTGTTTTCTAAATAAAATCAGACCACTGCAAATGTTTCCACACAAGAATGTAGCTGTGTAAGCTGGAGGATGGGGGTTAGGTGAAAGGCTAAGGAGAAGTAATTACTCAGGATGTGGACTGGATGTTTAGGAAACAGCACGTTATTTTACTAGTTCAGCTTGCAGACTTTGGAAAACAAACTGTTAACAAAACTAACATATCTGTAGAGGAGAAAACGAGGTTTGGCAGGGAGTATCATAAACCCACTCCCTATAACATGGAGTTGCAAAAAAGGTTTGGGAAGCTAGTCCATATTTAACTGTTGTCCTTGTGACAATAGCCTTATGGGATGCTGGCTCAGCAGGATTTCATATTCTTCTCTAGCTCCAAAGTGAAGACTTACTAATTTACACAGGAAAAAGCTACCAATAATTAATGTCTACTGGAAATGACCATGCATATCTCTAAAGGGGAAGGAAATGCATGAAGAATGACTTGGGAGGAAAAAAAAATTGGATTTTAAAGAGGAAAAAGTTGGAAAACACTTGTGCTAAGCCATGAACCAGAAAAGCCCTCTGGGGGGAGGGAGGAGTTAGTGCGCTAATCTCATATTTTAGAGTGCTCACACACACTCCTGTCCAGTGAAAGAGATAGTATAAAATGTGGAACGCAAATGGTGCACGGTATGTGCAAGTTCTCCTTCTGTCACTTCCTTCTAATACAGCTAAGACTTTTTTAACAAAACCCACTAGTGTGAAGTCTACATCTGCATTTAAATTAGAACATCTTAAAGAAAAGAACGGGCTCCAAAGCTGCCCAGAAGAAAGGTTTCCTTGCCAGCCTCCAGCATATGAACACTAACTAACTGCTTATTACCCAAGGAGAAATTCATTATCATTTAAATGTTGTTGGATGGAGGAATGTGAATTCTTTCTTTTTAATTTGGCTTTACATTGCTAGTTTAGGTGATAGTTGTGGAATTTAAGTAACACTGAGCATAATTGGCATAAGCTTGCACTTATTTTAGTTTTCTTTTCATCAAAAATTGGACCACTGTCTTGAAAATCAATTTATGGGCAAATGTAAGCTTTCAGATCATTGCATAATAAGGAAGTAAAATTTTTATTCTTCTTTGCTTTCCGAGCCTTTAAAATTGTAGAGTTTTATGGAAGACTAACTCTGGACTTGATGTTGTGGATGGAAGTGCAACTCTATTATTTAGTTTATAGTAATTATCATTTGAAATGTGGATGGATTTCTTGATGCTGGCAAGAATGCGTTACTGCTACTTGGCAACCCTATTGTGTTTCTTGGGTGCTTGGCTTGTGCATTAAGGGCCAAGATGCCATGTTTTGGTTTTCTGTTGATTTGAAGAAGTCTGCAGTCATGGCACTTCCAGCCAGAAAACAGGTATTGTCTTGGTGTTTGAAAGCTTTTCTGAACTACAGGATAGTGTTGGAAGAAAAGTCAGCTTGCTAGAAGGTACTGAACAAATTTAGGCCAGCTGCTTCCCAACAGTTGAAGCAATACCTTCTCTGGTGTTAGTTCGTGAACTTGCTGGCTTTGCCCTGTTTCCATCTCTGGAATGTGATCAGATGGCACTCGGTTATGTGCCACCCACAGCTGGCTTAGGTAATGGGACTTGCTGACCGCTACCCATCTGTAGAAAGGACTGTAAAATTACTGGAGAGGATAAATTGATCGTAGTAAGTGAGTATGGTGTGAGGGGAAAAATGGAGATCAGTTTCCAAATTACTCAGCGGGACAGCTATGGGCTTGGCAAGTACTGCTGCTCACTGCAATATTGGAGTCTGAAGCCTGAAAAGCAAACGTATGCCAGGCTTGTATGTTGTACTGGAGTATGTATGTTGCAAAATATCGTGGGTTTAGTATTTTGACAGGATACAAGTTGGGAATGAAGTGATAGAGCTTGCAGTCCTTCTGCCAAGGAATACCCTGGTGGTGTAATGATACCCAAGACCATTTTGAGGCAGCTGAAGATGAAGTGTGACATACGGAGTCTTCTGTGATTTGGGAACAGGGATTTTGTGCTTTGTTTTTCCCTTTAATTGTAGCGAGTAGCCCCTGAAATACAAGTTTTTACTCCATCGCAGAAAGCCCAAATAGAAGTATAATGAGTAGTGTTGTTCTCAGCAGTAAGTTTTGCTGGGTAGTCCCTTGAATCTGGTAAAAGAATTAATCTGTTACCTAGGTGAGAGGTTATCCTTCATCTTGTCAATCCTCTGAGTATATGTTGAGCTCTTTAAAGACCATTAATCGTATCGCATGAATTATTCTCTTTAAAGTGCTTTCTATAATATTTAAATCCAGAAAAATAAGTGGATATTTACCCTCTTAACATTTAAAGAAATCTAGCTTGTTAAAAAAGTAACACTAGCATTTAGGCCAAGAATAATTAAGTACAGATCCCTTCAAAGGTCAGTAGTTTGGTGCTTCTGGTCAGCACGATGGACTGGTGTCCTTTCTGCTTTGGCTCAGTCACATCCATTTGCATAACAAAGTGAGTGTGCCAGAGTTTCGTGGTTATTTGTGGCCCGAAGTATATTTTGCCTGACACTTTAAACTAATTGGCATGCTCTGCTCCCAGAACTCAAGGTATTTAAATATATATATATGTTGGTTGAAAAGTGCCAGGATTCAGAAGACTGTAAGGAAACATGTATGTTTTATGTAATATTTCTGTCCTGTAGTATCTAAAGCACTGATAAAGGAATTAGCCTGTAGAATTCTTACTTCTGTAAAGCTACAGTTGGTACTGTTTTACAAAAAAAAAAAAGAGAATTGAAAGAAATACTGCATGTAGAGAATGCCTTTCACTAGTTAACTATTGCATTTTTGGCTGTAGACATAATTAATTGGTAAAAAAGGGGGAGGGAGGGCATAGAGGGAAAGCTGTATAACAATTGCAACTGTTGTATGCAGATTTGTTGCAGATATTAAACAGGGTAGAGTCTAATGTAGTGATTACAGTCATGTCTGATTTGGCTTTGGGGGGGCCAGCTCAGGTGCAGTGTCTTGTGAATGTGGCAGTTTAGCTTCCAGGTGCAGTCAGATGTGTGTTCTGTGCATGAGCTGACATCCTTAGCCACGCATCCACTGATGCAGACTAGGTTCTCTGCAGAGGAGGTAATAGTGCTACCCTGCATTCAGCTTATTCGAGCCTGCTGTTGAGAGTATGTAATAGAACAGGGATTAGACCTAGAATGGACAGAAATACCTAGTCCGGTGGTTTATGTGTTCCCGTTCCCATTTTTCTGTCTTAGTAAGTGAAGTCTTGAAGTTGCAGAATTAACCAGCTGATTTTACAGCTCTACAAAAAATGAAGCAGTGAAGCCTGTAGTTGTTTAAATGGAGAAGGGTGTTTGGAACAGAACCTCAAGAGGTGATAAACATGCTATGTGTTTCTTTCCTTTTTCCCAAAGGGTGTCAGGATGACGTAGTCTACAAAATCAATGTAGTAATAGCTGATGCTGTAAAATTCTATAATACAAGCAATTAATCTGCTGATTCTAAACTATCTGGCTTGCTATTAGTCTGCTATAGTAGTTGTCCTGTGGAAGTACTGTAAATGGTACATAATAGTGGCCCAGCATAACTTTGTAAGGTGACGTCTGTTTAGCCAGTAATAGTTAAATGGAATTTCACTCACTTCCTGTGTTGCAAGTTTTGTTGAAAGTAGTTCCGCTGTTTCTATTTTTAAAATAGATTACTGTGTGTAGAGGACTCTGAAGCTGTCTCAGAGTTGTGAAAGACATCTTGGGATCACCTCAGTTGTTTCCACTTACTGCTGATATGCATAGGCTGGAGTTTAATGTTGACATGAAGAGCATGCAGAAAACCTCTTGCCAGTGTGGTAGTAGGATATAAGATACAGCTGTTCCTTCTGGAACCAGGTACAGCCACCTGTCTGCTGAAATTGGGCCTGACTGCTCAAGTCTAGTGCATAGTTTGTAACATCTGAAAAGCATGTGTTATATGATAACCTTACACCTTTGTGGTTTCTGAAAGGTGCATTTTACTTGTTGGAGACTTTTTTTAGCTCTTAAATCTTCAAAATATCAAGTTGTAAGATGTAAAGTAGTTACAGGAAAAAATTGTGTTTGGCTGTTTGCAGGACCCAAAAACTGTGGGTTTGGGTTTGCTGGGGGTTTTTTTTGTGGTGTGTTTTTTTTCTTTGTTTGTTTTTGTGTTTTTTTAACTGGAGCTTGCATTTACATGTAGCGGATGCAAACCCTGTCACCTAAACATTGTCTGGTGGTAAGTGTGTAATTCCAAAGTAACCCCAGAAGTGAGAGGGTAGGAAACTTATATTTCTTTAGTTATCATTTCTTGCAGTAGTACTTAGTGAGTGGATAGTATTCTGCAATAATGAGCATGTGATGAGGAATTAGAAATTCACTAGCTGTAATTCTAGTTTCCAGCAGTTTCTCTTTCTGTTCTTCAGCTGCCTTCACCTGTAAAATGAGGTAAAAAACTTGGGTGTTTTTGCCTCAGAAAACTCAGTATGATCTCATATTCAGAAGAATGTCAAAGTCCTGAAGGAAGTCTTATCCATCAATCGGATTGAGGTGTGATTTACAGAAAAGCAAGCATTAATTTCTCACCTGGTGAAATAATTATGGTGTGCTTGCCATAAAATTACATGGGGAGCCACTAGAGATGTAAGACTGCAGTACCACAGAAGCCATTTTGGACTGTGCGTTGTTTTAAAAAATACAAGTTTTCAGCAGTAGCAGTGAATAATAGTACAGCAATTAGAGTGTGTTTTCCCTCAGTTTAACTGACCGGTCATCTCATTTGAAAGCCACAAATTTGTAATTCTTTTAACAAATAAATGTAGAATTTCTGTAGAAAGGAAGTGGTACATCTGAGTTGTCCCGTGGTGGATGTCTTAATTCTACGATTCTGTGAGCAGAAGCAATTAGAAACTGCATTGTCTGTTCTAGGACCCTCTGACTTTCAGTCAGTGAGTTTAGTGCTTAGGTGTCAGACACTCCCACATCCTATGAAATGCTTTTTCCCTTAATTTTCCATTAGAATAAATAGGTATGATTTTTTTTAAAATAATGCTTTACAGTCATTACTCCACTGTACTGAGATTGCATTTCTTCTTGTGAGCTGCATTTTTGGGTCATGCCCCATTAAACAGCCAAGCTGATGTGTAAAGAGAGCCTTCTCTTAAGTTACCTTAAAATAATCCTATTCAAAACTCAGGTCCTCTGATTTGATTTCTTTTTCCTTTCTTGAATCTTCATTGTTGACGTGTCATTTTAGCCAGTTTGGTGCTGATTTTATGAAATATAGCATTTTCTTGAAAGTGTATTATAATGAAGTCAGTTCGGTCATGTTCAGCTTAATTTTGTTTTGGGGCCAAGGTGGAGGTGTGGCTATGTTTGTCTTAGCTTCCTGTGAAGAAACTGTGTTAAATGCAGCCTATTCTTAGAGCGGCTGAACATTATTTGTGAAAATCCAGTATTCACAAGTGTAACTGAAGCCAGTGGGAGTGGAAGTACAAAAATTCCTTTGAAAATTCAGTCATATATAAGAAATATGCACAACAGCTTCCGAGAAGTGAAGCGCTTTGTAGCTAGGTGTCCTGCGTTACAGCTCTTAATTCCCCCATACAACAGTGTTTGTAACATGCTTTCATCAGAATGAGCTTTACAGACATGACAGTATGTGCATGTCAAATTATGGCATGTGAGCACAATATTACGACTCAATCATCCAGTGGAGCAGTCTTCATACTATGTGTGAGGAACAAAATTATACTGTGTCAGTTGGTTAGCTGTGAAGTAGTTGAGAAATATTGGAAGAAAATGAAAAAATTCTAGCTGGCAGTGGCAGAAATGGTAGTACTGTATTAACATTGCCTTGAGGTAAGAAAGGCAGTTTAGTCATGAAGCGCATTAGATGCTGTATGACTTTGTAACTTGAATTAGTTTAATTGTATTGACATAGCTGAAAGAGGCAATGCTCTGATTAAAACTGTCCTCTGCTATTAATGGTTTTGCAAGACTGAGCCTAGATGGTGGAAAAACGTCTTTGTCCAGCAAACTGGAAAAGAAAAATCTGCTATAGGTCTGGGGGAGGCAACTGCACCAGAAAACCCAGCTGGAGTTGGCCCACAGAGGGGCTGCAGCAAAGAACTGTGGTGTAAGTGGAAGTGCCTGCTCGACCTTTTGACTTCCCCTAAGATACGTGGAGCAAAAACGGTCATGAAGCAGGAAGGAAGTAGCACAACCACAGCGACGGGGCCACGGAGGAGGGAGGACGAAGGAACATGCCTGTTCAGCCTGCAGAGCCACTGGCAGGCCTGGCCCACCCTTGGAGAGCCAGCTGATTAATAAGCACTGGATAACTGAAGAAACAGTCTTGCTTTATGCTGGTTTTTTTTTGCTCAAAGTGGTTGCTTGAGACCTACATCTTTAGAGCGCTGTCAGTATTAAGGTAGCACAATTTTACAGGCAAGTGTAATTGCAGATAAACAGGCTCTGGTAATGTTTCTGGGTCGTTCTCTGTTAACATTGTGTGCACGGAAGGAATAATGCCTCCACACTGGAACTGGAGATGTTTCTTAGTAAAATATTTGGTTACTGTATAGAGTGGAAAAATATTTGGCGCTCTAAGCTTTAACCGCCTATGTATGTTGTTAGTTCACTAACAATAAGCTGAATACTTGGCGTGTATGTGTGAAAGCACTCACAGGAACATGAACTCCTACCTAAACTGTAGCTGTTGCTCTGTCTCTGGACGTAACCACTGAACAGAAACATGCTGTAGTTCTTCGTTGGAAGCTGGTGCAGGTGTTGCCTTCAGCTCAGTTCCAAACAGTGAGGAGAGCCAACTGATGTGGCCTGCGGTCCCTGGGTAGCATTTTTGAAAGTGCTTACATGATGGCTGTTTAAATTCCACTAGCTGTCAATGGGATTTAGGTGCCTAAGTCAGTGATTCCCAAACTGTGGTTGGCATACCTCTGTTGCAACTCCTGGTAACAGTATTTGTGTTCATTACTGTGCTTAGCTAAATGTTTCAAAGAGGGCCACCATAGTCTGTAAGGAACACGGAAGATTGCTGGAGGTCTGTGGCCAAATGTTTGGGAATCTCTGGTCTAAGTCACTGAAGTGTTCTTTGAAAATATTACCATTTTGCTGGGAGAATACTTGCTTCTGCTTAGTTGAAGCAGTGGAGATGAGGACAGTTGCTGATGTTACTAAAAGTAAAATACAATCATAATCACTCAACTTTGATATACCAATAAAAAATGTTTGCTGTAATTGCAAGCATTTGTTTGGTCTGTATTAATTTACAAATTGTAACTTGTCTTGTTAAAATAAAGGAATGCACTCTTGAAAGAAAATGTTTGTCCTTTTTGTTTGGTAACTACTAGTTGCTGCATGTAAAAGCTAGTTACCAACATAAAATACTCTGCAATTTGCTGCTCTTTGTGTTCATTTCCTGTGTTTTTCCTGTTATTTACCTAAGATAGAGCTGAATATTTGTAAAAAAATATAATAACCTAAACAATGAAAAATGTTTTTAAAAAAAAAAAGTTCTAACACCTGAACAGAGTCCTTCAGTGTGTGTATGTGTGTGTAAAATCATTTGTTTATCCATCCTTAAGCCTGTGGAAGATCTTCTCTTGCTGAAATGATGTGCTCAGCTGAGCACAAGCACTACCTGAAACTTGGCTAAGGGAGAAGGCTCTGAAGCAGAAGGGATAAGCAACTGGGCACAGGAATATACCTTGTCTTCTTACAGTGTTAACTATTGCTTTAAGCCATGCACTTTGTTCACTTAGCTTCTTGTTCGAGGGTCAGAAATGCATTAGTGTCCTTGCCTGATCGTACCCAAATTTTCACACTGTGCTGGGCAGCAGTAGGAGAATATGTGCCTCAAATTACTTTCCTTCTATCTACCAAATGTTGCATGCACTAGTTTCAAGCGTGCTTAGATTTTTTTCACAAATAGGACATGATTTTTCAAGTGTTAAGAGTGCTAGCTTGTGCCGTTATACCTAAACAGCTTTAGGACTGCCAACTTTGTAGTCACTTGGTATTAATACATTGCTGTGAGATGCCACTTCAGCTGCTAAGATGGCACACAAGTATTGCACATTAGCCTTTCAAGAAAATGATTCAGAATTTAATTATTACTAATTACTTCCAATTTCATGTAATAAAATAATTAGCAATTTTTGCTCAAGCCTCAATTTTTATCAACTTAGAAACAAATACCATCTCTTTTTTTTTTTTTTGCTTGTGGTAGATGAATTAAATGATTCATAGTAGCGCGGGGTTGCTTTTTTTGCTTGCACTGCCATAAAATGTCATCTTTTCTATCATTTCAAAGGAGTGAGGGCTTTCAGAAGGTATCTTGGGGAACCGGATCCACAGCTAGAACCTCTGATTTGCAGTTTTTCTAGTGTTTGTCAGCCAAAGGCATAGCAGGGACATGATGGGAACCTAGCTGAGGGAGGGAGCTGGGGTGTGAGTTTATGGTAAAGTCATCTTCTATGTAGCAGTAGCCAGTGGCCTTCCCCTGGTAAATGCAAAGTTGCTTATCTGTTACTGGAAAGAGGGACACACAACTTTGAATTACTTAACATTACACCAGGGCGGGGAAATGCATAGATACTACTGATAAATTAGTGGTCTGGTTTTGTGCTGCTGCAACTTCTTTGTATATCTGTACATCTAGGTCCTGAGCCACTGATCTTCAGAAATGTGTTTGTGATCATATAGGAAGCTATTACTTTGCTGTTCTGAGATAGCTTAGTTTTTCCTGCACACAGGATCCTGTATAGTTTTTTTAAGACAGGGGTGTAAACCTTCCTAAAAGCAGAACATGAGGAAATACAGTATATAACAAAACTGCAAAAGCAGATGACTTGAAATTTGTTAGACTGGTAAGGCACAGGGACTTTTTGACAGCCCCTCTCTGCAGAGGCCAGTTAACTGACAGAGTTATGAACAACAACGTTTTTCAGTCTGTTTTTATAGAATCAAGCAATCAAATGATGGCATAGCTGCTTTAAAATAATGTAATGCATCCAGTAGAGAGCTGCTGAATAGAGAAGCCTACAGAAGAGCATCTGGGTGGTTTTACTTATGTTAATTTTGAGCACCTGTTGTTATCGGACATGTATGAAATGACAAAAATCAGAATCCCTTGCTGTATAGCTGGTACCTTCTATAAACACTTTGAGCAGCTTTCATTGCTGAGACACAAATTAAAATGTCATTGAACAAATAAGAGTAAGATGCTACTGTCAAAGAAGATTTGTAGTTCTAAGTCCTATATACAGTCTAGTCACAGACTGTATCATAGCATGGAGAAAGGGCTCATGTGGAGCTGAGTAAATGGTATGTCAAGCGGAGTAGGTCACATCCAATTCAGTTTAGACTCTATGAAAGTATGACATGGAGCTAGAAGACCTAAGCCCAAATGTCCAGGGAATCTTTGCAGAAGTGCTGGAGGCAGCTACCTACCTCCTTTAGCTGGAGGTCAGTTCCACAATCAGGCAGATCAACAGGATAAGTACTTCAACTAGGCGTAGCATGTCTGGAGCAAGTGGTATCTCAAATATGTCCAAGATCAAGTAAATTGGAACCAATCCAACCATAATATGAGAAAGTGGTTGAAGGCTGAAACCTGGGGGGAGCATAGTGTGCTGCCAAATGCAGCTGTCTTCAGAGAGGTGGCACACTACAGTAGTAGCATACTTAGTGAGAGAGCTTGGAAAACAAGGCATTAAGAAAATACTAGGTGACTGGGGATTCTTATAGTCCCTCTCTAAATGGTTCATTCAGTATTCTGCAGTCAGCAGAATAACTTGTTGCTCAGTGTCATAACCGAGTCTGTGCAATGCCTTTGTGCTTGATGCAGTCTTCTGACCAGCTCTGGTCTATTGATATAACTTAGAGGTTGCCCTTTCCCATGTTTTACTAGTTCCTTCTTTTACCTTCAAGAATGTGGTGTGGGGGTGAAAAAAAGCCTCTGGCCTAGAAACATCCCAGTCTTTATTCAGGAACTCCATTTTCCTAGCATCTGGAGAATGTAATGGAGTGTAGGAGAAGAGAGTCTGCCTTTGAATAAAGGAATGAGAGGAATAGGTGTCACTAGTGAATAGGGGTTTTTTTTCCCATCTATGAGTAGGAGATAACCTCTCTGGTGTGTAATAGTGCTGTTGTTTGACTCCTAAGTAGGAGGACTTGTTTTGGTATTCCTGTACTGCTACAGGCACTGATGCTTTGAGGTACCCAAGGTAGCTCTACGTGCTAACACAGGACAGTTGCAACATAGAACTTACCTCCTTAATGTAGTCGCTAAGACTGCAAGGTGAGAGGAAGTGCTGCTGGGCTGCAGTTTGTACTGCTGGAATTTGATGCCAATCCAATGCTAGTTTCTCATGAAGTGTGTAATCCAAAATGCTCCCAATACTGCTGTGTGCTCTCTTCTAGGCAGCAGTCCTCCTGTCTTCTGTTTCTGGAAATCTTTTGCACATTGACTAAATCCAAAGCAGAGAATATCTCTTCTCCTCTTCTCCAGTTTTCACTCTCCAGTTTAGAAAAGGACAAACCCTGATGGACTAGGGCACTCCTGATATATGAATCTCATGAGGCAGAGAAGGGACTTGGGGTGCCAATTTGTATTTCAGATTGGGTAATTACTCAACAGAATATGGTTGAGCACCCTGACCATCAAGCTTTTGTATGCACCTTATTACCATTTTAGAAGAGACCTGCAGGTGTTTTGACCTTCTCTTTGGGGCTGGGCCTGAGTTCTCTGAGCAAATCTACTGTTTCATGGCCCTCTGGAGATTTGGAAAGACTTTCAGCTTACATGGTCCAAGGCAGTAGCAGTTTTATGTGCTCTCATAAGGAATTTTGAGACTCAAGAGCAAAGGGGTCTGATGAGGTTTTGGTTCTGATTATGCTGTTACTTAATAGGTAAGGTCTGAGTATTGCTTTTGGGCTTTTCTGTGAATGTATTTCCTTGGGGGAGTTTGCCTTGGAGATAACCTGCCCACCTCAAAGAGGTTATGCAAAGGTAGTCATTGTGGAAGATGTCTTGACAAACACAGACCTTGCTGATAAGTACCATGTGATGGATGTGTTCTGAATGCTGGGTAAATACTTGAAAGGCTGTCCCAAATAAGAGGAGTTTTCTAGGCTGGGATACTTCTTGAATTACAATAGGTACTATTTCTGGTTTGTTCAGAGTGCTAAACAACATCTGTGATTTCTAAAATAACCTTTTTTTTTTTTGTGGTCCTTTGTAGGCGTAACCTGACAAAGTTATCCCTGATATTCAGCCATATGCTGGCAGAACTCAAAGGCATTTTCCCAAGCGGCCTTTTCCAGGGAGACACATTCCGAATCACCAAGGCAGATGCTGCAGAGTTTTGGAGAAAGGCTTTTGGTGAAAAGTAAGTTTCTAACTGTGCTTAAAAATAGAGTTACGGGAACAAATTGCACACAGCACTGTGTATTTTTAAAAATTCTATTGGTTCAGAAGGGTGTTTGTCGTGCTAAAATGAACAATGGGAGACACATACTAGTCATTTGGTCCACTCTCTGGGGTGAAATAGAGGATTGTTCCAACATTAGATTTCCCATTTTTTTGTCATGTTTTGTTTGAAATTTGTCAACTGGTGGGTCTTTCCCCAGGTTCCCTAGGAGACTTTTGTACTGTCACAGTTTCCTTCGATTATTTAGCTTAAATTTTCCTCTCCTTAATTCCTTAACTTGTAAATCAGCTCACGAACTAAGCAAAATAATCTGCTTTCTTCTTCCAAAGCTTACCATGCCCCCAGTATTAGTTGTCCTTTAGCTAAGCCGTTATATTAAATTCTTTTAATCTTCTCTCCAATTAGTCTTTCCAATCACTTAGTAATCTTTCTTCTGGCTTCTCTGAACTTTAGTCAGCTTGCATAATGGCTTTGTTAAGATAGAATGAAGGAGAAGTTGAAGTGCTAGGTATATTTGTGTGCAAACTGTTGAAATGTCAGTTTTAATTTTTGTATGTAATGAAACGCTGACTAAATGAACTGTAGAGGTGTCCACAGAAATGCTTGAGGATTAAAGTTAATGGAATTGGGTAGTGTTTTCTAACTAAGGTAACTAAGGTATTTCATATAAAGAGTTTAATTAGTAGCTGTCAGAACAAAAAGCAATAATATATTTACTCATGAATGACACAGTTGTCTGAGGCGAGACATGTTCTGGAGCCTCTGTTTTGGCTTCTGATTATCTTCTCCGGTTAATCCCTCTTTAGAGCGTTGTTTGCAACTTTTTTTTTTTTTTTTTTAAACTGTCTAGACCACTACTGAAAGACTTACTGTTCACTCCTACCAGCTGTCAAGTGATGGTATTGTATACAGCCCAGGGTACATACAAACGTTGACATGATAGGACTGCAGAAAAAGGGAAAGGAGAAAGCGGAGCTGGACTTCAGATTCCAAAAATTTGCATATGCAGAGATAATTGTGTAAAGTTCATTTGACTGCCAATTTCCTGCAGTATCAAGAAATCCTGTGCTTGCATGACATGACTAAATCTCTTGTGGCTTATTTTGGTTTTCTTCTCTTCCATTAGCATGAGGTGCATACTCACAAAAAAAAAAAAGTATGAGGTATGTACACGGTGGTGATCTTCAGATGTATCACATTTACAGTTGGCTTGGTTTTCCCCAGGACTATCGTTCCTTGGAAAAGCTTCCGTCAGGCCTTGCATGAAGTGCATCCAATCAGTTCAGGGTTGGAAGCCATGGCCCTGAAGTCAACGATTGACTTGACGTGCAATGACTACATTTCAGTATTTGAATTTGATATCTTCACACGACTCTTTCAGGTAAGAATTGGGGAATGTAAGTCACCTGAAATGTGTCGCAGTGCTCCAGGTTAACCTCTGTTCCCAGAACAAACTATATTTTACACACTAAAATGACATTGTGCTGTAAGGGATTTGGTCATCTTGCTCTTCATCTCCTAACCATTCTAGTAATACTTAGGACCCTATATTGCAGTAAAAGTGTGTGATACTTCTGGTTGTAGAAGAAAAGATTGTCTAAATATATACTGCAACTGTGAGGCACATTCAGTATCCTCCCATGAATCAGTTTTTCTCTTTCAAGGGTCACTTTTAGACTGAAGTTCTGACACAACAAAATGTGAATCTTAGTTTGTCAGTCTGGCTTTCCTTGTCCTTTTCTTTCTTGTCAGAGTTGTTTTCTAGGGGGGAGTTGTTCAGGATGGAATTCAAGCATGGAAATTGGGCTTCCTAGCTTTTGAACTGACACAGTGAGGGTGTTGTGGACATGGCTGTGTTCTGTGCACAAGAAATAGCTGTATTACTGAAGTGATATTAATAATAGGTAAGGTTTTAACCCACAGTCTTCAGTAGTGCTAAACTCAAAAACACAGCTTCTGATGGTGCAGTTGGGTATTTAGAAGAACGAACACTTACTTCTTTGGCTCTGACTTGCCTTTTCCCATGTGATAGGGTGGGTTGTAATTAAGATATGTCTAGATGAAGAATTCCCATGTTCAGTGTCGCAGTGTAGCTGATCTCATTCAGTACTTCTTCCAGCTATAGTATATAAAGAGCAAGTTAAGAGTTGCTGCCATTTCCAAGAGATGCAGAGTTCTTAGGGAAAGCTAATATCTTCTTTTAGACAAGTTGAGAAATTTGGAAAAATTGGATGAGTTTTAGACACCCAAGCCCTTCTTGGGATTGGAGCTTTCAGACAGTTGTTGCAACTTTTTGTGCATTGTTTTAAGGAATATTTAACATGTATGTGCTAGTTTATTCATATCTTAGACTAGCTGGTAATCCTTGCCACACCCAAGTGAGGTTAGGTGGTTAAGGAATAGTTACGAGCATATTGCACACAGTGAAACCGAGACAAAGAGGAGGCCACTTTCCTGAGGCTGTATAGGAAGTCAGTGTTAGAGATCAGACTGTCTCAGGAATGAGTCATTTTCTCTGCTGAAGCAGCACAAGTTGGTAGCTATTCTTGAGCTGTCTTTTTGTGACGTCAATGACTTCTCCCTTAGCATTTATTAAAGGAGTTTTGATTAAGGTCTGTCTTAGGTGATGTTTTTGTCACTGACAAGAGAGAAACTCAAATGCTCAGGCTGCTGCATGAGAATGTGGGTTTTAGTTCTTCTACTGGATTTATGGTGGGATAAGAAACCTGCTTTTTTAGCTGAAGAACTGATCCCTTTGATTAAGGAATATTGTGTGTGTTGATACCTTCTAGAAGTGCATGGTTAATATATTTCTTTGTTGTTTCTATAGCCGTGGTCCTCTTTGCTCAGGAACTGGAATAGCCTAGCTGTGACTCATCCTGGTTATATGGCATTCCTAACATATGATGAGGTGAAAGCCCGGCTACAGAAATTCATTCACAAACCTGGCAGGTTAGTGCTTGGCAGCAGTGGCTTTTTTGACCATTCTTGCTAAGATCACTGAATACTGCATCAACTGAGGAGACTGGCTTTGTTTTGTCTTTGTCTTCCTTCCTCAGAAATTAAAACTGTGAAAAACCCTAGCTTGCCCTGTATTTGGAGATTATCCTCTGTGTGGTGTGGTGACTTGCCTCCTGCCCACACCTGAATTGTCACAACAGCTCCCTCAGGCTTGAGCAGAAGGCAGAGGCAGACACTGCCAGAATGAGCCAAAACGGTGGGCTGTTTAGGACCATGAAAAAGGGAATGTATCTATAGGTCCCATAACTTTCTAATGTATATGCATAAAACCAGGAGAGCTGAGTGGATTGCAGCCTCCAGAAGCAGTCTGTACATTTGAAGCTAACTTCAGACAGAGAAAGCAGCTGGCCAGTATTTGCTCTGGCAGAAAGCAGCATGGTAGGTAGAGTAGGCTGCGAGGTAATGCTGCAGGCTGGGTGGACTTCAGAGGGGCGGTGAACCTGAGCAGTTTTGGGCTACCTAATGTCCTGGGTAGAACTTGGCCCAATGCAGCAGGGCTAAGAGATTTCTCTTTATGCAGGACGGGCCAAGTGTTCATTTCTGGGGGTTGTTACTATGCGGTTAGTCCTATACTGGTTTTAAAAATGGAAACCTTGTGTAGTCTGTTTGTTGATTTTGTTGGTTGTTGTTTTTTTTAAAGTCAAATTCGAAACATGATTTTTATGGATGCTGACTTTTCTTGCTCTGGATTCTGGGTTTAATTTCACCTGGAGGCCAGTGCTTGGAGGATATTCTCACTTCATATCAGATAGCAAGGTTCTGATTTGATCTGCCTTGGGGTAAATTGAGGAAAGGTGGTATAAATCATCAGGTTACTCCTGCTAGTTTTCATTTGCTGTCTTGAGATAGCCAGACAAAGGCTGCCTGCTTGACATTTAATCTTTTCTGTCTGTTCCAGTCCAAACTGAAGTTTCTTTTCCTTTGTGTGTCTTTAGTTACATTTTCCGACTGAGTTGTACGCGACTCGGTCAGTGGGCCATTGGCTATGTCACTGCAGATGGCAACATTCTTCAGACAATTCCCCACAATAAACCTCTTTTTCAAGCACTGATTGATGGCTTCAGGGAAGGCTTGTAAGTAACTTTATGAAATTTTTTTTTTTGTCCTTTTGCCCTTTTTCATTGTTTGTTTTATAAATCGTAATCCTGTGGTGAGGTCTTAAAGTCAGTTGATTGGTAAAACGTATCCTCATCTACTTCACAGGAGAGGCAGCATGTTGCAGAGGCCAAGCAATCAGTATTGACATCACTGACCCCTTTTGGACATGTCTCAGCTCTTCCTTTTTATTTAGACCTTGATTCAGCAAAACAGTTCAACCATGTGAATAGTCCCATTGGTGTTAGTGGAATAATTCATATGCTTAACTGTTTTGGCACTCGAGAATACTCAGACAGCTGTCTTTTGTGCTGGAGAGATGTATTGTCCTTTGCAGTAGTGGATGATAAGTGTGCGCCAGTGTGTCCCTTGTCACAGCTTCTTTTCCAGTCAAGTCCTTAATTTGAGCCACCACAATTGATATTATAGCATCATGTTTCTTACTCTGATAGGATTCTTCACCACAGGATGATTTAAGAAGAGTGGTCTGGGACCAAAACATCTTACTTAAACTAAAAATTGCTGCCATAAGTGAAAACAAGCTTCCTTCTATTTTTAAGAATGACATGCTTGGTTTTTGCCTGATAGTAAAATTTTTGCAAAACTTCTTTTGAATTCAGAATACCTTGAATTCCCACCTGTCGCTTCTCACCCTCGTTCTTTCTTAACTTCACCAGTCCCAAAAGAAACCTTGTATGTCTGTGTGTGTGTATGTATGCATGTGTGTATACGCGCATATATGGAGAGAGATCTTTTCTTTCCCCAACTGCTTACAGTTATTTATTTCCCGATGGCCGGAATCAGAATCCTGACTTGACTGGCTTGTGTGAGCCCACACCTCAGGACCACATTAAAGTTACACAGGTGAGCAAAGTATTCTATCCCATCATACTCGCTAGCTTTCTTCCGAATTTCTATCCTTCTTAGCTGTTTATACTATTCTGTCACACTTCGTATCCCCAAGACTTGTTTTTAAGGCTGACATATTGTATTTTACAGGAATTGCAGAAATCTTTGAATGGTAGGGATGGACAGAGGAGATTGCAAAGGTTAGGTAAAGCTTTATGCAGGGCTGACAGAATTGAAGATTTTTTTTTTTCAGAATCCTCTGCCAAATATTCATTCTTTTGTGCCATCTAGCATATCTTGAGCCATGCTTTTCTAGGCTGTTCTTGGGACACCTAAATGAAAATCTGGGATAACTTGAAGCCCACTTTTTTCAGAACTTAACAGATATATATAGTGTAGTCTTTGCAGTCTTCTGTTCTCCTTTGCACTGTGTTCTTGTGTTTGGATTTTTCTTTATTTGCCTGCAAATCTTGTGTTGGGTTTCTTGTAGCTATGGCTAATGGTGCTTGTTATTTTACAGTACCAACTATGTCTGTCTGTCTGTCTTTCCCCAAGGAACAATATGAATTGTATTGTGAAATGGGCTCCACGTTTCAACTGTGTAAAATATGTGCTGAAAATGACAAAGATGTGAAGATTGAACCCTGTGGCCATCTGATGTGCACGTCCTGTCTCACTGCGTGGCAGGTGAGGCATTGCTTCTTAATCTCTCTGAGTGAAGCTAGTTACTCTTTCATGGAAGGGGAATATTCTCTTCTCAAAACTGTTCAGTTTTCTTCAGGTATAGAGATAAGCTAGCGTAACTGAGGACATGAGCTCATAGTTCAGTAATATCAGTGCCAGCTTCACCAGTGCAGGGAGAAGCTTGTTAGATGCCTGATCTCTTAATCTAGGAATAGGCAGGAAGTGTGAGGACTTGATAAAAAGCTGTTTTTCTACTTAAGAGAGAAAATACTCCATATTTGTAGCACAGTTTGCCTTCCTGTCTTCCTGTCAGTTGAAAGGTACCAGCCAAAAAGCAGTTTTAAACCTCTTTGTATGTAACTATGTGTTTAGTTTCTGCATCGTAATGGCTATTGCAACAGATTTCTTCTCTTCTCTGAAGGAGTCAGAAGGCCAGGGTTGTCCTTTTTGCCGCTGTGAAATCAAAGGCACAGAGCCAATTGTAGTAGACCCATTTGACCCCAGAGGAGGAGGAGGATTATCCCGGCAAGGGGCAGAAGGAACTCCATCACCCAATTATGATGATGATGACGACGACAGAGCTGATGATTCGCTCTTCATGATGAAAGAACTCGCTGGTACCAAAGTAAGGTTACCAGAATGTGTGCTAGTAGGTGTGGCAGTCTGTACAAAGACTGAATGTTCTCCGTCAGTTTTCTGTGGTCTTTGTGCTTTGTGCATGTGAGGGATTTCCGACTTTAGAAAAGATGTTACTCCATATGGAAAATGGGGATTTAGGTTCAGTTTTGTCAGTTCTGTTAAGCAATGGTGATCAGACTTTGAAATCTTTGATCTTTTGTGTGTTGTCTTTGAAGAATCCTTAGATGGATGAAAAGGCTGGCTTTACCTATTGGAATGCAAGGTCTAGGTTTATAACTCTGCACGCTTAGCAATGCAGCTTTTGATTCATTAGCCATAGTTCACCATTATCAGCAAAAATTCATCCATTTTCCTGTCATGAATACAACCAGCCAGATACAGTCTTCCCAAGGTCCTGATGACCAGCTGGGTAGAGGGCAGGCTATTTTGCTGAGGAAGTCAATTTGACTGTCATCTTTTTATATGGTGTCTGATAAATTTATGTAATGAAGGTGTGATAACTCTACCATTAGTGCTACTTCCTTCCAGGAGATGTGTACAAGACAGGCATTCTTTATGGATCCCTGCATGTTTTTTTTTTCTGTAAGCTCATTGCTGCTCTTGCCCATCTGCACTTAACGTTGTTTTAATGCATAGGGAAGTACATTTGAATTTGGCTAATTCTCAATAGTTGAATTCACTAAAATCAGCTGCCTTTCCTGGTCAGGAAGAATCCTCTACACTGGTTAACCTATGGTCATATTTCTCCTTAGCTTCCACACTGTGAAACAGTGTACTAAACAGTAAACTGTATTCCTGGAGTTAGTTTTTGCATACATAGCTTGGGGAAGCAGAGCAATTTCCTCAGTGTGACATTCTGTCGTAGTTTGCAGTAGGCTAGTACTCTGTTGGCATTGGTGAGTTCAAACCTGTGTAAAGCTTTTCAAGTTAGAAATCACTAGCCTTGCTTGTAAAATAAACTTTATGAAAAAGAGAAGAACAGGCACTGTTCTGATTTGTTACATGGAAAAACAGCTTTCCAGGAACAAAAATGGAGGTTTTAGTGCACACTAGTTGACTGCTGCAACAACCATGACATTGTAGTCAAGGTAGTTTGTACAGTGGTGCCTGCAGTGAGAAGCAGGTTTTGCAGCAGATCATGCCCTCTAGTGTCGAAGAGAAAAGAAGCTTGCTCCTGCTCACGGCCCAGTAAGGCAGGTTTGTTACTCCAGCAAAACAGCTTGCCTTTTACTGTGCCATTGCTAAGTGTGCATTTTGAGTTGTGTGCCACAGCTAAGCCCACTGGCCATCTTGAAGGCTTGCTGCAAGTCAGATGCAGTTGTGCTATGAAATTGCCTTCATTTACTTGTGTATCATTGTTACATTGTTACTGCATTGTACATTGTTACTAATATAGCAGTTTGTTACCAATAGCCTCATTGAAGCCAGTACAAGCCACAGAGCTTGAAAGCCTCTCTAGAGAAAAGGAGTTCTGCTGGATTTTGTAATTTGTTGATTTTACCATTCTTTTCTTTTTCAGGTCGAGCGTCCTCCTTCTCCATTCTCAGTAGCTCCACAAGCCACCCTTCCTCCCGTGCCGCCACGACTGGATCTTTTGCAGCAGCGAGTGTCCAACCCACCTGGGGCTTCCAGTCCTGGGACTACTTCAAAGGTCAAACATGCTGTCTTTTTTCTGTTTTAGCTATGCTTTTGGTGGGGCAGGAAGGGAGAAGAGCATTCTCGTGAATGCTACATGTTCTCTGTGGCATCCCTAAGTACTTCACACAATACTTTTTATTTTTCCTTTTTTGTAGTCCTGTTAGGCCAGTTTCTTTCCATTCCCCACAAAAGCCCAGTCTGTCCCGAAAGGAAATGCTTCCTTCTGGAATCCATGGTAGGAGAGTCCCTTTTTGCTGTTTAAAGGGGCTGTCTTTTCTTCACATTTGTCCATGCAATTGCTAGAAGGAAGCTGGTCCTAAGCTGAAGTACTTGCTCGCTTAGGGTGACTGGTGTCCTGCTGTTGAACTACCAAGTTATTGTTACTACCAATGTCTTTACTGGTTTTCAGCCACTGCTGCCTGTGTCCTTTGGAGCCGCACTTAGGGGCTTGTGTTTTGTTCTAGCTAGCAGGCTAAATGTGTGAAGGTGTCATATTCCTGTCCCAGCTTTTCTTTTCTTCACAAATTTTTCCATCGAGTATTTTTTTGAGATAGAAAACTAAGGGAGGAATGAAATGTGTGTGACTGGGAGAGATTAACTAGTTTTCTGATTGACTAGCAGAAGGCAGTAGTATGATCTTGGTCATTGGCTCTTGAGATACAGCAGCGGTTCTTCAGTTGGTTTGGCTGAAGTAATGAAATTATGCTTGAAAGTTCAGGCAGAAGAAAATACCCATTTCTATGAATATTCATTGATGACTGATGAATGTTAACTTGTATAAATAACCCACAGTTGAATCGTTTTTTTGAATGATGGGTATCCTTTGTATGGAATCTAATCTAACGCTCCTCTAAGCTTTTTTTTTTTTCTTCAAGAAAAGTAATCTGGGGTGTTTAGTGCCTAGCTGTAGCTGTACATAGTTACTGTGTTATCCGTTCAAGCCTGTAGAGAAGGTGTCTCCAGAGAGGGTTAACTCCACATCCTTTGAGATAATTTCTTGTGAAAATAGATAAAATGAAAACCAAAACTCACCCTTCTGCCACCCACCTCCCTACTTTTTATATCTTGTGGCCAGACTGCCTTTGTTAAGCAATATTTTACATTCTTTTGCCTTCCAGGCTGCACCTGGTACTCTCCACAAGGATAAACCTTTGCCAATCCCACCCACGCTCAGAGATCTCCCACCGCCACCGCCTCCAGACAGGCCACATTCCATCGGGACTGAAAGTCGGCCTCAGAGACGTCCCCTGCCCTGCACGCCAGGAGACTGTCCTTTGAGAGACAAACCACCTCCTGTGCCCTGCAACCGTCAGGCAGATCTGTGGCCATCCAGGCCAATTCCAAAAGCCCCATCTGTAGCTCTCAGCCCTGGTGACCCTTGGGCAGGGAGAGAACTGTCAAACAGGCACTCGCTTCCCTTTTCCTTGCCTTCGCAGATGGACTCCAGGGCTGACAGCCATCAGCTTGGAAGCATGCTCAGCCTGGACAACCCAGTGGTAAGTAGGCTTATTGGAGGTGAACGTAATTTGTGAGGAATTAAGTCTTCCAAGGTGCCCTTTTCTCATAGTTTACATCTGAATAGGGTGATCTTGTGCCAAGGGAGAGATGGAAAGGAAATGGTGAATGCTAGGCAAAGGAGAACTATGGGAGGGCTTCTTGGGGAAGTACTTTCATGCCTGTTGGGAGCAAGGTTGGAATCTCAGTTTGAGCAGTCCTGAGCCACAATTTCATGATCACTGTTCACCTTTCAATTTTGAAGAACTGAGAATGTTTTATATTGGGAGTTTGTATGCTGATAAAGTGCAGTTTACTCTTCTCAGTTTTCAGTCCTGTAAAACCTGCACACAGTAGCTATGATTATATATGTAACACAGTAAAATCTGAGTTAAATTTGGATCTGTTACTATTAACTGGTATCATGATGTGTAGCTTAGTAGTCCAACATATTGTCCTCTAAAAGAAATCCCAGGCAGTTTTGCTTTCTTTGATTCCATTCCCCTAATTTTTCCTTTTAAAACCTCTAGCTTTCTAAAACTGAAAAGAAGACAAGTACATTTTTAGCCAGATTGTCTAGGAAAATGACACTTGCACAGTTGTCATTCTGTCTCAGTATGTGTGTGCTTGTCTGCATCCTGTTTCTCTTGTACCCCATTAACATTTGGCCTTTTGGCCTATTTCGGCTGAATTTGCCAAAGCCATTGGAGTCTCAAAAGATCTGAAGTTTCTTTAGTTGTTGTGTAAACAGGCAGTTTGCTAAAGGAGAAAAACCCTGCTTGTGCCCTCACTGACTGAAAACTGTCGCAGAACGACTGGATTTCTAAGGTGGCAGTGAATCGTTTGGAATAAATGAAGATGCTTCATTCCCCCAGAGGATGTGTTGAATGACTGGCTGACAACTTTGCAGCTACACTGGTATAAGTGGTGTTTCTGATTCCTGGTTTGGAATTTTTTCTTTCAGAGCTTGAACAGTGGTCCACCAACAACCTCAGAGTGTGAACACCCCAAAATCAAACCCTCGTCATCTGCCAATGCCATCTACTCCTTAGCTTCCAGGTCTGTTGTTTTCTAGCAAAAGTGCTCTTTTGTAACTCACAGAATGGTAACTGAAGGGCTCTCTCCATGCTGATGCCAGGGACAGAATTTGACACAACTGTGTCAGACCTAGTTTCAGTCTCTGACAGATTCAAAATATACAATCTAAAGAAAGTAGGTGAAATCAGCATCCCAGAGATCTGTGGCTAGTGGTGGTAGTTACCCTTGGCTGTGGCAATAGGAAACAGGCTACAATTGCCATTAGCTCTTTTATGAATTCAGTTCTGAGTTGTTTTTTATGTGGAGTAGGTGATGTATAATGTGTATGATATTGTCAACTTCCTTTTGCATAATGATGATCTTGTGCCAGTGTGACCTTGTAGCTAGGCTGCTGAGAATCCTGAAAGCCAGGTTATTTCTTTAGACACAATCACTATAAGATGACTGCTTGTTACTTCCACTGTGGATTTTAAAGGCCACTTTAATATTAATTAGATCTGACATACATGTTTTTTTGTGTTTGTATCTTGTTTCTTCTTCCTCCAGACCACTGCCTGTACCAAAACTGCCTCCTGGGGAACAGTCTGAAAGCGACGAGGACACTGAGTACATGTCACCATCCTCTCTGCCTGTGGTGCCTCCAAGTCCTGCTGTACAAACAACAGAGATCAAAATGCCTTTGGAAATGACTCAGAGTTTACGGTGAGATTCTGTTTGTGTGTACTGTGGTTCCTCTTCACAGCTCTGGGAAAATGTATTTGTTTACTAGGATGGAGATTTTGCTTGCTTGGTTTGCTGAATTCCCCCAGTGATATTCACCAGATCTAGGTTAACATAGCTAACTGTAAATGAAATGTGAGTAATGCTCTTTTGCAGAATCCTTATACAGTATTAAAGAATTCAGATAACCATTCCCTCCTCTTTCTGCCAGTAACCTTTTGAGAGCAGCAGCAACTGAAATTCAAAATTCTATTAAAAGGTTGTGTTCTGGTGTTATCAATTAAACTCTTTTAAGCTGATAAGATGTATTGCAATATACATTGCTAGAGCATTTTCTGGAACAAATATCCCTTCACAAAACAGTGGTGATTTCACTTTGAAGCAGGGATCTGTGCAGAATCTCGGTCACAGAGACTAGGCGGCGGTGGTGGTGACCACTGTCACTTGTCTAAAGGGAAATACATCTTCTCTCCCTCAGGGTTTTAGACTGTGACCAGCAGACGGATGGCTGTATGTATGAAGCAATGTACAACATTCACTCCCAAGCAGCATCCTCTGCTTTCGAGACGGTCAACGCTTCTGGTGAGTGGGTGTGCTAAAAAAACACCTGAGAAACTGGGGTACAATGAATTGGTCCCAGTCCCAGTTATAACAGCGTTTTAAGCTAAACTAAATCTTACTTGCTTTTGCTGTTAGAATAGCTAGGATGTATGTGGAAACATCTGGGTCTGTGTACTGCAGACTGCATGTGGGGATGTTTTTGAGAAGCCTGGTTGGAATGCACTGTAAAAATACTCAACAGTTGTTAAAAAAATTGCTGTTTTGAAGATATTTTTTTTTTCCCTGGGCAGCAGTTGTCAGGCCACGTCTATCATAAGTATTTGTAATCTGATACTACCTTCTGGAAAGAGCTTCCATTGAATGTGGTGTTTTGGCAGAAAAACCTTAGTTCTGTGTCCTGTCAATGTTTGTGGACTACAAAGGAACAGAGTCTGCCTTGAGAGACAGAGACTCTGTTCAGTTCCAGAGCTCTGTTCAGTCCCAGAGCTCAGAATGAGCCTCTTATTCTAGATGAAGGGGATCTGGCAGCAGCCACTGCCAGCAACGGCCCTGAAGAGTCAGAAAATGAAGAAGATGGCTATGATATCCCCAAACCACCGCTACCAGTTGCTATTGCTCGTCGCACACTGTCTGATATCTCCAATGCCACACCTGCCTTCAGCCGAATGTCTTTGGAAAATGACCCTGTAACAGGTTAGAGGACACTGATACTCTTCGTGTTGTAGTGGGTACTGATGGCTTTCTGTGCGTGTTTGAAAGTTCTGTCACTCAAGGTTTTGTATGTAAGCTGTAAAATCACCTTTACACGGCAGAATTACACTGGTTCTTAGGTGTTCAGTTTGGTTTACAGCTTGGAATGGAATCCCTTGGTCATTTAGTCACTGAGCTAGTAAATCATGTTTAAATCACAATTAGGAAAACCTTTCCTCAGCATAAAGGATATTAGTTAAGCCACTGTTTCCTACAGGGCATGGCATACCATTTGTACCAGGGCATGAAGCAGAACTTCGGAACATTACTGCTTATCATTGTTTCAAGTAAAAGATGACATGACTGGCCTTGCACAGCATGCCTGGCTCAGTCTCAGCTGGGGCTGTTGCCGGCAGATGGCACAAGCGTACTGTTTGATGCCATCAGTTCCTTCGAGCAGGGACCTAGTGGCTCAGCAAGGTCAGCTTTTTGTCCTTGGGGAGTAGAGGACATCTTGTCCTTCTGGCTGCAAGGCACGTTCTCTGAGGGACAAACCAAAGCCTTGTCTCTCCAAGAGCGGGTCTAACGCTTGACTTATTCCCTACAACTGCCCAGCAGCTCTAAAGGAAGCTCTGAAACTCTTCCTGCTGCGGGACTTTCAGCATGTCTGAACACCCTGATTTGCCAAGTAAGAGGAATGGGTTTCTTATTCCTTCTGGAGGCAGACGGAAGGCATAGCCTTGTGTAACCAGGACCACTTGCCCCAGTGAATCTTCTGTTCACCTGCTTCACCACTTCCCCTGCCCTGAGCTTCCCCTTCTTCTACACAGAGAAGAGTTTACTAGTGCAGAGAAGTTTATTAGCTTTTGCCACTCCTACCTGCTCCCTGCATCACTTTAAATCTGTCACTGTCTCTGTAGAATGTGGCTGACAGGGATAAGAAGGGACAGAGAGAGCTCTCATCCTGCTCCCAGATGAAGTACTGAGCTTCATCATTGACCCTTCTTTGTTTCTGCAGCCCTGAAATAAGAGTGCTAATGTCCTGCTTTGTAGCGTTAGGAGATCTGCTACTGAAAAACGTCGTGGAAATGCTGATGGTTACTGCTGTGGGAAGGATATGCAGTTTTCTGAAGCAGTGGGTATTGACTGCTGCTGAAGCCTGGTGTTAAGCAAGCCTGACTAGTATGGGATATGTTTTGGCAGATTTGTGTTCTCGTGCATTGTGCCCTACCATTTAATTTCTTAATCATTTACCAGAAAAGCTGTGCTGGTAAGTTGCCCTTTCAAATTGACCCATGGTCTCTGAAATTTGATCCAGTTCAAGCTGAAACAGCTATTTCAAAAGGCAATTTGGGGAGGGAAGTGGCTAGTCCTTTTTCTCAAATGTACAAAAAGCTTTTTATATTTAAGAAGCTTGTACTTTGAAGATTAGGGAGTTGAACTGCATTGTGGTTGGTGAGGAAGCTTCAGTATATTGGTTTCCTGAAAAACCTTCTCTGTCTTAGTACTTTTGGTACAAGTTTTTCAGAGAGGCTCCACAATGACTACTTCTTTTCTGACCACTTCTTTTACTTCTTTTCTGAGCCTAGGCTTGGCGTGCCAAGGCCAGGGGTGAGATTGACAGCCCAGCTCAAGTGTATATACACCAATGCATGTAGCATGGGCAATAAACAGGAGGAACTGGAAGCCATTATACAGCAGGACAGCTATGACTTGGTCGCCATCACAGAAACATGGTGGGACAACTCGCGTGACTGGCATGCTGTCATAGATGGCTACAGACTCTTTAGGAAAGACAGACCAACAAGGAGAGGTGGGGGAGTTGCTCTATATGTGAGGGAGCAACTAGAATGCATTGAGC
>Ga0065711_1031239_pt1 | contig 30206 bp, 22 predicted proteins | sample Hoacrofraction12_FD_59098 | JGI IMG/M metagenome (GOLD analysis project Ga0065711, IMG submission 59098) | Hoatzin crop microbial communities from Cojedes, Venezuela - Epithelial fraction 12 v2 (version 2) | ecosystem: Host-associated > Birds > Digestive system > Esophagus > Crop | place...
CAGACGGAACTTCCTGTGCTTCAGTTTGTGCCCGTTGCCCCTTGTCCTGTCGCTGGGCACCACTGGAAAGAGTCTGGCCCCGTCCTCCTGACACCCACCCTGCAGATATTTATAAGTATATATTAGGTCCCCTCGCAACCTTCTCTTCTTCAGGGTCTTTCTTCTTTCCAGTCTTTTACAAAACGTGCCAGGTGGGTGAGCGGCCTCGCAAGGGCGCGGTGGTGGTGAAGAGTGTTTTCTGCCGAGAGCAGCGGGCGTGGGCCCGCAGGAGCGTGGGCACCCGCACCGAGCGCAGGGCCCACGGCTGGCACCCGCGCAGCCCACCCGCAGCCCACCCGCAGGTCTCCGCTGCTTTCTCCATCGCGGGCTTCCCGGTCAGCTCAAAGGACAAAAAAAGGGGTGGAGGAGGGTAGGATGTGGACAGGGTGATGCTAACGGACACGCTGAGGGGCAACGTCTCGCTTCAGACGTGTTTATCTGGCTGAGGTGAGCTCAGACACAGAAGCAAATCCGAGTACGGTATTCTGCTCATGTCTGTAAAAGTCTGGGCCTCAGCACTTTCTTCGTGCCCCGTCCGAGACAAAACCAACCGTTTTCAGAACCCAGAAGTAATGCCACCGAAAAGGAGAGAGCAAACTGGGGAGCGCAGTTTGCTGTGCAGACGGAAATCTGCTGTATGTTTGCCAGCGAGAATTGACTGTGTTCCATCATCCAAAAGCAAGACAGAGAGTTGCCTGAAGCTCGTCAGGAAGCTGATGGATCTCCTCCTGCACTGACAAAGAAAGGATGGCTGCTGTGCTCAGACATTGGTACAGGACTCTGGTTTTAACACTGCGTGCAGAGATATTTTGGCTCCCCAAAAAAGTGACTTGGGCTGCCTTCCATTTCTTGGGGAGTTTAGTGTAGGTGACCTGAAAGAGCAAGGCTTTTTGTAGGGAAGTGCCTGGGCTTTTCGGAAAACAGAAGAGTCTCAGAGGCTCTGGAACCTGTTGGGTGATCCATCAATCAAGTACCCCAGTGGTGTTAGTCACTTTTGGCCAAATGAAAGGACTGTCATGTCATTGAATGTCAGACATGCAAAACCATTGTGTTACTAGCAAGAAAGTCACATAAATAAAAAAATAATTATCATACAGGTGTGGATATAAATTCACATCAATAACAAACCATAACAATAAAACTCAAATTTTGTAATACCCTGATCTGTCTTCAGTCTCCTGGACAAATGGTTCCCAAGTTGCAGTCTGCCAGAAACTGGCACAGTAAACGGCCGGTAGCAAGCTCAGGGCGTCCTGTTGCGCTGTTGCGTACGCACTGTTTTCATGATCTTCCTCAGACTTCCAGTGACGCTCTGCATAACAAGGCTAAATGCTGATGTTGGAACAGCTGAAACACGCTGACAAGCTGAAGAATGTGGGAAGCCTTGCACCGAAGTACAGTGCTGCTGTCCTTTGAAAGGCAGCCCCGCGTCTCGGAGGGGCGGACGGGGTGTGACGTAGTGATTTTCGGGTTGAAATTCTAGCTGCTGCGCCTTTCAGAAAGTTCTAACATTCGTTAGAGGACAATGTGCTCATCTGAGAGACTTCATGCAGCTAAGATATATGATTCAAAAGCTCTACGTTATCCAATTATGTGGTTCTGAAATGAAGATGTTAAAAAAGAGAAAAATGTTCATTTTATAGTTTCCCTGTCTTGCAAATTAGTCTGATACTCATTCCCATTTATATCATTTATATGCAGAGACCTGTGTACTCTGATGTCTCATGTCCCATTTTGGATCATTTTTATAATGAGAATAAAAGGGGAAAGTCTGTAACGGTGGGGCTGATTTTCAAGGGATTTTGGGTACAGAAGTGCCTACATGTCGTTAATCTTTAACAGATTTGGGCACCTGCCCACCCGTCGTGCCTTAGAAAGCCTCTCCATATATATTGCGTAATTACTTTGGAAGATCAGTTTTTCTTCCTCTCTCTCCCTTTCTTTAGCACGGTCATTCATTACTTCATGCTGCTGCCAGTTGTGTGGGAAGACACAACAAAATTACACAGCCATCCATGATTTGTTGACATGCCTGCTAGGCCATTTCCACTACCCTAGTAGGACCTTTTAATAATGATATCCTGCATTTAGTTGTGCATTATTGTAAATTTGCCATTGGTCTGTAGCTATTTATTATTTGTAGTCCTTATGCCCATTTGCAGAATAGCTGAATTGCCTAAGCACCGAAGACTGAAAATGCAGTGACCTGAAATATAAACAGGTTACATCACCTCATTAAGCAAAAGAAAATGCTGTCTTATTCAAAGCCTGCATATTTTTTATTCAAGAAATCCTTCACGACCACTCAATCTTTGAAACAGCTTGAGTCAGAAATATTTTCTTCAGCTTAATAACACGCCAGGAGTCCTGTTTTACAGGTAACAACAATCTTTTGTGCAGCAAAGTAAAGAAAATTTCTGGGAGCTGAAAATATCTTCCCCGTCTGTCCCTTGTTTTCCCAGAAGAGTCTGGCCATTGCTCTAACTTCTAGTAACGAGGTGACCCCAAAGGTGAGGAGCATCAGGCAGGAACTGCTGAGAGACTTTGGCGTTTGCTCCTGTACTCCAGCTCTTTCACCTCTGTAGCTGTCCTGTCCGTAACATGTTTTGAGCTCACGACCGAATGAGGATGAAGGAGTTCGACTGCTTTAATGCAGGGACTGTGGCCTTTGTAGGCGTGAAACCGTGAGGACTCAGGACAGCACTGGTGTGGTCTGCCCACCCCAGTGTTTTGCTGAGCTTCCCTGCTCATGCGGAGCTATAATCCTTCATCGCCAGGCTCTGCCTGACCAGGCTGGCTGGAAGTTAGCTTTGGTATGGCCGTATGAGCTACCAGCACTGTACTATAGACGTCCTCATAAAAGGACTGCCTGCTCTCTCCAGCCTCTGCTTTGCCTGTCTCTGTCTCTCCCTCTGAAGTCTATTGAAGGCATTAAAAAGAAGTCCAAGATTGTCCCTTTTTCTGCTTTCTTGTCATGAGTCTCTACCTGCTTTTCTACTTCCAGCTGAGCAAATCTTCCAGTGATGGTCACTGCAGAAGCCTCACAATTAATGAGGCAGGCTGGTGATAAAGTGGGGTTTTCCCCCCCAGTTCATTATCATGGTGCAGTACCCTTCTACCAAGTGACTCCCCAGGTATCCACAACTTCTCTTGTATCCTCACTCTCTTCATATTCTTCTCTCAGTTTTCCTGACTCAGGTCTCTCTGTTCTCGTTTCTGACAGTTCCAGACCTATCCTTTTTCTCCTCACTTTTATTTTACATCTAATGTAGTTATAGCTCAGGCCCAGTCAGCATGAGTTTATGAAAGGCAGGTCATGCTTGACCAACCTAATCTTCTTCTATGACAAGGTGACCCACTTAGTGGATGAAGGAGGGGCTGTGGATGTTGTCCACCTAGACCTCAACGAAACCTTGGACACTGTTTCCCACAGAATTCTCTTGGAGAAAATGGCTGCTCATGGCTTGGATGGACCTACTCTTCCCTGGGTAAAACATTGACTGGATGGTTGGGCCCAAAGAGTGCTGGTGAATGGAGTTAAATCCAGTTGGCAGCCGGTCACGAGTGGTGTTCCCCAGGGCTCAGTATTGGGGCCAGTTCTCCTTAATATCTTTATCAATGATCTGGGCAAGGGGATTGAATGCTCCCTCAGGAATTTTGCAGATGGCACCAAGCTGGGTAGGAGTATTGATCTGCTCAAGGGTAGGAAGGCTCTGCAGAGGGATCTGGGCATACTGGATCGATGGGCTGAGGCCAACTGTATGAGGTTCAACAAGGCCAAGTGCCAGGTCCTGCACTTCAGTCACAACAATCCCATGCAACGCTACAGCCCTGGGAAGAGTGGCTGGCTGGAAAGCTGCCCAGCGGAAAAGGACCTGGGGGTGCTGGACAACAGCCGGCTGAACATCAGCCAGCAGTGTGCCCAGGTGGCCAAGAAGGCCAACGGCATCCTGGCTTGGATCGGGAATGGTGTGGGCAGTAGGAGTAGGGAGGGGATCGTGCCACTTTGCTCGGCACTGGTGAGGCTGCACCTGGAGTACTGTGTTCAGCTTTGGGCCCCTCCCTACAAGAAGGACATTGAGGTGTTGGAGCGTGTCCAGAGAAGGGCAACGAGGCTGGTGAAGGCTCTGGAGAACAAGTCTGATGAGGAGGGGCTGAGGGAGCTCGGGCTGTTTAGTCTGGAGAAGAGGAGGCTGAGGGGAGACCTTCTTGCTTTCTACAGCTCCCCAAAAGGAGGTTGTAGTGAGGTGGAGGTCAGTCTCCTCCCAGGTGACAAGTGTTAGGACAAGAGGAAAAGGCCTCAAATTGCACCAGAGGAGGTTTAGGTTGGATATTCGGAAAAATTTCCTCGTGGTAAGGGTTGACAAGCACTGGCACAGGCTGCCCAGGGAAGTGGTGGAGTCACCATCCCCAGAGGTATTTAAAAGACGTGGAGATGTGGCACTTATGGACATGGTTTAGTGGTGGGCTTGGCAGTGTTAGGTTTATGGTTGGACTCGATGATCTTAAGGGTCTTTTCCAAACTAAATGATTCTATGATTCTATTTTCCGAAAGTCTGGTACCTCTGGTCTAAATTTTTGAAACAGAGCTTTTCACATTTAGTAGCAAGCCAAAGTGTTATTTTTAGTGCTAGAGGCAGAAGCACTGTTCCAGAGTCCAGTTTAGACCTGAGCTTCTTACTAAGTTGACAATACCAGACGCCGTGGTGTGGTGCAGCCCAAGGGATGAGGTTTTGACACTGCAAAAATCTGATCAGGGCAATGAGCAGCTTCAGGGAACAGCTGAAATCTAGGAAAGAAGATTTTACTTTACTGCAAATCTTCAACATACCCTGAAAATTAGGATAGAAGGGTTTTAGCAGCGTGTGGTAAGTGGAGCAGAGATTCTCTTTTTCTAATTTGATCAAAAGATTATTTTATCTAAATTAAAAAGCTCTGAAAGGGAAATATGGATGAGATGCAGGAACTGCTGGGGATGGGTGAGTCAGGAAAAAAAAAGCTTGCAGGGGATTTTCATTCTACTCCATAGTGGCTGAATTTCAGTCTGAAAACTGAAAATGAAGAGTGGCACTGGAGTGATTGGCAAGGGAAGCAGCAGATGTCTTGGGAGAGGAGCAGCTATTTGAGCTGTTAGAAAACAAAGATTGGTTTTACATACAAAGACTAGTTTTACACATTTTGGAATATTAGGACAGAAAATGTAGGTCAAGGAATAAGACACAGGAAGAGACAGAGGATAAAAGAGAAGGAGAAGGGAGCATGTGGGACGAGGACACACAGAGAAGACGCCGCTTTCGTATGAAAGCTGCCGAGCACCAGCGCGGCTGGGTTGGCACCGGCAGAGGTGGGGAGGCAGGTCTGTCCCTCTCTGCGGACCGGGGCTGGGATCAGCAGCGGGTTGTTTCACAACCTGTAGCAATCTCTCTTCTGCTCGTTTTTTTTCTTCTTTATTTCTTCCCAGAGCAGGTGTCAAATCATATCCCAGCTGTGACACTAAAAAAAGATTGGACAGTTGGTGTTTCAGTGTGAAAGTCAACGCCATAAAGTCAAACCTAAAGTTTTATTTCCCAGATAACTGCTAACAAAATGTAAATGCTTTTGCCCTGATATTCATGGCAGCTGCTGGCCTTTACTGTATTAGAACTGTATTCAGTAAGCCTGAATGCTTCATTGAACCTTCTCTGCTGTCTTTTGGAGAAGCGTGAGGGTCAGGAGTTTTCTGTTGGATTCAGTTCTTTTGTACTGTAAATGACAGTGGCAAATTGATAGCTGGATTTTTTCTAGGCCTGCAACTTACAATAAATGCTCATACTGGAATAGGACTCAGGGAGATGGAAAGAAAGAAGGGACCTTTTTGAAAAAGAAAGCAATTAAAAGTCTTACCGCTTGCCTGTAAGGTGCAACAGGACCTTAGTCAACACTATATAACTTCAGAATAAAAGGATTCACCATTTTTTTTCACCAACAAGGGAATTGGCCTTTCATTATTCACAGATGAAAAATGAGTTAAATTTCAGATGTTTTTCAGCCCAGACAGGGTGTAAGATTATGAGATCAAATGGAAACTTTTATGTGCTCTATCGATGGTGTAGAATATTGCCGTCTGGTGAAAACTTATTTGCAGTTTGAACTTCGAGTGCTGTGGTGAGAGACCGTGCTTGTCCAGATACTCCTCCCGCAACTGCCATCGTGATCTCGCAGCAGGATGGGCCCAGTCAGAGATTGTCTACATGGACATAGGATCTCTTTGCGTGGATACGTGCTCTAAAGTTGTTGTGTGTTAAAAAATCTGATTTCAGACATTGATTTCTCCACTTTCTTGAGCATCTCTTGATTAGCACAAGGCACATCTATGTCAAGATATATTTTGGAGCAGCCCTTTTCCTAAATACCTGTTATATACCAGCTTGGAGACCAAGACAAATGCGAAACTCTTTTAAATGCATAGGCTGCTAGTAAATACAAAGGGAACAGAGAAGTTTTGCAAATGACTGGGAAGCAGCTTCTCAAAGTAATTATTGTATTTTAGTGGTATTTCTACAAATGGAATGATTTCTTAGATGTAAATTTCAGATTTGAACAGAACAGCTTGCTTTTATGCGGAGGTAATGGGGATCAGCTCAGCTGGACTACAGTCAGTTATCGACACGTGCATACCACACTTTTTAGCCATGTTTTTGAACTCCTGACCTCAGTGGAAACGTTCTAGTTGGAGACGTTAGAGTCCTGGGTAATCCAGGGAATATTTTTAAGATGAAGTAAACCACTCTAGAACAACAGGTTGTCTTACTTTAAAACATTTTCCCATTAAAATGGCATGCACAATCTATATATGAAAAGGTTGTTTATGAGAAACAGCAGTAAAACCCTGTTAAATTAGTTTCTTATTGAATTAACGTACTACCTTGGTTCTGCCAGTAGCTGAACAGATGTTTTGGAGAAAGGTGCATGAATATCTTTAGATACCAGTCATGACATAGGCAGCTACCTGAGGGAAGCCGCCTGTAAATACACAGCCAATTACTGCAGGTTGTCCCTGTGCGAAGGGAAGAAAGCCCTAAAGCTAAATTTGTTATGTTTTCCCTTATTTTTGCTGCATAATCTCAACGATACTAAGAAGTGGTCACAAGTAATATATCTACTATGACATAAAATAAATAATGTTTGGAGACATGTTTAGTGTATTACAGCCTAGTTGTTTTATTATAGAAAAGCACAATATTCCAGACTGTAAAATGAGAATCTATTTCAGTTTAACAGAAAGCTTGTGATGCTTTACAATTAAAGATGTCTTGCTGCAATACTTAAGCAGATGATCTCGGTTCCTCTAGCTTTGCTGTTTTTCATTGAGTGATGTGAATAGCGAACCTCAGATGTGAAAACTTGCTCTTTCAAGACTCTTAGGAATGTTTTTGCCGTAATTTGAGTAAATGTTTTCTTTCTTTTCTGACAGTTGTCACTTTTAATTCACTACAAGTTGTCAATTATTCCATTTTCCAACGTGTACCCTATTCCATCTTACTTTCAGGCACCCTTTGAAATCCGTAAGCTGTACAATTTAGAAATAAGGTTATTACATGTGTAGTAAGTAACTGGCAAAGGGAAAACGATAAGAGCTTGCTTCCATGCCCAACAAGACAAACCAGGGAAAGTAACTCTTTTCATTATGCTACAGTATGTACCTTTTTGTGAAGACTTTTACTAAATTTCTTATCAGCATACAGCAAAAAGCTGGTGTGTGAGCACAACCCCCTCTGATCTAGAAATGAGGACACCAAAAACTGGCTCTTCCATCTGCTGTTGCATGCTAAAAATTAATGTCTCAAATGTGCATTTGTATTTTAGCAATAACTTTTCGAAACAAAAGGCAAGTGATTAATTTAAGACTATAGTCTGCAGTGTACCTTGAATGCGTATTTGACTAAAAGGCGTGCATGGTACCACTGGTCTGGTTGTGTGGAGTTCCCTTGTAAACTGTGCTAACACAACAAAGTGAGCATTTGACGAATATCCCGCTTTTCCTAGTGACTAACTGGGTGTTCGTACAAAATCATTAAACATTATTTTTAAGACTCAACAAAAATGATCACCTAGTTTATATACGTATGCATATCACAAGGGAAACCTCAGATTGCAAAGTACTCTAGAAAGGCAGAACTGATTGGACAAAATACACTTACAAAATCAAGTCCAACATAATTCTAACAAATAGAGACTAAATCACACACAGAATCACAGAATGGTTGGGGTTGGAAGGGACCTCTGTGGGTCATCTAGTCCAACCCTCCTGCCAAATCTGCAGGAAGACTGAGTTTTCAGGACATTCACATGAAAGTGGCACAAAATTTCAAGCTGAGAAGTCCAGACGGTAGTGTTCTTCATGGGATGAGAGATTTCAATGGTCTGGAACCATCTAACCACTACCCAGCTGGACTTAGGAAGAACTAATGGCTTTTAATGTACTTGTCTGGCTCCTGGTGCACATGAGAATCCAGGAAAGCATGGCAACCTAACACGGGCTGGGAACCCAGCCTACGGGAGACGGGGCAGTGCATTGCCCCTAAGAAGTCAGCCACAATTCCACAGGAACTTCACAGCCTCTCTTCAGAGGGAAAGTTAAGCTGAGCCACGCAGGGCCGTTTGAAATCTGCGTCGTCGCAGAATGGGTACCTTTCCTAGGGAATATCGCATTGCTGTGACTGTATCCCTGATCTGATTGCATAGTTAAATAGCCTACATTAGGTTAAAAAATTCACTATGGAAGGACAACCAAGCTTGAAAGGAAGAGCAGATGGCTAACTTAACAGAGCAGAACATATTGCTACACTAAGCAGTAATTAATTCAATTGGAAACTATTGCTTAGGCAGTGGCTGATCTCCAAAAGGAAAACTGGTAGACCTGAGAGCATGCACTGATGTACTGACAACTGACAATGTGAACTGCTTATCTACTGTCATTCATAAACACTAATTATTGAAGATAATCCACAGAGGAATAATCCAGACTTCAGGTAAAAGGAGCCTGCGCGTGTAACAACCTCTGAACTCCGGGAGGGGTGCGAGGGAAAAAGGCTGGATCCAGGAAAGAGGCGATAAGCTGCCTGGCATGAGCTTTCTCTGGGGGAACAACCCCTATTCTGAAACTCGTTCTGTTCGAGTTGTAAGTAGAGCAAAACGACTGTGCATAACGTACACATACTAGCTCAAAGGGGAATTAAAAAAATGCTGGCATGAAACTTACTTATCCTTTGGGAAGTATCCAGGCAAAATGAGGGTATGTCTGCCTAATGGGCTGTGAAGTGCAAATAAAGCAACCTGTATAGATACGCACAGTATATCCAGTCCATGACTTCTTTTATTATGTGACTTTTTTTTTGCTTAATTTTTTAAATTTTAATTCCCCTCCAGTAGTTGCAGGGGGGGCGGGGGTTGGTTGGTGTCGATTTTTTTTTCTTATTATATTGCTTTTAAATTGTGGTTGTTGGTTTTAGCTGCTTCTGGTAGCTCCTAGGGGCTTTGCCACTTACAGCTCCAGTTTCCAGGTTGTCCAGTTCTCGACCGATAAGTGTCCTTAAGTGCCTGTTGGTTAGATAGTGTTGAGCTACCAGAGAGCTGCTGTGGAGACAGTGGCTTAACTACTAGAATTGCAGCAATGCAGATTTTTGCAGTTAGCATGGGAGCTGGTGCTAAGGGGACACAGAAAGAAATCCAGATGCTGCTCCAGAGAGAATGGGGCTGAACAACAGTGGTGGCAATGCCCCATGGGGCCAAATCCCCCATTGCCACATGGCAAGAACGTGGAGAGAGTAACCCATCGCAGGGGCCTCAGCCCTAGTGGACAATGGTCCCACCAGGGTCTGAGGCTCCAGGGAGTGCTGGGGACTCTCCCTGCGATGGGGGGTGACAGGGAGAGTCAAAAAAGTCGTGGTGGTCATAGGAGGCCAAGCAAGGCTACCTCACTCAACAAGGAGATCATAAGAACTCTGGAGATCAGAAAAAAAGGATATTAGTGCAGGGATAGGGGAGAAAGCAGTGTCTGGATAGAGGAATCACAGAACCATAGAACAGTTTGGGTTGCAAGGGAACTTTAAGGATCATTTTGGATCATTTAGATGATCTTTAGATATGATCTAGTCCAACAATCTAGTTCGTTTATCACCATGAACGTATACTTCCCTGAAACATGGGAGAGCAGAGGTTATGGCATGTCATCCGAGGTCTCTAAGAACATTCTTAAACAGCCTTCTCTCAGAAAACTTTAGACAGAGTTGATCCTGGTGCAGACAAGACAAATGAATAAGATGACCTCTTGAAATTCCTGGAGTGGCCTGTCCAACTTCACAGATGCAGCCTTCTCTTTCCCTCTAAGGCATTACAGAACTGTGGTGCACATGCTAATCCATGCGAGATGGCCATTTATTATTCTAATGTTTAATTTTTAGGTGCCTAAAGCAGAAGAAAAATACTCTTTCACAGTAATGGGGAGGTGTGGCTTTATGGGATGGAAGGAAATGTGAAAAATTAGAAAAACAGATTTCCCCCCCCCCTCCCATTTTCATCAGGCAGTTAGGTACATGTGACAGTTTGGCCTGGAGCTGTGTCTGCCCCAGTGGAAAATGAAAGATGGATCAGAACCTCAGCTGAAATAATAGTAAATAGCATAAAAGTGATTTTGGAGATGTCATAATGATTCACATCAACTGAAGTAAAGAGGTTAACATCTTGTGTTGATACCTCAGGCAGTTTGACAAAGGAAGAAGTGAGCCACAAGACCCAGTCTGCCTTTGCCACAGTCCTGATCCACTCTGTGAACAAACACACCCACAGCCTTGCTCGGGCGAGGGCCTGAGCTCAAACGCAGCTCCTGGGCAGCGTGTGGAGCTCCCTGCTTCCGTCAGGAGAGGAGCTGTGCGGCTTGGCGCGCTCGGGGCTCTGAAACGCAACCCAGACGACCAGGGCACACGCGAGGAGAGGCTGAGAGAAGAAGTTCAGCCTGGAGAGATGGCCCCAGCAGCTGGTCTGACATCTGTTTGCGGCTGACTGGTGGAGAGACCGGTGAAGGCAGAGTCAGGCGCTCCTCCGATTCCCACAGTGCTAGGAGAAGAGGCCACACGGACAAGTTGCAACACAAGAAATTTCTCAGATATGAGGATTATTTTTTTCCCCACCATATGAGCAGTCAAACACTGCCACAGGTTGCCCAGTGAGGCTGTGAAATCTCCATCCTTGCAGATATCCATAACTTGGCCAGAAACAGCCTGGGGCCACCCTCTGTGACTGGAACTGCTTTGAACGAGGGAAGCGGTCTGGGTGACGTTCTGCAGTCTCACCCCACCTACACGGTTTTGTGGCACTCGCCGTGTGGAAAGGGCTGATACCGCTTTGGGCACAAAGGATAGCAGAGTGAGTCTTGTAGTGCTAGGTGGTGGTTAACCTTTTTTGGCTTTATTTTTATTTTTTAAATACCCACTCTGTTCGATGGAAAGGCTGTCTCATGCAGTCAGCCTGTATCTGCCTCTTTGATATGTCTTTACTTACATTTAGACCGTGATCTCAGGCAGGAACACAGGTTTTGGTCTGGTTTCATAGTGTTTAGGAACTTTGATCCATAGTAATTTGATGGCATAAAAAAAATTATATTGTTTGTCAATTCATGCGGCTCCACAGAGTTCATAGAAAAGCAAACTACATTTTTTTTAATGCTGTTAAACATCCTTTATATGATTTCTTTCCATTCCCATAAACAGAAATGTAAATGCTCACGTTCCATCACATACTTGTGATTTAAAAAAGAAACTAATTTTCAAGTCCAGAATCTAGTGCATGACGATACATGAGGTTTTTTTCCCGTATTTAATTTCACCCAGGAGTCAGCCCCACTAATTATTAACAAAGAATTTTTCAAGTTATTCATCCTCTTAGAAGAGTTTGGGGACCTTAACTGGTGTTTACTGCAGGGCCTTTTGAAATGCAAATCACCTATGCAAGCTTCAGAAAGCCACAAACTCTATTTGGATTCATTTGTAAGGATTTAAAGATAAAAGTCACTCCCATCCCAGAAAGCAGATGCGAAGGCTTTTTTCCAAAATGCTGATTTATTTTCCCTTCCAAACTTTCACAGAAGTGTTTTGTCTCATACTTTTCGGTACCTGCAAACACCAGTCAGAAATCCTTCTGACCGTTTGTCTAAAGATTAATAAGTTCTAAGATATGTTTCTTTATTTCATAACCTTTCCTATCGCAAGAGGTCACTCAATCTGTGAAGGTGACAGCTTTGGATATAACTTTCCAACATTCAAAATGGGTGACCTACAGCAAATCATGCAGCTTGTTCTTTTCTGGGCAGCGGCTGTCAGTGTTTTTCATCTGTGGCTTTTCTGCAGACTAGCTGAGGTCTTGCAGCCCTATTCGTCATATGGAAGGGACTCGGTGGTAGAGCCCTTTAAAAAATTCTCATGGACCACATTTTCAGAAGTGAAGTGTCTGAACTTATCTATTACACAGTCAGAAGGAACTGTAGCTGCTCCAAAATATATCAAGACATTTTTATCCAGATCCCTATTCGAAACTATTACACTAGTCATTAACATGCATTAGATAAATTATTTCAGACTCAGTTCTGATGCCATCTGGATGAATTCACTTCAACATGCCATCCATATTGTTATCTCAAACATAGATTTGGTTGTTGCTACATTGATTTTACCAGCTTGTTTTTCACTTTTTAACACTGAAAAGGGATAGCTATGATGATCAATATGTGTAGTACAGATTCATTCAAGTACTGGAAGAAACTGCAGGTGTTACTTGTACTTGCTGTAACACACAAAGGTACTTACTGCTGGACCTGTAGGTCCTCTCTATGGGAAGAACCCTTCTGGTGTCGTAGACTGCTGCAGTCAAACCTCCAAGCCCAAGGAGATTCAGTGATCCAGGTGCTGTTCGGTAAATTCATTCAAACCTCTGACCCAGTCAGACTTCACAGAAGAGACCTCAGAGTAGGTGTTTAACGTCAGTGTAAATACTTGACCTGGGAGGTAGCAGATGTTCAAAGTATGCCCAAGATCATAAGCAACTGGACAGATTCATGGAAGAAAAAAGCAGACAGTACAACAAATGCTAGTAGTGCTATCAAATGCCTTCAGATGTACGATTTCTGGCTCCAGGTCTCCTTGGCTTTGAAGGTACTGAAAGCCATGAAGAAAGTGTGTAGTGCTGTACCTAAACCAATGGCCTGGACATTTGCTGCTGGAGGAGTCTGGCTCGACTCTCCTGCTGCCTAACTCGGGCGTTAATACGCACTGTGATATTGTGCACTGGTGCGTTATGCAGATGGGATAGATGAGAAATCAGCTGCTGACACCACTAGCACCATACCAGGGTCGTGTCCGGAGTACAGGCTTTCGGCATGCCAGCACAGCATTTTGGTGGCAAAACTTCAGAATCTGAAGGCTTTTAGTTTTCTCTTGTTTACAGCTAAACTGAGAAGTTAAACGGGAAATGCCAGTAAGAAGGAACAAAAAAAACCAGGACATAAAAATTCATTTTAAAGCGCAGTTTGTCCTAACTAGAACTCAGTTACTCAAATAGTGAATGAGAGGGTTTGTTTTTTTTCCAAGTCACGCCAAAGCCACAGATGCCACACTCACTAGAGAAAGCCAGCAAGTATTTGAGGAGACGTTACACAAGTCAGGTCAGAGACCAGACAAGAAAGGCAGAGGATCCAAACCACAGGTCATTCGTGCGCGTGGGCAGGAGCCTAAGGTACCAGCTATAATTAACTAGGACTAGAAAGCACTGCTAACTTTCCTGCTGCAATAAATGGGCCCAGATTTACCAAAGTTGGCACACTTGTGACATTTACACTGGCAGCAAATTTGACCCACATATCCCCAGGTTCCTTCAGACTCATTTTGGCCTGCTAACTACATAATTTTCATCCAGTCTGCTGCCAGCCAACCTGACTCCTGCTGCTGCCCTGCCACTCTCCCACCTCCCTGCTTTTTTGTTACCAACCCATTTACGATCTATATTTACCTTCTTTCTTGGGGTACAGAGCAGGTGGATTAGCATGATTCCAATCAGCTGACTTCGGGATACGTCTCTTTCAAAGGGAAGATTAACGATGGTGCAGTAGCGTTGGTGAGGTATTTTTTAAAAACAAGAAAAGACGGTTACTGCTCAGCATGGGGGGGTGGGGGTGGGAAGGTTATACACTCCATAGAACCGTTGCTTAAATTAAACTTGTCCTTTGAATGATATCTAGCACTATGATATACTGGATAGTATATGAAATTGCCTCGGTCTTGCTTTTTTCTTCTCTCCCCTTTTATCCATTCAGGGAGTCCTGACTCCTGTCAAAGGCACCTGACAAAAAGCCTGAACTCCAACGCGCTCTCAGAAAACATCTCACACGTGCTCGCTCCCCTTCTCCTCCCCTCCCATGCATTTTTCCACTCGCACCTTGACTGCAAACTGCCAATTCCCGTGCAGAAATGTTTAGGCAGAGCTCATCACGGAAGAGGCAAACAGTGGCAGACATCTGGAACGTGAAGGAACAAGGCGTCTCGAGAGAAGGGAGCCGAGCCCTCTCACTCCAGCCACAGCCATAACGTGTGCTCAGTTAACCATTTACATCGACCCCCACGGTGAAACCACTGTCTGTGGAGCGGGTTGCTTCACAGGGAAACATTGCACAGCGTTCGCGTAGCTACTCTGTGCTGCTTCAGGGGAGAGAATTACCCAGCGCTCGCATTGCGTGCCAGAAGGGGAGAGCGGAGCTGGGGGAGCAGGTCTCTCCCCCTTCCCCTGCTCCCATTGCCCCACAGAGGCAAATATCTCAAAAATACCCCTTCGTTTGCACAACACAGTGAGACCGCTTATTCCTGGGCACCCTTTACAAGCAAACTGAACAGTGTGCTTATTTATTCCCATGCAGTGACAAGCTGGAGAAGCTTATTATGTTGTTTGTTGCTCCAAAGTCAGCGGTTGATGTCCATTTAGGCTCAGGTTTCTACAGGAGTTCACCCACGGCCATAGTTACAGACGTACACGCGTATGTCAGTGTTTCGATGCTATCAGTGGGTGCAGAGATGCTGACAGCATCTATGCATTTGACCTCGTACAGGTGTTCAGCTGCGCAAGAGTGCTGAGAAACTTAGCTCCTAGGCAAGGTTGGGATGCTTATGTATGCAGAGAGGCAATTGCCACCTGCATTTCTTTGCACGTTAAAATAAGAAAGAGTTATGCTCAGAAAGAAGGAGTTGTGCTCAGATGAAAGTCTACTGTCTGCAGGCCATATTTACAACATGCGCACTTGCTTTGGGCCTGTTACGTTTGAACATCTCTGATTTTACTAAACATGAACCAGCGAACGAACGCTTCAGAACCGCAGTCTGAAATGCTGCGAGCGGAGGCGGTCTGGAGCCGGGAAGGGGTAACGAGTGATCTGCGCAGCCTCAGGCTTCACGTGGGCGTCCAGGAGTAGGACATCTCTACCAAGAGACTCCTAAACTTGTAGGGTTTCCAAGCGTTTAAAAACGTGCTAATACCCACACCAGAGCTAGCAATTCAAGGCTAATTGTGAACTGACAAACATCGTAAAGTCCAATTTCTGGAATCTGAACGGAATAATCCATCTCTAATTCAAGAAGATTGACATACTTACTCAAGATAATTAAATATTATGTGCATGTATAATTAATAGATGTCTAAGCCATCCAGAACAACAAATCCATCTTCATTTAAATTTAAAATCAGAGGACATTGAAATAGAAACCGATCGATGCAATCATGATTATTACCCCCCCCCCAGTCCTTGAGAGTGATTTTCCAGGAGCTCGTGGCCCTGAGAAACTCGGCTTCTGTTTAAGTCAACGGTAAAACCCCCGTGGGACTGAACTTGGTGACGGGTTCTGACAGCACCTACCAAGTGGCAACTTTCCTGTACAACAGCTTAGTTATATGACATTTTATATTCAAGTTACCAACATTTTTACAACAGATACAAGTGTTCTACATATATTCATGGGAAACACACCTTAGTAAGTTTACAGTTCAATTTAATGCAGGAAGCAGGCTGTCTACAGTTCAGACTGATTACATTTTAAATGGGGCTTCAGTGCATAATGATTAATATTTCACTATAATTATTTGTTCCAATTAAATGTGGCATGATTAAGTGACATTTTCCCCTGTGCAGCTAAACTGCGTTTTTTTAAAAAAATGTAACGATAAAATTAATTAAGGGAGTTTTGACTTGCTTATTTTGCAATTTAAACTGCACTTCTTTTTCAATTGCTAATTGAGAAATTTAATTTCTCCAGTATAGTGCTATTGTAAACAAAAGTGGCTGCAATCTGATAATTAAAAAGAAAAAGGAATGATGCTTTCCACACAGGCAAAAAAAAAAAAGAAAAGATGCATGGTATTAAGACTAATAATAGCTCCTGTTGACTAGGTCACCAACTTTGTAATTGATAATGGTTTCTCAATGTTTGGTTTATGAATTGCATTAGATGCAGCAGCAGAAGGAAACAGACTGCTTACAATCCCAGTATTTGAAACTTCCATGAAATAAAAATAGAGTTATGTGAAAGGTGCTCAAAAAACTGTTTTCTTGTTATTTTTCTTATCCTATAAAGTTGTTACTAGATTAAGGGACTTCACCTTTAAATTTTAAAGGAAAAAGCAGATGTGCACAGGATAATGAAGAAAGTAGCTAGGAAGGAAAACGAATGAGAGTGTCGACTGAGCACTTCTCCGGGAGAACAGCCATAAGCACGTGGTACGAGAGGAAGACCCTGACCCAACGCTGGGGAGAGGCAGAGGCACTGTGTGGTGGAGCACGCTCACCCCCGGGGCGCCTGTCCTCCCGTGGGCGGTGGTGCCCGTCCCGCCGGCCAGCTTGCACCGCCGCAGAAGCCATGAGCACCCAGAAACCCGCTGGATGCCCCGGCACGTCCAGCCTTACCCTGCGACTGCCATGGCTGGTCGAAGTGGTCTCGTTATTGCCAGCTAGTGTGGATGCTGCAGGCCCGTGGAAGCTTCACGGGGCGCTGGCACGATTTTCCAGTGCTGTACTGGTGAGATCTGCGTGTCGGCGCTCCCCCTGGAGCACAGCTCTTTGGCCTTGGGGCGCAGCACGGAGCAGTCACAGTTCGGCTTACGCTGCTTTCTAAGGCATAAATCAAGTTTTTGATTGACTTCTGAAGAGCTGTCAGAGGCTGGTTTTTTTCTGAGAGATCACCACTTTTGACTCCTGACAACGCGAAGCAGCAAGACGGCTCTTTAAGAGAACTTTTACAGCTGAGAAGTTCCAACTTGCTCTGGAATTCCCTTCCCTTGGATATTCATTATATTCTGTCTGATATTTTTAAACCTGCCTATGGGATTTGGATGCCCAATTCCCATTAAAATTAATGTAAATTAGTGGGAAATGAGTAACCAAATTAATTAATTGAATTAAAATTAATGAGAGCTGGGCATCCGTATCCTTAAGGCAAGTTTTAAAATTTGAGCCAGTGAGTTTTAGGACAACGCACAGGGGTAAATATAGGCTGTGGATGTGCATTGACCTACAGGAAATACGGCAAGGTATTTCTGCCAGATCTTTGGAAACAGTTAGAAGCTGGTTCTGTCAATGCACGGCTGAAATGTCTCCAAACACTGACCAATGCTAAGAAATGATAGTGTTAAAAAGCCCCTATATATCTACACCCACATCCTAGGCAAGGGCTGTTCATAATTCAGCTTAATTCCAGATAATAAGAGCTATCAGGATATGATTTAGAGCTGCAGTTTGATTTTTAAAGAGGGAATGTCATAATATATTTAAATATTAGTATATACTATTATTCAGAACTTCCCACAGATATCACTGTCACTGCTAGCATTATTTTTTTATATTTCTAGAATAAATTTATAATTTCCATTTTATATATTCAAAGCTACTGATTTCCCCCACATACCTTGTTTATCTCTCCTATCATAAAACAACATTCCATAAAGTTTATAGGCCAGCAAGAAGCTGGCTAATAATACAAATCATGGATTGATTTTAGCATTGGAAGTAGAATTTGGATCTCCCAAAAGCGTTTATACGTTTTGCTGACAACTAAAATCGCACAGCGATAGAAGCAACAACATGCCTGTGGAAATCTGATTGATTTGTTTGAACTTTGTTCTGCAGTTTTTAGAGTGACCTTCCTTTTGCTAAAGACTTTCAACTGATTTTTTAACTACACCAGTTTCATTTTAGCTGTGGTGAAGAACTTCTGTATACACAGTGACCTCACTACCGCAGTCAGCCAATTATTAAAACAAATTCACTTCTTGTAAAAACCAAAAATGTCGTGTTTCACTGACACAAACAGAATTCTCTTGTGAGATTAAGCTATGGCAAACGTGAAACCTGCGTGCACCTTTTTGTTAAAGAACAGGTCTTTCTAGAAAATAAATAATCTGAAGTAACTGCTTAGTATGGAAGTAAATGAAGTAGTTGGATGAAAATATATAGCTAGTGTCTTGACACTGAAAGTTCTCTTTTAGTAGATTTTATAAGCACTTTCTTTTACGTATATTATATGTCAGATAATGAGGTTCTTCATGTAGTTCAGAAATGGAAAAGCACCACCTTCAATAAAAAAGAAGGCCTTCAGATTACATCCTATGTGTAGGACTGATTTATGTCAACGTTTTAACAAAAGTAACCTTAAACACGCTGTTTTGGTCGCTCTCTCATGTTTCAGACTCCAGGATTATAGGGAAATTCCGGCTAATGGAGTATAGCAGAACAAGTGCTGGTTACAAAGATGGGAATGTCATTCTTGTGGAAATCATTCTCCAGTATCACAGTTGTGACGACACCCCCGCGTTCAAATAGTGTTAATTCCTCTTTAAACCGTTCTGTCTTAGAAAAAGACAAACAGCTATGGTCATTTCGGTGCAGCGGAAGAATTTGTATAGGTAGAACTTCAGGGTTTCCTTCACACTGTGCGAGGAGTCGGTTAATCTGATGGGACCAAAAAGCCTGGAAGCAGCCCCGGCCGAGGTGCCGCGCGTCCCGGAGCCCTGGAGGTGCCTGCGGCATGACGACGCTCATGGCCCGCGGCAGCAGGGGCTCTCCTGGGGGGCCTTACTGCACACCTACCGCGCAGCCAGGTGCTGACGCCGTCGGCTGGCCCCGCGGGCACAGCTGGCCGGGGGGAGGTGACGGGGTGCAGTCCCTGCTTGGCCAGCGCCAGCCAGCGCCTGCCCACACCACGGCGAGCCCTGCCAGCAGCCTCTGCGGCGCGGCGCTGATGCTGCCCAAGATGCTCCCTGCTCGCAGTCACAACCGGAACAGGGCAACCACTGATTTTTTCATAATAGATTTTTTCTAGATATTTCCATAATAAATTTTTTCTGTATTTTTCATAATAGATTTTTTTTCTAGATTTTTTTCATAATAGTTTTTCTATATTTTTTCATAATATATTTTTTCTAGATTTTTTTCATAATATATTTTTTCTAGATTTTTTCATAATAGGTTTTTCTATATTTTTTTCATAATATATTTTTTCTAGATTTTTTTCATAATAGATTTTTTCTAGATTTTTTCATAATTGATTTTTTCTAGATGGTAGACGCTCAAGTGCTGCACAGACAGGCCACCACGTTATCCCACCAGATAAAGCGAGTTGAAATGCCGAGTGCAAATCCATGGGCCAGAGCATTTGCCTGTTTCTGTGTTTGACTTCCATCACTCAAAAAAGCATCTCCTGTAGCAACGGTGTGAAGTGAGAATGGGTTGGCTGGTTGGTTTGAAACAACGTGGGGACAACGGCTCAGTGCAACACAGCCTGCAGGTACTCAGCTTCCTGCTGCGCTCAGACACAGACCCAGTAACTGCTGGTGGAAAAAAATAAACCTTCATGAAATTATGAGGGTTTAGGAAAAAAAATTGCAAAAACACAGGTTATTCCTAGTCCCACTATGACCTGTAACACATCACCATTGGCCTAGACAGTCTGTTCACTACCCTGAAACTGGCACAGCTTTTTCCTTCTGCTCCGTGTTTTTTTTCTCTCATTTATTGCCAGGCACCTCTAAACAAGAAGTTATGTCATATTAAGCGCTGTAAAGGATTTACATTATGCACTCATGACTGAAAATGTTGAGTGTCATTAATAAAACTGCTGCTAGCTTTAAATAAACTCTAGAGTTTCACATAGGAACACGCACAGATATAAAAGTTGGAAAAAATCAGATTTATAATGTCATAAAGGATAATTACTGAGAACATTATCAAGGCAAAATTGCTGCTGTACTCCCTGTAATTAGTGTCCAAGGATATATTTAAAACTTCTGCTTCCTCTAGATAAACACAACATAGCGGTTCAGAGGAAACACAGCACAGCTCGTCGGCTTAGACGGTGTTTTCGCAGGTCAGGCACAGTTTTGGTGATGGCAAAAGATAACACATTGGCTTTTAGAGCTTTTTCTGGCATTGTAATTGCTACACAACTGTATGTTTCATTGTAATTATTAAATGACAACTTTTTAAATATCTGTGCACCCTTGAGCAAATCTTGCAGGATAATACGGAGACGTACAGAAGCAGAGACAGCTGGAAAATAAAGACCCTCCCAAAGAGCTTCCACCCACGTCAGTTTTAGTAAGGAAAATTCTGAGGGTTTAAGACTACCAGGACAGGAAGCGTTTACGCCTGCGGACTGGAAACAGAGCACAAAACGAGTGCTGTGACGGTCGCTGGAGCCGGGGTCTCCTTCTGAGCCTCTGCGCTTGTACTCCCCAGCGGCCTGCGGTTGCGGAAGGTGTTCTTCACAGCGCGCGTGGTAATGCTGCACGCTGACTTGGCTCGGTAATGACGTGTGTTCTGTGCGTAATGTGAAGAGGGGAACACTACCTTCTCAACCACTTCACATCACCGCTAGCCTAAATTCCTGGGAGGTGCTGGCAGGGCTAGGATCTACAACAGCAGCACGTCCTGGGAAAGCTGAAGTTAAATACATAGCTGTTAAAATGTTCCAATCCGGCCAGATCTGTAGAGATGACACTGACATTCATTAAGGCTCTACAAGCCTGCACAAACCTCCAGAGACCTATATTTACTGCAGTATTATTCTTCCCGGAGCCTAGATAGTTGGAACAATCCAATTTATAGTCTCTCTGACAACGGTAAGACATGTTGGGGTGTTGTAGCAGACCTTTGACACGACATACCAGTAAACTGTGTCTGTATTTGAGAAGAGGTTAAAACAAAGTCCGGTCTACAATTTCCCTAGAGAATTGTATGCCACTTTCCGAACCACAGACCTGTCCCATATTTCACCTTTGCTGCAAAGACCAAGTGATTTATTTACTGCGTGTGCCGTTCAGATATTTCTTTCCAGCTGTTTCAGATGTGCATGTAGTTTTTCCATTAGCGAAGCGTTAGACACTGTCCGTGGAAAACCACTGCAAAATCATTTCAGTGACCATCTTTTCTCATTGCTTACACACTGGATGTCTAGCCCTCTGCATTGAGGGCAGTTTCAGTTTAATTTGGTCAAGGATATACGTTTGCCTTTTGCAGACAGAAATTATTAGCTGTTGCAGCTCTCCATTGCGCATACTGGATTTCACAGGGGTTGGAATAATTGCTTTGATATCTGTATTCACACATACACTCCCCACCATCACCCTCTTTAAAAAAAAAAAAAAAGGAAAACCAGTTCCTTATCTTATGAGAGGAGTTATATTTGCTACAATGGGCCAGAGAAATAGCGGCATTTATTTAAGCACCTTCACTGTACCAGCCACTGTTGGAGGTAGGATGCCAGACAGCACAAGATGAGGCCAAGAATGGGATCTTCTCTTCGTAGAAAACTCAGTAGGTCAAGGTAAAAATTGTTAAAGTGTTTTGGGGACATCTAGAAAGCTAAGCACTGCTTGCCTATGAACTTTGGGGTTAATATCCGAGTTGATCATCTGCTTGCTGTTCATGGCTGAAAAGTCAAGGGACATTGGCATTACATCTGTCTAACACATAGACCAAGCTGAATTGTCTCTTTTTTTTTTCAAATGTATCAATCATTCTAAAGTACAAAATTATTTACCTTAATTTAAAAACCTTTTTAAAGTGTGAACGCTAAGAATTAGTCTTTGGTATTTCCAATAAAGGTATTTGATAGACAAGTGCTTAGTAATTAAAAAGTCTAAGCAAATTATTCAATAACAGAGAGGCTCAGTCCGATTGTTGCTTTACAGTAGTAAATTTTTTTCCAACTGTATGCATACTAAAATCAATAAAACAGCCTCACGTTGACTAAACTGTGTGCATACCGAGACCAATAAAACAGCCTCACGTTGACTAATATTTATAACTTCAGGCATTTATAACTTAAGGTGAAGCTTCAAATTGAGGCGAGAGCAGCCATGGCCCTACTAGTTGCATCCCTTGGTGTGCCTTTCACATACTGGCATCTCCCAGAAACTCTCTACAGAGAAGAGCCACTAGCAGAAAGGCACCACAATAGATTTTCCACCCCAGCAAACACCCGCGTGTGTCTAACTGAGGAAAAGAGCATTTGCTTAACCTCAGACAGCGGTTTGGCAATGCACTAAATCTGCCTCTGGGCTCCCAGGAAGGGTTTAAAATACTGCAGTCATGTGCCAAAAATTCTATTTACTCACTAGCAATATTTCTTGAACTCTGTGAACCAGTAGAGAAAATCTTATGCCGGAGCAGATTTTGCCTGTCTGCCACACCTGACTTTATACTGGATCAGGCATTGTCTGTCTTTCTGCAGCATAAAACTTTGGAATCATCTGGGAGAAGCGAGCGTGCCAGGGTCCGACAGATCAGGTTGTTGCGGCCGGGTGACTCAGCAGTGGAGGGGTGTCCGCTGCCGAGCCCCAGCCGTAGGACTCATTCACCGTACGACAAGAACTAAGGCTGGTGTTTAATGGCTTTTGCAGTGCGAGACCCTGACTCTGCGTGCGTGCTGAACCCCTGCAGACGGGTGCGTCCGCTGCACCCGGTCTGTTGCTGGGGCAAGCGGTGCCTCGTGTGGGAGCCGCAGACCCGATTCGGTGCGACTGGGGACCTGTGAAAATCAGGACAGGTCTGTCTTGGTCCTGCTGTTGCTGCCGAGGTCACAGTAAGCAACCAAGTTTTCTAAAGTCATATTTGGCTTACAGTGAGACCAGAGAAGTAGTTGTTTTCTTTCAGCATTTTTATTTCTCAATTTACAAGCTTATCCAACAGTCAGTTGTTTCCCTTTCACCTCCTTACACTGTCACCTGAGACACAAGTTCAGTGTGAGCATAAGACAAAAAGACCTTAGAAATTTATTTTCATTACACAAATGCCGTGAAGGCTCCAGAAATGTAGAACATGCTATGTAAATGCTGTAGATGCACACACTGTCACAGCCACTGTCTCTGAAGCTTATAAACTCAAAATGATGAAAAGTGTAATAAAAGTATTTTTATATAAGAGCATCTCAATGAAACGGATCTTTTTTAAACAGTACTTCAATTCAGGAAGCAGCCAAATTTGAAGTTAAAGCTAATTAGATTATTCAAGTCAAATTGTTTGCTCTAGAAAATATGAGTAATGAAAACACTCTTATTATATCTTACTTCTTATAGAAGTCAAATATTTGTTTCAAAAATTTCAGATGTAATAAAAAAGGATAAAGCCAGAAAGGAACTTCAGGAGCAAATATCCATTCTTGAGATGAACCTATTTCTTCTCTAGTTTTTTGTTTGTTTTTCCTGTTTCGTCAGCCATTTGTTTTTGGTTAAACCACAACTTACTATTGTATGATTTTTCATTTTAGACAATGAACCAAAACAATCAATCAGCTTTACTGTACTTCCGAAATCTCTGGAGTCTCAGAAATTGCCAGCCAGAGAAATGGAGCAACTTGCCCAAGGTCACAGGAGAAACTAGGAAATTATCTGAGTCACAGTCCAATGGCTTAGACATCCTCCCTCAATAGACCTCATTAATAAAAACTGGCTGAATTATATTAATAGAAATTAATTTTGTCCAGGCTGCAGTGGAGTATGATAGGGATATCATACAACTGTTACAGATGGTTCTTTATGGCATTTCTAACACTTAAGTATAATATATATGCCGGTCTGTGACACTATGACAAGTGAAAGGTCTCACGTGAGCATCGTTATAAGAGAAAAATGGAATATGTAGGTTAATAGGCATTCAAATATGAGTCAGTTTTCATGTGTATCTGACTATGCAGTAGAAGTTCTAGTGTTGTTCTGCTTGTTTTGCCATGGCGGGGTTATTTGTTACAGGCTGCCTTGCATGTCTAACAATTAATGAGTTTATGTTGTCATATTCCATGGTATAACAGATGGAGATCCCTTCGCATCCTTTCGCATAGTTGGAAACTCGTATTTCAAAGCCTCAGGACGTGTATTGCTAGCGCAAGAACTTCATACATGTACTTAGTACATGTGGTTGTTTGGACTTGGATTCTGTCTGGAGATGTTTTCCACAGAGTTTTGTTATACATGAAACAAGAAGATTTTTAAAACATGAGATACAGGTGGTGGCAATGCAGATTTCACATTATTGCTAAATAAAGTGTCCTTTTTTAATGGTTGCTGTGTGAGAAAAGTTAAAGCAGTAGCTTTCAATGTTACTAGAGAACATTGGAGACCTGCAATCAACGTATTCATGCTCAGCTCATGAGTCTCAGCTTTTGTCTTTAGTTTGGGTCTTCCACATACAGACTCCTTTCTTTTGAATAATCAGTCCCACTGGACCTTGCTTGGCAAGAGTTTCCCACTTCAGCTGTGTACTGACAAAGGTCTACAAAGGATACTTTTTCGAACCATCAACTGATGTGAGGTATTGTCTGTTCCCTCTTGAGTTTCTATCCTCCTTTTTCTGTCAGCCAATGACTTTTCTACTCAGCAAATATCCATTCTGTGCCAATTAATAAGCAAATTAATACAGCAATAAAGGTGGGTCGGCTTCAGAGCCTCTTGATTTCCCTTATGGATTTCCTTTACCTTACTGTATTAGCTGATGACAACCCTTATCAGATTTATTACTTATGTCAATCAGTGTATTATGAGCGTTCATCTGAGACAAGAGTTACCTACCAAAGCAAACGTGAATTTGCATGTAAACAGCTTGCTTAATTTCTGCTGATAGATACTAGCTGGAAATACCGATTCATTATAATTGAGATTCCAGAACTGAGGCCTGTTTTGGTCCAAAAAGCCATAATTCTACGCAGTTCCCATCCTTCTCCCCACCATTAATACAGAATCCCAAAATAGCGAACATAGATTTTGCCTGATGTGTGGCTGTAGCTGACACGACGCGTCTATAAATACTGCACAGAGCTTTGTTCTAAACGTCCTGTGAAGTCAAATGTATTTTCTTAAAAGGAAAAATATTTAAGCAAATCGGCATAGAACACACCAAAATCTAAACCAAGCAAAACCAAAGGACCAACTGCAGTAGTCAACTGCACATGAGTAAAGTAAAAGGGCTTCTAAAAGTGTCCAGAATTAAGTAAAGTCAGATTTCTCCAAGATTACCACCGTACAACGATTAGACGAGAGCTTGCATTTCCAGTTTCCCACTCCGACGATGTGATCTCCATCATAACCACAACTCAAACAAAATACGTAGGCTGCAGTTCACCACGACCAGTCGTTACTGATCGCAAAGTTAAGTATCCAAAACTTTCCAACATGATAGAAGAAATAGAAAAAGAGGATGCTGAAAAGAAGTTAGTCTTTTCATAATTCCCCAGGCCCTGTCCTTAAATTTCTTCAGTAGTACCTACAAAATGTAAATCCACAACCATTGACACCTTTAATACCCTGAATAATTCCCAAACATTAAGGCTTTCACGCAGATGACAATATAATGAAATATATGGCTTATGATTTTTCCAGCTGATTGAACACTACAACACAAGATTTATTCCCCAAAACACTCAAAACTTTGAGAAAATTCTTATTTGCTAATACCCATTTCAAAGACTTGTACATTCAAACCCCTCTGCCCATCCATATCCATGAGTATAGCTGTTTGCCTGTCTATGCTGTGGCTCACTGCTGTACTCTGAGTTCATGTCGCGCAGATAAATAGCATCAGAAACAGAAGATCTCTGCAAGTTCTCCATAATTGTATTACAATACAAGGCCTAACCCTCAAGCTCTTATTCAGTTGCATAAACAATAAGGTAATTAAGTTTATGCACTCTGCAGCACTGATTCTGCCCCCAAAACATGGTTGTTGTCATTATTTCAGTCCTAAAGTAGTTCATGTTCCACAGCGATGCAACCATTTCTCATGTCTACGGCTGCAGACAAGTTTCTTCAGTAACAACGGAGGTTTTGAGACAGGTTTGCTTATACTAGTGGAAGCAATTCCTGTCTGCGTTGTGCCTCAGGTGTGAATTATTCTTACTTCTGCTCATAGTGAGACTTCAGCCCGTTACAATAGCACATTGTAACCCACAGCTCAACCATTAAATAACAGCCAACAAGGCGTGTTCGCTTGGACTTGGTGCCTGATCCTGAGCTGCTGCCTGCCACAAGCTCGGACTGAGCGAGGACTGCTCAATGATGTGAGCAGATATGAAAGTCTGGGACTCCACACGGCTTTCAAAATTACTCCCTTTTTAAATTAAAAATAGGTTCTGCTAGGAGTTCTTCCAAAAGGAAAGGGTTTCTTTTAGAAAAAAGGACTTTTACCTTTTGTTCCAAGTCTACCTAATCATTTATTTCCAACATTTAATTCAGCATCAACTCTCTGTTTGGAATGATTTAGGTATTAAGAATAAAAAAACCTAGATGTCCCTGTTTTCATATAAATATCTACCCAAAGTGCAGGTAGCATGGAAATTACTGCCATGGTAATTGCCATATCAGTCGCTCCCTCCCAAAGTAATTCATTGTTGGAGTCATTACCTGAAAGACCTTCCTTACCTTCCCCTGCATCAGAGCAAGTCTTTGTTTCCTCTTGGAAATCAGTGATTTGGTTAAGACTTTTAATCTTAAACCTGATAAATTGTGATAACAATTAGGTTGATTTCCTTCCCTCTGCAAGTGCTATACAAAAAACCATCAATCAAGGTGTATCTAATTATGAAACTAAGTTAAGAGGTGTTTGAACAAGATGGCTAAGATTCTCAAGGGACCGGAGAATTGAATTGGTACTTCAGACATATCAAATTAGTTAATGATTTGGGGACCTTTATTCTGCAAGAGCATGTAAATTAAAAAAGAATAATGAAATTCATTAAAGCTTGGTACGTGGAAAAAGGAGGACGTTCGGGCCTCACTGCACGTAATTTTTAGAACCTGCTTTATCTTAGTAGAATGACAAACAGCTTGGTTGGGGAGCACTTTTTTTCAGAATTCACGTTACAGATGACCGCAGTTTGCATTATGCATCCAATTATCAAGCGGAACTCATCCCCTGAATGACTTCAAGCACTTACAAGCTGCCGTGGCTCAGACTGGCTGTAGCCCCATGGCGGGGTGCGTGGACCTCGTCCTTGCATGTCCAGGGCACTCGTGGGGGGCCTTTCCCAGCCAGCAAGCAGGGACTTTTCCAAGGAGCGAGAAATGAAGGTGGTGGAAGACCCCCCGCCCCGCCGCTGGGAACAGAGACCGCCAGGGTGGGCGCATCGTGCAGGTACCTGCCCCAACGGTGGCTGTAGGACACGCTGCGCCTGCACCCGAGGAGGAGGCGATTGAAGCCAGGTGGTTGGAAACAGTGCTTGAGCTAATCTTGTGCTCGTCCCCTCTACATTAAGATTCTGTTTTATAAGTTGAGCTTGCTGCTTACTCGCGTGCGCTCATTTTCTGGCAGTGAGTGCTTCAAGCCTGCAAAGTCCATCCCGAATCAATAAACAGTAAGCAGCTACATTCTTCGCATTAGGGAGTGGATAGCTAGAGCACAAGACTTTTGAACAGGGTTGGAGACGTCCACATACGCTCAGCTTCAAGTGACAGGTAGACTGGTAGAACAGATTAGCTCACACTCTGCTCGCAGTCCTTTTAAAGCATCAGATTCTCTTCTAGTTTCTAATTAAGCTTCATTTTGGGAATCTACCATACTTTTATGAAGTACCTGACCAGCACCTATTTCAGCAATATTCTTAAAGCATGCCGTTACAAAGACAGACAATAGAAAGCAGCCCTACTGCCACGTTTGAGGTGATCCTCACCCCCCTCCCCAAAAAAACCCCAAGAAACCCGGGAAGTAGGAAATACAGCACCTAACTTTTAGTAAGCATTCAGAAGATGCTTTGAGATGAGGAAACATAGTCAGATACGCTGTAATGGAGTTGCTCAGTAACACTGAATCGGTTGATACAGTTCCCCCGCGTAACGTAGAGACATTCCAAAATACAACAGTTTCAGAGCTTGACCTAAAATACAGATGAAAATTTAATATGTGCCAACTCAGAGTGTTATTACTCATGTTTATTCTGACCAGGGACAACCAGCTAGCCTTCAAAGGTATGCTCTGCTTTGCCTGATTGCCAGCAGCACGATTTGCTCAGCAGCGTGCCGTAGCTGCACGAGATAACCCCAGACTCTGACATGTGTCACCTGAATCTGGCTGTCAGGGGACAGTAGGCACTAGCCCAGATGCTCTCTGCCGGGGCTTCCTTTTGGTGAATCTGCTCAAAGAAATGGAGGATGAGCAGCTAACCCCTCTTTCTCAAACTCAGCTCAGAAGAGCTTTGGCAGGTGAACGCTTGCAGACGGCAGCAGGTGGTTTAGCACCAGGACTGCTCCACAACAGGCACTGAACCTTGTGACTAAGCTCTCTGGGCTGAAAATTGTGCTGATACTTGTTTTCCTTCAGCAGAATCCTGCGATGTCGAAAAGCACTACATGCTTCAGAGACAGATTCCTACAGGCTTGCAAACCAAGAACAGATTTCAAGGCATAAGCAAACTGAAACACCCACGTTCACCGACGGTACCATCTCTCTCAGGTCCTTCTGAATTAGCTGAATGCAGTATCGTTTTAATACTCATCATCTCGTTAATAACAAACGTACAAACTGCTGGCCTAACCCTGAAGGTTTAGGAGGTTTTTGAGAAGGTTTGGTGGGTACACTGAAAAGACCAGACAAATTTTGCAGCATTGGATGACGCGGTACAGCTCAAATTTCACTTCCATTGACGTATCTATCATCTTTTCGTTCCCATCCACACTGCTGATGACCTGCAAGCTTTTGGGGATCATTCCCCTCAGTCAGATATGTTTGCAATACATGGTTGCCTAGGGTTACCAGCTAACATAACAAGATGTATTTCCAAATAATTTTTCTTTTGAAAATTAAAAGCAATTATTGAAGTGCTTATTAGGAACACATTTAACACAGGTATTTCATATGTAGGGATTTAGGAAGCTACTCACACAACTAAATGTTCACTGTAGAGACTGCTTGAAAAATAATGATCAGAGAACCAGCAAAAAATAACCATAATAATTGAATCCATTAAAAAAACCAAGAGAACACATGAGAAAATTCATGCAGCCAACAAAATTAGCTTGCACACTGGGTTTTTATGATTGATGAAGTATTTATTGAAAGTGGCTTGAATGGTTTTAGCCAATGCGAGTAGTTTTGGATTTGTGGCAGCTTCAGTTTCAAACATCTGCTATTTTCTTAATTAAATATATTTAAGGAAATTTTTGCAAAAGTCCATTTCTGGTACCTTTGGCACTCACCAGTAAGGGACTGCTGAGTAGACAAGCTGTTAATCTAACACAGCTGAGCAGCAGACTGCAGTCCCTGAGCGTGCTGCAGCACTGGTCTGCAATCCCCCCCGCCCTACCTGGGAAAACTGAGATCCCTCCGACTCGAAAATTCCCTGCCAAGCCACAAACGTGCAGACAAACCTGTTGCGAGGGTGGTGAAGATCAGCCTAATGTCTTCAATGGATCGGTAACAAAATTAATTTAGATCATTCCACTAGGAGTACGTGTCAGATTCTACTATATTATTTGTTCTTAATTTATGAAAATGCTTTTAACTCCCTGGGTGCGCAGAGACGATGCCCTGCCCTATTCTGTCTCCTCACTGTCCTTTCTCAGTCGCTGCCTCATCTTTAACATCACTGTCTGATTTCATGGGCTTTTTTTTTTTTTTTTTTTTT
>Ga0065711_1003023_pt1 | contig 30205 bp, 14 predicted proteins | sample Hoacrofraction12_FD_59098 | JGI IMG/M metagenome (GOLD analysis project Ga0065711, IMG submission 59098) | Hoatzin crop microbial communities from Cojedes, Venezuela - Epithelial fraction 12 v2 (version 2) | ecosystem: Host-associated > Birds > Digestive system > Esophagus > Crop | place...
CGCCCTGACCCCAGAGCCCGGGAGGGCCCACGGGTTCCCTCCTTCCCCCTCCTTCTATAGTTTTTGCACCTTGCCGAATGACAGAGCGCTTCGGGCTGGAAGGGACCCTTAGGGGCCGTCCGGCCCAAGCCCCGCAGGGAGCCGGGACAGCTCCAGCCGGACCAGGCTGCTCAGAGCCCCCTCCAGCCTGGCCTCGGGTGTTTCCAGGGTCGGGGCCTCCACTGCCTCTCTGGGCAACCCGTGCCAGGGTTTCACCCCCCTCGTGGTAAAATACGCCTTCCTTGTATCCAGCCTAAGCCTACCCTCCCTTAGCTTAAAACCATTGCGCCTTGTCCTGTCACGACAGGCCTTGCTAAAAAGTCTGTCCCCATCTTTCCCGCAGGCCCTCTCCAGGCACTGGCAGCTGCTCTGAGGTCTCCCCGCAGCCTTCTCTCCTCCAGGCTGAACAGCCCCAACTCCCTCAGCCTGTCCTCGCAGGAGAGGTGCTCCAGCCCTCGGATCGCCATTGTGGCCCTGGTAAAGCCTCCCGGTACTTCAGCAGTTGCTTTTCCCCATCCCTGGCTTTTCCGTTTCTCGCCTCAGTGCCTTGGTCTGTTTCAGGGCATTTTAAAAGATGCAGTAGCGACCGCTCTTCTCGTGGGCTCAGGGCCGCCCCGGGTGAGCTACGCTGCCTGCTGCCCATGCCCACGCCAGGCAGCCACGGGCACCGCAGCCCAGCCGCTCCTCCCCGGGTCTCCAGCGCGCAGGGGGAAGAGGCAGGTCCATGGCCAGGCCCCGAGGTGATGTCCGTGGGCTGGACCCGCAGGGACCGTGGGGCAGGGCAGGGACCAAGCGCGGGGGCCTCCACTTCAGCTGAGGGGTGGCGGGGAGGCCCTGCCGAGACTCCTGCCAGCATCTGTGCCGAGGCAGCCCCAAGGTCAGACAGCTGCTTATCAGCGCTGGCCCCCGGCCATGGCAGCCCGGGCCCGAAGCGCAGGGGGACACGCTCAGGGCCCCTCTGCTGCAGTCTGCTCTCTGCCACGCTGGGTGTCGGGGACTCGTCACAAACACCGGCTGTCACTGACAGCCCGCCGGGCAGCTCTGGGCCGGGTTCCCAGGTGACCGCAGGATCCGGGGTTCTGCTTCGGGCCACTCTTGGCACCTGCCCCCCCGCGACTGGGAACTGGAATAGTTCCTGGCTGTGGTGAGTTCGGGGGACTCACCTGATTATCTTGCAGTTTTTGCAGCATGTTGCAGCACTGATAGCAGGACCCAGGACAAGTGTCCCGAGAGAGATCAGAGCAGCCGGGAAACGGCTGGTGGGACGAGCAGAGGAACCACCCACGTTTGCTCTTGAGTAAATCAACGGTTACAGTCCATGCCGACTCCTCACCCGCCTCTCGGGCACAGCGAGCCACAGTGGCTCGAAGACAAGGAATTTCTCTTCGGAGGTGACCTCTAGGGCAGTGCCACTAGAGGCTTTCAATGCTTGCTCAGACTGGCACCTTCAGTCCTCAGGCTGGACCTGGGGATTTCATCCAAAGCAGGGAGCGTACTTCTGGGGCCCTGCCCTTTTCAGACAGGTGGGTTAGGGCTTTCCCTTCCTCGATGAGTGAGTTTAAGAAAACCAAACAAGTTGAACTTTCTCATTGGCTCGGAGCTACGCCCCGCGCCTGGACACATCCTGTGGAGCCAGCTGAACTTGGATCCAGAGGAGTGCCAGGAGCTCCCGAGGTACTCAAAGGGCTCAAGGGCCCCCTTTTGAGACGTGTGACAGTTGTCCTACGAGGTCAAGAATGCTGTTCAACAGCAACCACAGCGAGTAATCACAAGGGTTGCAAACCACGCCTTTTTGGCCTCCTGCTCGCATGTTCTCCCCAGTCCTGGTACCAAAGTCCCTTTCCTGGCCAGGGGGCTGGCATGGCCCTTCACTTTCACAGCTACTGTGAAAGGGCCTGACCCTGCCCCTTTCACAGCTCCTTGCCTGGCTGGATCGCTCTCCATGAAGGCTGAGCTCTCATTTCCCAGGTCTGCGCTGGCCGTCTGCGTCCTCAGCTCAGTTTCATCTGGAACAAAGGTGGCCTCCAGAGGTGACAGATGCGACAAGAACCCAAAGGGAGCCAGGCTGCCAGCCCTCCAAGGCAGGAAGGCTAAAATAACTTAATAACCTTGCGCTCCTAAGCTGGCTTCTGCTCCGGTGCCAGTGGTCCAAGGAATAAGGAGCTGGAGGCTTCTGGCAATAGCTGGGAGACACCAACTCATGGAAAGGCAGGCCAGGCCTGGAAACCTAACGGCGGTCGGTGGACAAGACAGAGGAGATAGGGAGGTGGTGCTGTAGGTTAGCAAGAGCTTAGATTAAAACTGAGATAACAAATTGATTACTTCTGGGTGGAAGCGCATCAGTGGATACACAACCCACGAGCACGAGCTGGGTCTGAAGAACATGCAGACCTTACTCAAACCCCCAGAAGAGCAGCTGAAGAGCTGCTCTGTAGCTGTGACCATAGAGAACTGCAACCCAGCGGCTCTGCAAGACTGAAAAACACCCGGGTTTGGTCATCTGCAACCACCCCCCCCACTGCCCAGCAACAACAAAAACCCCCAAGCAAGGGAACTGCGGAGGAGTGACTAGGCTCGTTAACAGGGCAGAGAACGACAACGTCCTCGTGGGCAGCGCCACAGCAGCAGCTGGAAACTTCCTGCTTGGTTGAACCCCGGCACAGGCAGAGTGGGCACCCAGGAGAGCCAGGAGGGAAGGACAAGGACCAGAGGTACGGGGCACTCCCAGGGCCTCAGGCCGGGTCCATCTCTCTCCTTTGTGACAGGAAAAGGAATTGGGAACATTGTCCAAAAAAGAAAAAAAAAAAAAAAAGGCGACATTGGCATCATTTTTTAGGACATAACATGGGCACAGCGAGGTGCTCACTCACATGGATTGTCATCAGCAACTGCTCTGCCTCCTGCGGGCAGAGGCTCTCAGCTCAGCAGCAGCTCTTGCAAATACCAGCACAGCCGTGGAGGTGCGCACCACTGTCCCGTACCGTTTCTCAGCCAGGAGCAGCACAATCTGCTCTCCCGCGTGGGTGCAACACAACAGCCCGCACCTCGAGCCCATCCCTCGTGAAAACGGCCAGTTACCCAGTGAGCGTGCTCCAGCACAGCGCAGGAGCAGGCGACAGCGCAGACCACCACGCGGCATGCCTCCGCACGCTTCTACAGCAGCACTGCTGTCTTCTCCTCCCTTCTTCTGCTTCCCTCCTGCATAGCTTCCTCCTGCTTGTCTATTCCTGTGCTTGAGACCTGCAAATTCAACAACTGATGTCCCCTCATCTAGTTTGAGTATCCAAAGCAGCTCCTGGGAAGCTTTGCCACTCACCGCAGGGGCCAGGCAGGGCAAGGCATCCCACCCCTGCTCTGCTGCAGCGTTCGGAAACCACTGTGAGCAGCGGACAGGTATCACTTGCTGGGAAACAAAAATAAGCATTAAAGCACTTGCAGCTGCTCAGCGAATCCTATCACAGCTGTATCAAAAATGGCATTTCTGATTCAGGCTGTCAGACGCTGGGCCAAAATCCCAGAGTGAGGAATACAGACACCAGGATACAGGGAGCTTAGAAAACTGCCTTTATTCTATTAGTTGTTGGAAAAATGAAAATACAGAAAGAGTTTAGTTGGCTGCAGAACAGCAAGAAGTTCACAGGTTAGGAGTCTGATCACTACATGGTAACCAAACTTACACAAAAAGTTTCCTTTTTTTCTTTTTTTAGTTTTGAAGCTGGGTCCAGCAATGAACTTAAGGCAACTGAACAGTTCAGAAGCTTTGAGTGTGAGCAGGCTGTCTTTTCTCATCCCTACGGCATGTCATGGAAAAAACTCCTCCGGGGTGTGCAGACCACTCAAATCATTCAAATGGGTCAGACTCTTACAAATGAACAGGGGAAGAGGATCAGCTGCTTTCCATCGGACTTTATTTTCAAATACAGTTTCTTAAAAAACCCAGAACACCTTAACGCAGAGGTTACAAGTAACAGTATTAGGAAATCCAATTATACAAAAAATACTACATCTAAGCTGGGGTAAATAGATTTATTTTTGGTAACATACATTTAAACTGGCACTAATTACACAGTAACTAAAAGGTAACTAACATGAAACCACAGAACCCTTACTTTTCCTTAGCTGAATGGGACTTGGTCATTTCAGAGTGATCACATTTTCGAACTAATGTTTTACACCACTGAGCCATGAAAATCAGATCTTCCTAAATGTGATAGCACTGAAGCTACACTTGATTCCACATACAGCCATGTAACTGTTGTACTCAATTAGAATAGGACGTTAGTTATAAAGTAGTTACAGACCAATCCTCTGTGTTGACAGCTTTTTCTCTTTCTAGAGAGAAGAAAGGAGAGAGAGAATTGTCTTCAATTAGCGCCTGGCATATCCTGTGAGTGCAGAAAAGGTTTGTTAGAGGAATGTTGAGGTTAACCTTGGGTGCACAGATGAATTGGATGCAGATTGTTATAAAAATCATGGTTGGCTTCTAAATACTGGTAGCAAGATGACTCGATTTTTAAATCTCTTAAGTAAATTATAGATAATGAAAAAGGCCAGTAATCATACACTAAGATTAATAAACAGCACTTCAAAATTACTCAAGTGCAGGGTGCTGCTTTGGCCATCTTCCTCTGGCCACACTTTATAAGAGAAGGCACCCGGACTTTTTCTTGCCACGCCGGGCTTGCAAAGCAGCTCTAGTGGCCATTTCAAAAACCTCCCTCACACCGTCTTTGGTCTTTGCCGAACACTCCATATACCCAAATGCACCAATGCGGTTTGCCATATCTCTTCCTTCTTCGGGTTTGACAGGCTCCTGTAACAGCGCAGAAGCAAGAGGTGAGAACAACCCACAGCCACACCGACGCCCACCAGCCTTCCCCTTCCCACCCGGCTTCCCAGCAAAGGCAAAGGAATTGCTCGATTAAATGCACATCATTAATTAGTTAGTTAATACTTAACTGCTCCTCCGAGAGCGATCTTTTAAATCATAAAGGCAGATTTAAAATAACATTTGCTTATTTTCTCAAGACGCAGCATGCACCTCAGCCTGGATTACAGAGACGGGGTGTATATTTGCATACCGCGCCAACGCTTGAGGACACCATCAGTTTTCCGACACCTCTGAGCTTGCAGGCTGCAAGACCCTTTGAAACTTGAGGAGCAAAGGATTGCTGATTTCCAAGGAAACATTTATGCAACTCTTTGCCACAATGGTAACAAAAGCCTATGAACAAATCACAAAACTAATCGCTCGGTCTTTGTATAAAAAGAAATACTATGCAACAGGAGCAAAGATTCCAGGACCGAGCAGAATTTCTGCAGTCCCGCACCCAAGCTGGGGGTTTCAGACTCAATCTCAAAATGAAACCTGGTGATAGGCTCAGGAATGAGCTACAGTACCTGTGGTTATCACCTCAAAACACCTACCAGTAAAACTGTTTCCTTTCACATCCTGAACACACAAAATACAGAACAAGCGCAGCGTGCGTGCACTTGATGTGTTGATGTCTCCTAATTAATTCCCTTCTACCTCAGGGATTCAGCTCTCCAGCACGGAGGGCAGCTGACTGTTAGTAACCTAATATAGCCATTTTAATTGTTTAGAATGCCTTTTTCTAAAAATTAAATCTCCAAATATGAAAAAAGAAACACTCAAAGGCAATATATACTGCCTGGTTTCTGTCACAGATAAGCGTTCATTCCGCAGCCCGCAGGAAGCTGGCAGCAAGCTGCGGGTGCCCACTGAACGCTCTCGTACAACCACTACACAACTTTCTTCATCGATTGTCAGACTACCAGAAAGGAACCTGCCTGCTTCATTTTGGCCAGCTCTCGTCTTGTGTGCTCGTCATTCCTCAGGTCCTTCTTGTTTCCTACCAAGATGATAGGCACGTTGGGGCAGAAATGCTTCACCTCCGGGGTCCACTTCTCTGGGATGTTTTCTGGGAAAACACAACAAAACAAAACAGAAGTATGACTGTACTAAAACCCACTTCAGGGGAGAGTTCTATTTTAAAGCTTTTACCTGCTGCCTGAGGGCAGCTTGCTAATCCACACTGATGCCCTTTTTTCTGCTCTTAATTTGAGAAGCTAATAGTCCTGTTCTGGTATTACCCAAACAGACAAGCCTGTCTATGGTAATTCTAAGGCTGAAGGACACCGAACCTCTTGGCGTCTCTACACCTCTCAGCAGCTACCTGACAAGGGTTAGCATAACATACATCAAAGAACAGCATGCGGAATTCTGCAGTAGAAAGTTATGGAGTATTTTGCTCCAAGACAAACATTTTCTTTATCCCCAGAAACTAAAAAAGGGCACAACCCTGAAGCATAAATTTTTACATCATTTCTTCCTTTTATAAAGCAACATCAAACAACCACTCCAAACTCTCCCACTAACTGTAGCAGAAATGCTGTTCTATACGCTGAGTACAGATGCACAGAAACAAAGACTGTGTAAGTCATTTGTAGATTTGCCATTTCTCCCTATCTGCAGTAAACGAATTTGTGCTCATATACAAGAAACTTTTTCCTCCTAACATAACTTCCCTATGACTTTTTATTTTAAATGGAGCTGCAAATGGAAGACTTCAGGGCTTTCGAAAGCAAAGCCTTGATAAATTCTATACAGCAGAAAGTGCAGAACAGCCCAAAACATTCAGCTTTGCTTTCAGGAGCTCCCAGACATCCAAGATTCACCAGTGGATGTACCTGCAGGCTACTAAACCCCCCCTTTTATCTCCACAAAATTCCGTTCAGCTTTTGAAGAGACATTAACTATTATGGCATTGTTTTCTTGCTTGAAAGAACAACTTATCGACAAGCATTCTGAGCCAGTTTTTGCACTACAGCCAAAACAGCAATCCTGCAGCTGCACCTGGAGTGCTGAGGGGATGCCAGCCTCACGATGCTGCACACCTGAGGAGCCGTCTGGCAGTTCACTGCTCCCTTCACTGCTCCCAGCGACACAGGCGCCCTGGTACTGGGAAGCAGGAAGGGAGGAGAGGGAGGGAAAACCAGCCAAGATCAGACTCGAGTTAATTAAATCCCTCTCCCCCTGCCTCCCGGGTTCAGTACCCCACCTTGTCTGCAGGGCGGTCAGTTAGCCAGCTCTCTGCCAGGGGAGCAGCGCGTGCAGCAGAAGCGAGCACAGCTCAAACCCCGTACATAGCTGTTACCAGCCACACCAGGCACGACCACAGCACTGCTGCCAACTAAACCTCAAACTGCTCCCAGAGAGACAAAGACAATGAAAGGTGTCTCTACACACAGGATCAGGCGAAAGTCACGAAGAGAGAGATTGGGATTTCCCAGATACCGAGCTGGTATTGTTTTTTCTAAAAAGACACTTTCCCATCCAACTGCCCATTCAATGGGTGCTACCCTTCAGAGGCAAGGAAAGAAATGAGACTGAGCAGCTATCAAACATCATCCCAGTCAGCTTGTAACGCCACTGTAACATCTTAAGGAATATTTTGTTCGCTCATTTACTCAAACCTTCCGTGAATTGTGGCAGGAATGGTATTTTTCAGCCATTGTGGTAGCTGCATTCAGGACTAACCCTTCCACTAACTGCACTTCTGTACTTCCTGGATCCTTTTTGTCTCATTCTTTTTTCTTCCTAAGACACAGCTCTGGGAAGCAGGGTTCATCCTTAAGATAGATAAGAGGTGTAGGAAAAAAGCCCCTCTAAGGACAGCTTGCAGTGATCGTGATCAGTCCAGCAATAAAATAACTCCAAAGGATCCAGTGGTTTAATACATTTAAGAGAGAGCTGGTATCCCATTTATGAGTGCCAGTTAAAACAATTTGACACCTGTCATTAACAAAGCAGAGGGATCTCTCACTTTTCCTGGCTAGGAGCTACCCAATGCACGGACATAATTCTGACCAGTTACAAACACATACCAGCCAGTCACCGTACAGAAGGTTTCAGAAAGTGCTACCACGATCTATTTGTTCAGGAGACTACACTGGATGGATGGAGTAAATACTATTTTAAAGAGACAGAAATCAAAGTTCCAGAGATGCTGAGTCTTAGAAATAAGACTATCTGTACCTCCTGGTCCTCACCCTTTTCAAAAACATCTTTATAAGATCATATACATCAATATCTACACATCAGATTTATAAATCAACCAGTGAAGATTTCATTCTTGGACTCAACACACAAGACATGTCCATCTAATACACAATTTTTGCAAATCATGTTTTTGGAGCTCAGAAATCATAAACCAGGCAACTCTTTTATTCTCTTTTCTCCATCATAAGCAGATGTCAGTCACTACAAAGCTGACTAGGAGAGTATAAATCTCAAGCCTCTGATCATTTCTATTGGTGAAAGAGCCCCCCACCAGTGTAGTCCTAGCCCATATTTTTAACTCACCAAGCAGAGAGCAAAAAAGCCCAGATTATTTGGGGTTATAACTCAAGACTGTTTCAAGCTGATCTCTCTTGAATAAATAGAGGAGAGGGGGAAAGGAAGAAAACACACAGCTAGCTTTCCCATTTAAATAGAAAGGAAGTTACTCTATTTTCCTGGATACAGTGTGCCTTGAGTGTATAAGAACCTGCAATTTCCAAGGAGAAGTTAATTAAAAAAAGTAAAATAAAATCAAACCTTGGGTGGGCCATGCCCCTCAGTGGACACCTTATGTACTCACAGGGCTCCCGGACACAGCAAAGTGCAGCTACAGCCTTCCTACTTGCTTGGGGTCGCTAAGGCAGCACCTCCCAGGCACCAGCACACCCATGTGCTGCCTTGGCCCAGCAGACAGCGCGGCCGGCTTGGGGGTGCTGATCTAGGCCAGGGAGCTGCCTTCCTGCTCAGTGTTGCTCAAAATATGCAGCAGAGCCCTGGTTAAACACAGCGTGCCGCTGAGGCTCTCAAAATGCCACTCAGCACTGTTGGAAGAATACAGGTTCCTTTAAGGTCTTAATGTCTGAAAAGTATACATTCAAACTAGTAAGAATTCTGAAACTAGGAATGCTCTCAATAAGAACAGCACATGAAAATGTATTTTACAACATGAATGATTACCAAGGGGACACACAGAAGCGGTTCCAATTCAATTAGTGATCTACTTACCTAAACTATCAGGACTATCAATTGAAAAACACATAAGTATAACATCAGTATCTGGATAAGAAAGCGGTCTAAGTCGATCGTAGTCTTCTTGTCCTGCTGTATCCCACAAAGCCAACTCAACCTGCAGAAGAAAGACCAAGGCAGTTAGCCAGATCACCAGGAAAGTTTTGGTTCAGAAGCTAGTAACCCAAGAGAAGTGCGTAAAATATGTCGGTTAACACTGCCCAAGAGGAGGAGACTACAAGACAAACCACTTTGACAAGAGAACTATTAGAAATTTTACATTCCATAACTCCAAAAATCAATTTATTACAGCTTATGAGACCTTTCTTTATGAATCCATGACCAGTGTCAATTATCTGAAAGGACACAAAAGCTACCAGCAGAAAAGCAAGACAGCAGAATTAAAGAGAATCGGCTCCAAAAGGCTTGGAATCTCTCTGACAGGTATTCCAGAAATACCAGTTTTCAGTGAAAGCGGACTCCCTAAGCATATGCTTGTTCGGATTATGCACATTTTCAATTGGTTTACAGTTGGAACCTGTAGTGACTAAGAAATGTCAAGGTTGTACCTACTTGAGCATAGATTCATTAAAACTGAATCACAGCAGAAATTTACACTTGCAATTTGCTTTGAAATAAACCTGATTTGTGTGTAAAGCTTCTTGTTGCTAAGAACTGAATAAAGCAGCTAATGTTCTCAATATTTCTACTTACGGTGGAGCTAGGGGAGAACACCCCAATAGGATTATTTAAAACTGTAGAAGGAATAGCCAACGTTTAAACTAGGAAATTTTAAAATTGTAATCAAGCTCTTAGGGTATACTCTTGCTTGAGATTCTCTGATGTGTCTGCCTTTGCAACAGAGTGGGTTCCTTCTTGTTTAAACTCTTATGTTCAAAAATTCCAGGAAAAGAGTCCACAGCAGCTCAGATAAAGACAGATGAGCAGACCTGGAACCCAAATGTGAGCTTGAATGTGCAATGCACCTGTTTGGTTAAATTGTGAAGATACAAAGCCTTAGTTGAGTGCATGTACAAAAAATTCTTCTGTATTTCAGTCAGAAACACTCTCCTCTGACACCTCTGCATTTGCAAATGTGAATTTTGTGGCAAATGGTCACATATTTTACAGAGATGTCTGTTGCGAGTTCCATCACATGACACTGGAATCAGCTCCTTTGCTCTATCTAATAAAAAATGCATCTTGTACCATCACTGTTTTGTCTTCACACGGCTTCTGAACACTTCTGGTAATGCTTTGCTAGGAAAACAGGTACACGGCTGTCAAACAGAACAGTCTTAAGCACTGCCCTCCTACAAACTTTTGTAATCAAGTTTTCTGAAGACAAAGTGCTTGGATAATATACATCATCTAGTTACAGAAAAAAAATCAGCTGACATTTCCACAACAGAAGATGCACTGCTCAAGCTGCTCACGCATTTTCTCTTTAGATACTGGCTGCATATAGCTGATAGGGCATCACTCCCTGTTCACCCATTTAGGGAGGCAGAGATTCAGGCAGAAGTGAATGAGGAAGTTTGACCAGGTGATAAGAGAGAGAAATGGGCATCGTGCATATTTTAAACAATAGTCCTTAGTGTCTAAGATACAATATAGAAACTGCAGACAGTGTCACTTGGGGGGAAATCATGTTCTAATATTAGCCTATTTTTTTTTTAACCCATTCATATAATGGGAGAGAAAAGCTCTTTTTACACTCAGGTAGGATGAACTATCATGACTAAAATCACAAATAATCCACGCCTGTAACAATAGGAAATGAAGTCCAAAACTAGCTCAAAACGTTTTTGCTCAAATCAGGATCGAAACTGAGCAGTTTCAATCAATCTGACACTGAATCTGAACTTGAACTGACTGAAAGATGTTCTGACTGTACCTGAACCCAGAGCAAAGACACGTGTCGCAGCAAGGGGTGAAACAGGGAAGCTCAGCACCGTCAGCATCAAAACCTGCCACATGCTTGACATGAGGACTCATGGCACTGAGGTCAGCTCTGTGGGTTACAGTAACAAAGCAGACATATGCCATGGCTGCCTAAAAGGGTTTGGAAATAGTTGAGCTTTCAAGGTGCAAAGTTTCTGCCTTGCGTGCTTCTGGAGTATCCTGGAAAGTGACAGTTTTGCACATCACACACTACCTTGCGTGACGCAAATGCAGAAAGCAACCTATCTGGCATTCAGAGAGCAGCCTTCTGAAAACGGCCTCTTGGAGCAGCATGCTTGCTGGTTTGGCAAACAAAAGGACTCAGAGGTCACACAGACTGAAAATTGATTTCAAAATATTTAAAACTAAAATGAAGTATTTTAATGATTTACTGAACTACAAACTAAAAATGAAGCTCAGTGAGCTGTGGGTACACTCAGCTACTAAGAATTGCGTTCCTTCACACAAGTAGGACAGATGATACTGATGTACACCACAAAAGTCAAATCCTTTTGAAGCCTGTCAGTCTTCGGTTCTGAAGAGGATCCTGAACGTTGCCAGGAGTGGTTACGAAAAAAAGACTCTCTCCAGGAACTAGTCTTTGTTAATCACAATACCAGGTCTCTATCAAAACAGGGACTCCACTACGGAACTCCCAAGGCTAGTAGCCCTTTGTCCTCAGCATGTAGGCATGTCTTTGAACTGCTCCATCCCCTCCCACCTACTGCAACACTTTACTTGCAATAACTGTATGTTTTTTAGAATCTCAATTTGTGTAAGGTTATAAATCAGTTGTTAAACAGACATTGGATATGAGCAGGTTCTAGCAACGCCAGTATTTTTTCCACAGGAACATGTTTAATATTTAAAAATACATTTACAACATAGGCAGTAAGCATGTGTACTAATCACTTATTAAAAAACTGCAGAGGTCTCCGTGCTATTCTGAATAAATGCAAGTTCATTTTGGCTGTTACAGAAGTGCACACATACCTGCTTTCCATCCACTTCAATATCTGCTACATAATTTTCAAAGACGGTGGGAACATACACTTCAGGGAACTGGTCTTTGCTAAATACAATCAGCAGACAGGTCTTTCCACAGGCACCATCACCCACTATAACCAGCTTTTTTCGAATGGCTGCCATAGCTGAAAAACAAAACAACAACTTATTAAATCTTCCATTGCAGCTTTTAACTGAGATGCTAATAATTAACAACCACTAAGTTTTCAATTAATAAGAAATTTTAAATTGGGTCTACATGTCCATTAGAGACACAGACAGGTATCTGGAATCACGCGAGTTCAAATTCCCATCCTTCAGAGAAAAACATTCCTCAGCACTTGTCAACACATTGGTAAGCCACTGGGTGCAAAAATAATAGAAAGGAGAGGAGACCAGCCCGGTCTAGCATTTCTTGTCCTATTCTAAAGGCTGAGATAGGAATCTCCAGGGACAACTAGTGAGCAAGCAGCACCGCTCAAGAGCATCTTCTGAAAAGTGTCTTCTAGGTCATCAAATAAGAGATGCTTTAATTCAAGGGCAGTAACATTTTCTTGTCATGCTGAGTTGTCTTAACTACAAAATGCCAGTCAGCTGGACTGAGGAGCATCTGCTGCCACGTCACAGCACCAACATAAGGATCTCAAGGCAACCAGTCTGTTCCTCAAATTACAACCACCACACTGCAATGGATTTTGGAAGGACACATCCCACTCATCCATTCGCTTTCCTGGACACTACTGTTACCAGGTTAATATGGCCTGCTATCAGCTTACATTAAGTAAAGGGGGGACACAGAGGGAGACACCACCATGGTGCTCCACGCAGCTCTCTGCTTTCAATGTATTGATTTGCACCAGGACCGTACAAATCCACAACGTGCTCACATGCAACTTTCACCTCAAAAAGATGGTATGAAAGCTTGAAAAGGTTTAACGAAAGCCTAGAGTGTGGGGGGGACCGAAGGACATAATCGTGTTGGATTTGGCAAATTTTTATGCAGTCACAAGTGGCCCAAATAATATGGACAGAGATTGAGCGTTCATCATCGCTTCCCAGAAACGTATGCGAGGGGGGTAATACAAAGACAGTAGAAAAAGGGTTCAAGCCCACTAGAAGACAATGGGCCTTAGGAACTCCAAAAAGAGAACGTTACTGACACAAGAAATTTATACAGGCCTAAAGGAGACCAGGCAAGTACATGGAAGCAGCTTCCTACTCAAGTTAAAGAATGCAGAAACCGCTTCTGCCTTAGAAAATCTCCATAGCTGAAGCACTTTGAGGCTGAGAGAGTACTTTGGGAAGCACTATATATGTGCCTGCTCTCTTCTTGCTTTTCCCTAGGCATTTATTTACAACCATTGCATGAAGAAGCCAGAGATTTAGGGAGTGACCTGGCTACTGGGGACTGGAATGAGGACAGAATCATAACTCCTTTCCTTCTCCATCATATAAAGGCACTTCAGGGGAAGACGCTTAGTCATTCCATGAAGATTCCTGGAAATGGAGCAAACAGCAACGCCACCGTAATACCTACCATTGCATGACCAAAATACCACAGAGGGAGGACCCCTGTGAGTTAACTTTTGCCATGACAATCCCAGCACAAAGCTCTATGAAGATGACTAGGACTGCTGGCGCGGGGAGAAGGGCTCGAAGAAGCACAGAAGAGAATTAAAAGACATAGCAAAGACTTTTTCTTTTCCACCTCTTCTTCCACCTTACAAAATTAAGTAAAAAGGTAAAACTAACCATCTGAATGCAACTTTTAGTACTACTATGTGGTGAAGCAGCAGTGGATATTGGAGAGATTCTGTACTTCTGCTCCAGGTGCAAATAGAGAAGGACCATTTCAGCCCATCAAGCAGCAACGTCTCAAGGACTTGTAGAGCAAGGCTTTGTCAGACACAACTGCTCAAGTAATCCAAATCTATCTCTAAAATGAGCTTCTTTCAGTGTGTGAATATATATGTACACACATTCACATTATTTACCTTCAGGATTTGGGGTTATTTTTACATTTGTGGAAGGTTTAAAATGATCCAAGCTTTAAAAAAGGTTTTCTTCCTGGTCTTAGATGGTTTTGAATACTTTCTAGCAATGGTAATATTTGATTTTTACAGAACTGGAAATCTTCTATACTCTGTACCGAGTCAAGATCAACTACTTACAAGTTCTACCTACTGTCAGCTTTGTCTAACCTGTCCTTACAAACTGTAATGTCGAGTCCTACAAAACCTCTGAAGCCATCTACTCCTGTGCTCTACAGTATCTACTATGAGAAAATTACCCCCAGTGTGTATCCTCAACCTTCTCTGATTTAACGTAAGCCCGCTACTATTTATCCTATTTGTCACGGGCACAGGAGAATAGATTACTCCCTCTCCCTAGTGCCGTTAAGAATATATGCCTTCATTTAATCTTCTCTTCAGGCAAAACAATTCCAGTTTATTCAAGCCTTCTCTGTAAATCATATTTCCTAGACTTTCCTGTTGCTCCCCTCTGGGCACAGTCCAATTGGCACAAATACACCAAAGCATGGAGCCAGTATTTCACCTAAGGCTTTACCAACATTAACTAGAGATGAAGGACTATTTTATTGACCTTTCAGGATATAATGTTGCTTAACACCATACTGCAAGTGTAGTTCTTTTTCTTTTTTTTTTTTGTTCTTTCTCCTCAGAAGACAAAACTGTTGATACATTCAGCTTTTAGTTCATTACAACTCCCAGACCTCTTTCATTAGGACTGCTACATAGCAAGTTGCTCTCTATTCACACAGCTGAATATTCTGATGTCATGCTTTTATTTATCCTTCCACTGACCGACGTCTTATTCTGCCTCCAAGTTCTAGTTCTGTTCTTCAGCTTAATCATAGCCTTTCTCAGGTGCAAGTTTAAAAATCACAATTCCCAGATAATTATCTGGGTCACTGATGAAACCACACTGGAGACAAAGTAGGCGGATGACAGAATGGGATAACCTAACCTTCCTCTGTATCCTCCCTCTTTCTCCCTCCCATGCCAGTGGCTGGGGCTCTGGCCCTTGATCCCTCGTGTTACCTGCAATAGCACCTAGGGTAGGTGACCTTTTCGGCATCACCTATGGATAACTGTCTTCTGTGGATTATCAGATCAACTCTTCCATTATCTTCCTCTAAATACTTCTGTCACTCTAGATTTTTTTTTTTAAGTGTTCCTTGCAAGTTGCATCTCATTTTATGCCTTGACCTTCTACATACTCAGCCTAAGGTCTACAAGAAAGCTGCAATTCTGTAAAAAGAAAAGTCATAAGTTAGTGTAGTGCTTTCTATAAACCCTTCCTCAAAAAAACAGCTTGAAATTTTTTTTTATACATATGTACACACACATACATTAAAAAAAAAAAGTATTTCAGGAGCTTTATTTTATCTCCTTAGTATCTTTTTTCTGAGAAAAGCCTATCTCTAACTCTCCCTGCCCGAATCTTTCCTGAGATCTGTTGACACTTATTTGGACCCAAGGTGCAAGACCACTCTATCAGTCAAGGTGTCCTTCAGCCCTGTATGTTCAACCACTTCCTTCCCACCGCTTAGGGCCCACCCCAGAAGACTCTCCCTTGCTCACAGTCGTTTAGGTGCAGGACGGTCACCAGGACATCTCAAACCTCCTGAACAGTCCCTTTCGTCTAGTACCTTGAATATTTAAGTAATTAAAATTCCCTCATCACCAACTTCTAGAGGATCTTGCTGGACACTCACAAAAAGCCTCAACCGCCTTATCTTTTCTTGGGACCTACGACATGTTTTTTACTTTCGTTTCACCTTCCAGAGCATTACCACAGAAGAATTCCCTCTGCATAATGTGCTTGGAAGAAAGGTTGTACAGAATTCAATTCAGGATGCAAAGATCACCACTTACATGCTTGAAGCTTTCACGTCCCTCCAAAGCCCTAGGAGTGGCTTTTGACTTGTCTACTTCAAGCGCTCCCCTGAGCATACAGCACAGGCTGAGGCTAGTTTGTTTATGGATCTCAACAAATTTTCAGAAACAGCTCAGATTATAAATGCTGGGTAGACAAAGATGCCTCAGGATGTCAGGACTGATCACTGGATAGACCCCTCCACCAACCTCAGAAGGAAGTCACCAAACATCACAACCACTTGTTTCTTCCTGACATTAGTGGTTACAAACGGTAGAGCTTTACGGTACTCAAAGTTTCTTCTCTACTGGTGAGCTTGAACCCTTACTTGCTGCCAGAACAGCATAGTTCACCTCTGTTCAACCTGTGGATGTTCAGGGATGGAACACTGCTGTTGAGCCTGCACCCAGCTTTCTTCTTACGACAGATCCATCTTGTCTGTCTCCATGCATATAGAAATTGTTCTACTGGTGCTAGAATGTCCCAAAACCCCATATTTGGTCTTCAAATTTTAGCAGATACCTGGCCATGGCAATGGCACCCCATAATCCATGCATTAGCATATTTACAATAATAATTGCCTAATTTAGAGGATTCAAGGTACAGAACAGCATCTTTTAGCTAATTATTTTTAGATAAAATAAATACATTCGTATCCAGTGGGCAGCTGTAAGGGATTACCAGGTCTGGCAAATACTCAGAAAACCAACATCACTGTATTACAATCGAGAAAAAAAATTGATTGCTTAGAATGGAGCTACATCTTAGTGGTGCACATCAAAAGGACAACACTAACAGAATTCACAGCAGTCAGGTCTTTCTGCTGCATTTAGATAGACATGCTCTGGTTTTCTTAAATATTCTGAAGCCTGGAAATACATCAAACTTGGACCAGTAGTATGTGGGACTCAAAAAAGCACTTTGCTAGCCTAAAAAGTTTCATTTAAGATGTACAGTAATTGCATTACATGCAAGTTAGTATTTGCTGCAGCACAGCCTGTGACCAGTGAGACTGTGTCTACGGTGCTCAGAGGTAAAAAACCAGTATGAACTATCTAAGAGGATATTACAAATAGACCCCACCCAAGCTACGACTAAGTAAGTGAACACGAGTACTACACGTTAATCCTTTTACGCCACGCATAGAGCACGGAGAGACCAATAAATCCAGAGAGTTGCTGGAACAGCATCACTGACGATGCACACAGAACTTCAAGCAAGAAATATCCTATCCCAATTAGTGCAGCAGAATGGCTGCAGTGATCTTCTAGGGGAATCTGTGCTGTCTTCTGCAGCAAGACGAGATCTGCAATTTTTTCCTACTCTTAAATGAACCACTTCTCCCACCTTTGCATCTATAGGACTCTTAAAACCAGCTAGTCTGCTAGATTCAAAGTGGAAACTCTCACAACATGACTCAAGTGACTCATCTCAATGGAAGAGATTCAGTTATGACATTTCCTCAACCTAGGCCAGTGCCTCTCACAGGTATTACATGAGCTTTAGACATCGTTTACTCAATCCCACTAACATCACAGGAGGTTACAACACAAGGAGCTCCTGTTTGCTGAGAGTTGCCACACTAATATCCTTGTTACATGAGGCTGCTATTTCTAAATGCAGTGACAGTCCAAGACTCATGCAGCATAAAGCCCTGCTTGTTACGAGAACCTAGCAAATACTCCAGAAGAACAAGAAACGGGGAAAATATTTTTTTCTATGTTTTAAACTTATTCCCCCCCTCCCAAGTATTATTGTTTACTGCAGCGGAATTTGCCTCTTCTTTTCAGCACACTATTTATTTTTCCAAGGAACGACATTTCCAGTGCCTCCTTTCCTGCAAATCCCAAGGCCACATAGCACGAGCGAGGACCATGGGCGCACTGTTGACATTCTGAAGTTGGATAAGCTGGTAACAAACATGCCAGGTTTGCCTGTCTCGCTCTGGATCTCATCTTGGAGAATAACAAGGTGGAAGAAACAGCCCTTTACCATCAAATAGGTATCTCAACTAGATTTAATTTCAATTACCAAATAACTACTACCAACTTCATACTGCCTGCTGTGCCATACGGGCAGATCCCTTGTATAATGCACAGGTTTGTCAGAAAAGATCTGTATTGCCGCATATTTTAGCAGGAACTCAGCAGAAGCATTTCAGCAGGACCATTAATGATGTTTCTGATGCTGAGGGGGAAACATCCTCTAAATTCTTTCCCACCTAATCTTGCTGAAGTCCTTAAAACCAGAATGTTGGAAAGCGAGGAATCTGAAATCTTGTAAAGACTGCTTTGCTGCTGACTCGTGCACGCTCAGCACTTGAGCTACTGAGCGAATTACAGCCTGGCACGCTTCTCACTTGCTTTATTTCCCCCTTCATTCATTCAGCCCTGCCCTGGGCCAGCAGGAGGAACAAGACACGGCTGAGGGACCAGAAGATGAAACCCTACTCAAGTGCCCCCGACCCTGACCAGTCAAGCCCTGCCCTCTACCTACCACAGGTGATAACTGACTCTGCACCAGGACCTGAACTTACTCTTAAAATATACTCACTTTTGTTCAAGTGTGAGAGGGAGGAGGCAGGAGTTTCCCCAAAGACTCCAGTGATGAAAAGGACATGGATGAGTAGGCTTTTCCCACAGTTTTCTTCTGGCTGTTTAGCAAGGCCTGGCATAAAAACTGAGAACTATCAAAACTGTTTGGAGCAGAAAGCAGATCAGCCGAAAAGCAAACAGGTCTGCTTTTAGGGCAGCTGTATAAAAGACCGCAAAGAAACTGAGACTGAACATGGAGCATTTGGGTGGGAGAAATGGTCCAAAGACAATGAGCAGAGGATGGGGAGGGGGCAGGCACACAGGCCAGGAGGAGGATGGCAGAAGGATGCAACTGTTCAAATCTACCCTCCTCTAAAGCAGAATCCAGGATTCCCACATCTCCCAGCTGTTTAACTGCCAACAGGAGGCAAGCGTCTCAACCTTCTCCTCCATTGAAGTCCCAATGGAAAATGTCAGCAACTGTACATTTTGTCATTTTTTTCTCCTCGACGCTTTTCATTAGTGAAAGTATGACTAAACAAATGTCAGAAACGCTGCAGTTTGCTGTTGAAATGCTATTCCTGACACCTTAAATCAGCTCCTTTGAGCATAAGCCTCTTTGTACTATCACGCTATTTTTTTTTTTCCCCACATAACCCATACAGGATGGCTATGCTCTTAAACAGTAATACTTGTGAAGTAAAGGAAACTATGACCCCAATTCACCTCTTACAGAAGTTGCAAAGTGGGTAACAAACAGCCTTGGGACTGCAATCAGAGTAAGAAATAAAATAAAAAAAAGGAAAAAGGTGATTCCATCACATAAACGAGTTAAGACACAAACCATGCTTCTGCTACAGGGATCCTAAAAGATCCTGGAAAGAATGACATACACCAAATGTGCTGTAAGTGACCATTTATTTATTGTCTTTATTTCTAAAGACATCCAGAATAGAATTCGGCTGTACAGCTACACTGAAAGTAAAGCCAGACGAAATCCATGCTCAGAGTGACCCTGCTCGTTTGGTACCATGTACAACTTGAAATCAAGTATTACTGGGCTAGAAATACAGTTCAATTACAAGCCATTGGAACGCAAACGCTAAAACCATGAATGCAATCACCACTATAAAGGAGACAGTCAACACAGCTTATTTCAATAATTGAAATTTACTTAATTCTGTGCAAATTTGCCTGTGGACACTTGCAGTCATAAACCGATAAACCATGTTACTTAAAGCATAGCTAATGAGGCCTTTGGGAAACTACTATATTTATATTCCATCCTGCACATAAAGCTGTTTGACAGTACTGCAAAACAGACCTATTTCCAATTACAGTGCTAAGTGGGAGAAGTTGGTAAGAAAAAGATATCTGCTGGGGTTCTTTCGGAGGGTTACATGTGAAATTTAACACTTGCAAAAAAGTCCCNAAGCTGGCAAAGCACAGGGCAGGCTGCTGACATTGCCTGGATTAAATGTAATCTCCAGAGAAACAGAAATTTTCTGTTACAAGACTGCAGCACAATTGAAAAGCTGACACAGAAGTTCAGCGTAGTATCCAACAGGATTAAAATACTGGACCTAGGTCCTTCAGGAAGGTCCTCAGACAGGGCGAGCTGAGCACTCAGCTTTCTGCTAGCAGCTTATTCAGACTATTTGTTAACCATGCTCAAGTCTGGCAAGCTTTACTAGTTTGGGAAAAGTGCTTTGCAAACATAGCTGTACATGTCCAGAGCCAGCTTTAAATTGGGAGCAGTATCGCTGCATTACAACCCCAGCTAATAAACCTCACCAGGTCTCAGCTAACTCCACAAATAGCCCGCTCAAGCCTCTGTCCCACATCACCAGAACTGGGAGCAGGGTCAGCTTAACTGCATTAGGTCTTAACACCATTGGTTCAGTGCCAGCCCTGGGGAACCCTTAATAACTGATGAATTTTACACACTCATTAAGAGTTATCCAAAAGTACAAAATTGGTGTTTAACAGGCACGGGCATTCAGTGAATTTCAGTTCTGGTTTATGTTGCCTCTACAATGGCTGTGACAGGGCAGAAGATGTGTCATCCAGCACAAAGCCTGCCAGCACAAAGTTTTTGAGGACACCTGAATCGGCAGTCAGTACTAGATCCGTGTTGTGTGTCATGCGGACATAGCACGTCTAATCTGAGATATCATGTGAAGTCTCAAAGCTGGATTCATCCTATCACATTACAGCCTTTGACGTTGCTTTCCTCTTCAGGATAAATCCTGTATGACAACAGAGAATTCATCTGACTCTTAGAGAAGAAAATTGGTTTTGATTCTGATAAATTTTCTTGATTTCTAAACACCAGAGGAAAGGGCAAAACTTTTTGGTTGGCTCTCCCTCCCTGTACAGCCCACCGGCCAGTGCTTTACAGGAACAATGCCCCAGAGCACCATCAAACACTCCCAGGAACATACAAACTATCTTTTGTTAAAACACCCAAGCCATGACCTGTGCAACCCTCTACACCCAGCACTGTGTCCAGCAAGCAGCTCCAGCACGGACACTAACCTGGGGACCAACTTGTTCCTACTGCTAAACTTACACTTCCTACGCTCAGAGACTCACAGACCGTCCTTCGCTACAGGTTTACACACATAAAAAAATGGGTACATTGGCTTGGGACATAGGTCTCTCCACCTCAGTGTCTGCCATTCAGGACCAGCTTAGGAGTGGATTCCTACAGAAAAGCAGAAGAGGAAAAAGGAACGAGAAGCTTCCCCTCCATGCTCTCCAGCCTCCAACCATTTCAGCTCAGGAGTTCCTTGGGTCAGATGTGGTTCCCATGAATTTGGTAACCTCAAACCAATTTCTCTTCCACGAGCTTGTCCAGGCTCCCTTTGAACCCATGTAAACTTCCAGCACTCACAACATCCTGTTAGAGGGAGTTCCCACAGCTTAATTACACATTGTGTGTAAAGCCACTTCCTTCAGATTCAACATTGTCCCTATTAGTTTCTTCTACTCCCTCCTAAATCCGAAACGGAAAGAGAGCGAACGGTTTACCTCGCTCACCCTCTCTCTGCTGCTCACATAACAGCCCTTCCAGACTGAAGCACCCTACCGTAGAGTTGGTTGTGGTTTTGGGGGGGGTTTGTTTGGTTGGGGTTTTTTTTGTTGTTTGTTTGTTTGTTTTCTTTAATACCTTTACATCGTTCTCAGCAGCAACTGGCTGATCTATCAGCTGGCTGCTCCTAGCGTAAGGGGTAACAAAGCGGTAGAGGTGTCACTCCCTGCTTCAGCCAGGGGGGCCCTGGGAAGCCCAGCAACACAGCCCCCAAGCACCGGAGCTGCTGCCACACAGCCCCAGGGGCCGGCGCCCAGAGGGACGCCCTGTGTCGACAAGGCGTGCTGCTATACCCACTCCTGTGCTGCTATACCCCCTCCCGCTGTATCAGAGAACCACACCCTGAGCTGCTCGTTTCAAGTGCAAACAAGCTGCAGCTTGGTCATTCCCTGGCAGGCATTTCACTCCTTGCGTTAACTCCAGCGTGGACTATCTTGACTGTAAAAAAGGCGGTTACAGAGAATCCCCTACCATGCTTCTCACTCCAGCAGTCAGTTACACTTTCTGCATTAGCGATGAGGTTTTATTTGTCACTTCCTCATTTATTTGGCCTCTGCAAATTTCTTCACACTGGTATTTTGTGTTGCTTCCAGGTGATCAGTAAGAAATACAGCCCAAGAGCTAACTCCTCCATGTTCTCACTAGACACAGATTCACTTAAGTCTCTACTTGCCTTTTAAAGAGGTCCTCTTTCCACCAAATTGAGTACGAACCATATTGATCCTGTACTGGCTTAGCTTCTCACTGAAAATGACGTGCAATTACTGTCAAGTGCTAACCGAAGGCTGAGATGAACACCTGTACTTAAGAACCAAACTGAAACAATTAACACTAATTGTTTCTATTTCCCCCAGTCCAGGTTGAGTGACATTGCCTTAACTCTTTTCTGAACGCTTTGTTACTTATTCCATTATTGTACCTGGGATTGATGTCTTAGTCTGAAGGGATTATAATCATTAAGGCTGTCCTACTTCTCTTTATTATTCTTGCATATTAGGATTCTTTCAAACTGCTTAAACTGCAGCAGTACGTACAGAGCTTTCTGGAAAAAAACATTATATAAAACCCCTCCATTCTCAGGCCAGAGATCTTCAGAGCTGAGAAATATACCAAAACAGAGGTGCCAATCACCAAGACTGGTCAGATTAGGTGTGCAATACCATTCAACCTTTTTTTAAAAAAAATTATTTAGAAATAATCAAAATACCTATTTATAGGAAAGTTCCCTGTATATAGATAACTAACTGGTACAAGATAAGAAACCAAACCGAAAGAAATGCTCAGCTCTCACAGAAGACCACCAGTGCAACCTGCACAGCTCGACATTCCTAAATGACCTGAAAAAGCGAGGAAAAATAGCAATACAACAAAATTTACTGATGATGCCAAGATGTTCAGGTAATGAAGGCAAGGGCTTACTGTGATGAATTTCAGAACCTTAACAGACTCTGTGCCTAAGCAATAAAATTTGAAATAGATAAATGTGAAGTGATACATAACTTCCTACGTGAAATGATGGACTGGGGGCTGATTACTGCTGCTCAAGGGCAGTATTTTAGGGTTATATAGTTAATGCCTTTAAAATACAAGCTCAACACTCTGAAGAGACAAAAAAAATTTAAAATTCCAGTATTAAGAACCAGGAAAAAAATGAAAAACCAGAAATCATTAAGCTGATGTAGGAAGCTACAAGTGCGCCTGCATCTTTCAACTCTGTGTGCGGTTGTGATCCTCCCCACGTCAAAAGGCTACAAAGGAACTGGAAATGACTCAGAGCAGAGCAACACATGATTAAACTATAGAACAGCACCCATATGAAGAACAACTATGACAGAACTGGAAAAAGGACAATCTGGAAGAGAAGTAATCAAGGAAGAAAATGACTACAGACACTTCTCCAAGATCCTAAGCAGTGGTGAGCAAAGCTGAGGCCCCAGCGTTCAGTCTTTGCAACGAGGACAAGGGCACATGGGATGAGCCAGGTTCAAAGCAAAGCCAGGCAGGTCTCCCAGCAGGGCACACAGCAAGGCTTCACTGTTTCAACCAGATTTCAACTTTTTCGAGTCATAATTTCTTAGCCATAGGTTTCTCTTGGAGCTGCTTTTTTCTCCCAGTTACTTTTCATGCTTTTGATATTCTGTTTTGTATTTTCTATTTTCAGTTTCTGCTCTTGTCCTATTTCATCTGTAGGGCTTTCCTGCATTGTTTTTTAAGTGCAAACAAAACAGATGTCTTCATTTCCTTTCCAAGTCAGGTTATTTAACTAGCTTTCAACACTTGATGAGGGAAAAATATCACAAAAGGAGGTTCCTGAACCATCTTTTTTAAGCCTGTTTAAGCAAAAATTGTTAGAAACTAAACCAGCAATATGTGCAAGCAACACGCTCTGTCTTCACGCTGTCACCATGCATCCTGTTTTGCAAACACCAAGCTTAGCAAGGTCCTCCTGGTCTACAAGTTTTCTTTGTTCTCAACCATCTGCAAAGTTCACCCCTATGCTGTTCACCTATTTCTATGCGATTAGTAAATTAACATAATTTCAAAACCCAAGGAAGAAGACAAATTCCAGCACTTCTCCCCTGCCTTGCTCTACCATGACCAGTCCCTCTCCAAGGCTGAAGGCAAAGCTGGGACTATGGGGGCAGAAAGCAGTATTTTGTCCTCAGGACCTGTGGCTGCCGTTGCTGTCCTTCCACCCACACTTAACATTCTTGTTACTTTGCCCCTACTGACTAGATCTTTGTTATCTCTAGGTATGACAACTTACGAGAGCACTTCCGTTACGCAATTCCAAGTCCCAAGATTACTTTGCACAAAATGAGATTAGGGCTTAATATTGAGGTAATTACAGTAGATCTGCGGATTTCCACTCATGTACAATCTGCAAAATGCTCTGCATTTGTGAGATCTTTTTTCTTGATATCCCCCCCCTGCCCCGACACCTCCAGCATATCAAAGAGGACTTGGGGCACCCACACGCTGAACAAAGCAGGTTCTGCTTGGGCAAGACAGCTCTGCCTTTACACACCCACCACTACCCCATAGCTGACAGCAGGTGCACACAGGGGCAACAGAAACTAACTCTTTCAGACAACCAACTTTTTGTACCCATAGCTGACACACTCACCTGTGCTCCTCCTCCCATCACAAGACATCTGTTGAGATTGCACTGATTCAGGTCAAACACCCATCAAGTCCAGCACCCTGCCTGGCACACACAGGTATCTCAGATGACTAAGATAGAGTAAAAGAAGAGGCAAACACATTGATATCTCTGCAAGTGTATTTTCTCCGTTTCCAGCTTGGGAGCATTCTCAGGTTTATTGTGTTCGACAGCCCATTTGATAGCATTTTCTTCTGTGATTTCATCTGTTTGATTTTGAAGCCACGTAAATCATTGTCATTCAAAGCACTTTGTGGCACTGCATTCTGCAGTCTTAGTACAGACTGCAGGAGAGGCACCATCAGTGCTGATCTAGACCAGACTGTGCTTGCTCACTCATGTCTTTGTCGAGCTGAAGGGTTCAAATCTTCTTAAGCATCCCTTGCACGGAATCCATTCCCTATCCCTGATCATTCTTCCCAGCCTCTTCTTTGCTTTTCTAGTTGCATTGTATCTCAAAGTCCATCTTCCTTTGTGCAAGACCACAGTAATCAGTGTGCTAAGAATCGAGAGCCATGATGCTACTCTCTGTTTTCTTTATTCGTTTCCCCAAAGCCCCTCACACATGCTCATATGATCACTGTTGAACATTAAACTCACACTTTCACAGAATTATGACAAGCTCTTCCTCCTAAGTGGCAATAATTAACTTGCGCCCTGTCAGTGCATAAACAAACCCAGATTCCACCTCCCAACTTTGTATTCATCTGGAAGAAATTTAATTTGACATTTTACTGCCTGTAATTCCACGTCAGAAGGACGAGCTGCAACTCCTCCTAGTCAGATCTTGTCTTCTCTTACTACTCATCACCTTTCTCACCAGATCATTTATGAGTGCGCTAAACAGTACAGGTGTAACACAGATCCCTATTCTACTCCTGTCCCAAATTTCCCTTCTCTGTGCTAGTTGAGTCATTAAAAAAACTCCAGTAGATTTAAGCAGCACCATTTCCTCTCCAAAAGCCACACTGACTTTCTCCCACTGCAAGCTGTTAGTTTATCTGGTTATCTTTTTTTTTCAATGCCTTTTTAAAAAGTAAATTGCAACTCTGTGATATCCTGTTAAACTATCTTTAAGAACTGCTATTATGTAAGCCATCTCCTATTTCTCTGGCTTCAAGGTACCCAAGTGAGAAGTTACACAGCATAATTAATAATCCGGTCATTTCAGGCCTGAGTTTCCTTTGGAACCCTTGGGCAAGCACCATCTGGTCTTGCCATTTTGTAACTGTATTTACCACTTTGCTCTAAAAACTTCTTTGCTGACACTTCAAGCAGAGACAGATCTTCCAGTGAGTCCTGTTCCAATTCTCCATAAAGAGAATTTCTGGCATAGGAACCCCTTCAGGCTCCTCCAAGGTAAATGGGAATGCACATATGCACATAAGTCATTTAACTTTCTATCAATGGCTTCATCATCATCAAATATTTCTTTCACTTCTTCACCACCCATTGCCCCTCCCAACTCCAGCAACTTTCTTGCTTCTAACATACTTGAAAAAGAAATTTTCTTTTTCCTTTTGCTATTAATATGATGTTGCTCAGAATCTCTCTGGCGGGTCTTTGTATTTTTCATTTGACCTGCCAGAGTTCACGTTCTTATTTACTTTTCTGGTCAACTTCATGATTTGAACTTTCTGAAGGCTGTATTCTTATTTCTAATACTTTATCCCAAACTGCATGTTCATTCTCATCTGTCAACATTCCACAGTATAATTTAAAATCTTCCCAACAACATTTTCAATTTCAAGCGCAGAAGCCTGGTTCTGCTGTGGTTTACATGGAATCCAGCCTTTCCAAACAGCTTTTGGACTGAGGTTCAAAAAATGAGCCAATTCACTGTGTCAGTACCAAGTCAAGATCCTACTGTAAGACGGCCTTCTCGGCTCACAGTTTCAACAGAGCAGATAGAAGGTGAAGAACAAAGAGCCTCCAAGTGTAAAATATAAGAAAAATGAAATGTTCACAAAGAATGCAAACAGAGATAACTGGTACTGGGAGAGCACCTAGTTCTTTGAAACCACCGACACGCACAGAGGCAACCTTCCTTAAAACTGTGAAGATGAGGAGGAGGAATCATTTTGTACACATCCACACTAGATATCTGCTCCAGCTGTGACAGTTCATTCAGTCAGTACATGGTCAGGTGAGACAGACCTATTTATTGTTGCAAAGCACTGCTAATTAACTGAGCAAAGAGATTGAATTCAGCCCCATTTCTGATTAAAAACAATTAAAAAAAGCAAACAAACCCCCCACAATTGTCAGAGCTTGAGGAAAGAAAGACCTCATATTCCTTGTGGGTGTACTGCCCAATTTTACTCCGTATACTAGGGAGTCTCCATCTGTTCCTTCTATTAGGGATCTTGGTCATGAAGGCTAGTCAGAGAAAGACAAGTGAATCTTGTTCTGATTAGTTTAATTAGACAACTCACTTTAGGAAGGACTGGCTGTTAGCTGCGTGTACGCAACAGTGAATGGCAAATATCTTAATTAACAGGTGGCCTATGGATATCTTGGTTCTTTTACTGTCTCAGATGTCCTTCTCAAGTGAAAATATGGTGACAGGAAAAGGACAGAAGAGAGTTGCTCTACCAACTCCAATTATGCTTTTGGCAGCTTTTGTTCACAATCCAGAATGAGGTGAGAACAGAGATCACATCAAGGCCAGAAGGCACGAGGGACACCTAACAGCGGTGTAAAATGGCTTAAAGAAACAATAACTTAACCAATGTACTGGAGACTGTCCTTTGGAATATTTGTGCTTATTTTTGAGATGATCCCCTAACTAATAAGCAACTACCTCTCTCTACTTAGCTACCTAGCTATCTATACAGTGTCCAGTGTTGCAGGAGAGGAATCACACCAACAGGCAAGCAGCAGAGGATCTTCACAGTGCATTCAGGTGTGTGTGTTTGTATAGCTGTATCCCTGGGAATGAACACAGGCTGTTTTTATTTTGCACAGCACTGTTCCATATTATGGGGTTCAACCCTTATTACTTGTTTACTAGGACAGACTCATCACAGATGAATTTAAGATCTAAAGGGCATTCTGGCTACCCTTTATCAACATGCTAACTTCCTCAAACTCACCGATTAAACTTTTCCTCCACATCAGATAAACTGCATTTGAAGACAAATCGGAAGACAACAGAGCGGCCCACGAGAGTTTAAATGGATGTGGAGTAACATATGAGCCAGACTAGAGTTTAGTGTAAAAGATAGCGTCTGAGTGGAGACTTGGAAAGAACCTAATGATATCAGAGCAGAAGGGAATAAAATATTACAGAGAGACCAAATGATACAACAGGCTAGAGAGAAGGTAGTAGTCAAGGTCAGAAATTTCTAGGCCTGAGTCGACCACAGGAACGGCGTAAAGATGAGCCAACAGGGTTTGGGGCAATATACATACGCTGAGAGAAAAAGATGAAGTATAAAAAGTAGGAAAAACAATAGCTACCATTAACAAAAATGAGGAAACACGGTATTCCTAAGCCCTTCCAAACTATCAAACTGTTTTTATTTGGAATATGCTTATCTGAAGAGCCATCGCTAGTCCTACATCCTGGTGGCAGTTAAGATCATTTAGGATGTTTTTACTGTCAATTCCTGGCTCGGAGAATTCCCCGCCTCTGGCGCTCAATTGCTGTGGCACTCAGCCAGAGTGTGAGCTTGGTGAACGAGGAGGGATAACACAGGAGTTGCTCAGCCTAGCGCTCCAACTGAATTTCTTTTGCCCCTCGTGTGAAGATGCATTTATGTCTTGAGAAATTATTTAAAAAAAAACCCCAAACACGTATTCTAGTGTTAAATGATACAAATCACCCATTAAAATTAATTTATGTCAAGCATTTATGCTGAATATGCTGTTAAGCATTCCAGTGAACTAATTAAAACGAAATAAGGCTAATGGCAATTTTTCTTTTTTTAAACATGCAACCTTGGTCCAAATCAGAGCCACAATTCGTCTGCATATTTGAAACAGAAATGCTGTGTGGCTGGAGACCTGGGTAAGGCCAGAACAGTGCAGGAGGAGGGCACACAGACACATCAGCAGAGCCTTCAACAGAAAGTAAATATTTTCACAAACAGTCTTTTCAGGGAGGGAGAGACTTTGTGTTTCCCCAGTGAAAAAAATCCCAAAATAAAGCCACTGCAGAATCTAATACTTTGAGTCATAAACAACATTTAGGACAGGTAAAACTAATTTTTGATATTTCTGAGATAAAAAGAGGGTTAAAAGTTTGCTTTTAGAAGAAGTGCAGTTTCAAAATCACACAGACAGCAGAACTGCTACCTAGTCTGAGCTCTGGGGTGGGGGGGAAAGCAACAACCAACCTAACATTCCCTAGGTAGGTCTTCGGATTTAGTTTTCTCCGTCTCCTGCATCGTGTACAGAAAGAGTGGGTGGGAACCACTGCAAATGAAGGGTTCCCTGCCCCAAACAGGTGAACTGTACCGGGAGAGAAACAAAAGCTGGATATGAGGCAGCAACTAAAAACAAACAAACTCCTGTCCCGGACACCTCATGGAGACAGACTTAAAGGGATATCAAAGCAGTTAAAGCATCATTTCACCGGGGACAATACTTGTCCTGAGTTTCTGTAATAACTTTAACCCTGTAAATCTCTATAATAAGCTTTATGGAGTGGTTGTTTGGTTTTTTTTTTTTGAGACTGAAACGCAACTCAAGTAGTCTCGCGGTTCCTCTCGCCCCTGAAGGAACAGGCTTCCTGGTAAAGAAGGTTTAGGCAGCGTATAATTTTAAGCTGGGTGGTTTTTGGTCCGAGGTACAGCAGCCGGGCCACGCCAAGCCAGTCGCGCCAACAGATCGTTTTAACCCAAAACCCGGCTCCTCGCTACAGGCTCGTCTGCGTGCACCGGGCCTGCTGAGGCTCCCACCGGCTTCAGTAAAAAAAAACAAACCACGACTGAAAGTTGGGGCTGCGGGAAGGCGGTTTCTGCCCCAGACGAAAGTTCAAGCACCGGCGAGCACCGGGCCCGGCCGCGACTACACGCGGGACGCGCGGGGGCTCGGGGTCGACCCACGCGTGTAGGCGCGGCCCGTCCCGGGAACCCGGGCTCACCCCGCGGCCCGGCGCCTCCCGCGCGCCCGGGTGACGTCACCACAACAAGCTGCCAGTCAGCCGGGTCACCCCCACCGCCCGCTGCCCACTCGTGTCACACCCCACGGCGGGGGAGGGGGCTGAGCACCGCCCCCGCGCCGCCCACGGGAGCGGGGTCCCCACCGCGGCCCAGAGGCGAGCCCTCAGGGCCGCGCCCCAACCCGCCTGCCCCGGAAAAGGCCCCGTTACCGGCCCCGGAAACTTGGGGGCTCTCGGAGGGGCGGCCGGGCCGCCGCCCCCGCCCTCCCCTTTTGTGCGCGCGATGCCGCCCGGACGCGGCGGGCGAAAGGCTCGGCCGGGCCCGGCC
>Ga0065711_1003024_pt1 | contig 30205 bp, 20 predicted proteins | sample Hoacrofraction12_FD_59098 | JGI IMG/M metagenome (GOLD analysis project Ga0065711, IMG submission 59098) | Hoatzin crop microbial communities from Cojedes, Venezuela - Epithelial fraction 12 v2 (version 2) | ecosystem: Host-associated > Birds > Digestive system > Esophagus > Crop | place...
TTTTTGTTCCCCCCTGATTAAAGTGATTTGAAAGAAAAAAAGAAATAGCAACTTGCCAGGAAAAAAAAAAAAAATTGAGTTGAAGATTATTTTAGGGATCAGGGTGAAGAAATTCCAAAATGAAAACCTCTTACCTCTTTTTAAAACCAGTGTTACTTTTATAATATCACAGTGACATACAGATTCTGAAGGGCTTCATGGTTGTGCCTCCCAGAGGGTGGTCAAGGAGAAATACTGTGATAAAACATCTAGTCACATGGACCCTGATCCCCAGCTGAGGCTTGCTGCTGATGGCTGGTGCTGTAATATTGACAGTAACTTGTCCTGGTCTGTGCTGAGTAAATCACATCTAATAGCATAGAATTAAATTAGCTTTATGCTGAAGTCATGGCTGCTTTTTTCTTTTCTCTACTTTTTTTTTTTTTAATTCCTAAGTAAAGTCTGTGCCACTATTGCCAAGCCAACACTGTTACAGCACAAAGCACAGCACTAGTCCAACAGATGAGTAAAATGGATTGGCAGGTAGTTTGTGAGGGGTTTCCCTTGGCAATGCTAGAGAGGCTTACGAGTCGAGGTGGTAATACATTCGGGTCTTGTGGCTTCTTTGGAAACTTATCCTATGTTTGCTGTTGTGTTCGTATGTAAAAGACACTTCCTTAGTGATGAGGGCCGTGTTCAAACGTGTGTCTAGGAGTACTTGGGGAGATTTATTTGGCAAAGCAGGGAGTTCGACACCTAGGCACAATTTCCAAGTATCTGAAAGACTCTGAAAACCCAACAGAGATAATAGTGTAGTAGCGGCTTGAGTTTTTTTCATGGTTTTTTTTTGACAGATAACATTAGAAACAGAACAAGTTGAATATGACTTCTCATTGTTCTTACCTGTCGAAGTTCATTTGTATTTACACAAATTGCTCAGATTTTTTTTTTTTTTGAAGTGCCTGTTACAATTTCAGGAAAGTCAAAGAATTTGTAAATCCTGTGAATGCTGTAGTAAGGGTCAGCCTTTATTGATTTTGTTAATTTTCTTTATCACCACCTAGTATTACTAGGTAGTTGTTATGGTATTTTCAATTAGAAACTGTCAAGACTTTTTTGAATATTGGCAATACAGCTGTAATGATCTTTCTGCATTAGCGTTTGTTAGAACAAGCACCATGTGTAATTGAACTAGGTATCTAATGGATGTAGAAATATTTGTGCTTATCTTTTACAAAATGTGTATTACTAAAAAATGTGAAGATGTTAAAGAATGAATACTTAAAATTGTGAAATACAAGTTCTGTGCAGCTTGATACTGAACACTTTAGCTCGTTTTATTGTCTCAGCTTGCGTGGAATGGTAGTATGTACTGCGCAAACAGCACTGTTATTTAAGAAAACATTTTAAATCTGTAGAAGTGTAACAAATCTGAAAGAAGGAAAACTGTCATTCCAGTAAATTACTTTTGCAAACAACTGCAACTTGGGAGAGATTGTTTTCTATAGATGAAAAAACACTAGAAAGTCTCACGTCAGGTACCAGTATAGGCTCTGCATCAAGCAGGCTGTGGGATTTCTCTAACTTTTGATTTCACATGCTCTGATAGTTGTTCTAAGGGATAAGAGTACAGCACTTGACTGGAAGAGTTCAACATAATCCTTGACAATGGCTTGCAATAAAAAAAAAAACTTCTGTCTTCTTTAGTCTGAATGTATATGTGTTAATTTATCAGGTATCAGATCTCGTACTTTTATCTCCTAAACTGAAGAGTTTGATGCACGTTTTTGCCGTACGTATGTATGGTTATGCATACATAGGTAGTCATACAGGGTGTGATTCTATTATTCTAACTCTGTCATTGATAAACGCAATAGACCTTCTTCCAAAGACCTTATTTGTATATTACTATATGTTTCTTAAATCTCTTAAATAAATTTTGTCATACTTCTCAGAGCTATCCCCTTTATAATACATTTCAGAACTTCAAAACCAGAAAAGAGCCTAGTAGTGGGAATTAGTTATCTTGGTGGCAAACATCAGTGTAATTTTTTTTTTGTTTCTCATTCCTCAGATGTGCATCCAAGGATCACACTGATCTTTTAATCAACATGTACATCAGATTATCTTCCACTTACTTCTCTATCCCTCCTTGAAACAGTTTATCATTATTATTTGTTGTGGTACTACTGTATTACTCAGTGGTCCTTGATTCAGATTTTTGTTTTATTATAGCCTAGTATTGAAACAAGAGGTAGAAGAGGTTCAGATAGGAAAAACAGTTGAAATGGTACTGACCAATTTGATAGAGAGCAGTCCTGCCAGAACCGCACAGTTGTTATTGCATCTTCTGAGGTATTATTTGGCAAAAATATTAGCAGGATAATGATTAAGCTGATTAAAGAGCCTTAAGGTGTTCCTTTGAAGCATAAACAGGCAGCATGGACAATTACACACAGATGCTTTTAGGGAAATGTAACAAAAGGGGAATGAAGGTTGGCGCTAGTGATAGATGTCATTTGAGACAGTGAGAACTTGTCAGGATATTATGATTGGAAGTGAAGTGGCAGGTTATTTTTTAAAAAGGAATTTCACGTTTAAAGATGATGGTTGCCTAATGTATTGAAGAAAACAGTGGATCAGAAATAAAATTATTTTAATCTACCTGTCTTAGTAATTAGTATTACTTGAGGTTATTGTTGTAAATACTCAAGTTTAATTCTGCATCAGGTTGAAAAATTATGTGCTAGTCAGGAAACTTATTAAAGTTTATTAAACTTCTGAAGATTATATCTTCAGAAGCCATTTCTCAAGGAAGAGTTCTGCCGTATTTGTTTGAAAATACTTTCAAGATTGTCTTTGTGTATTTTATGAACAATCCCGTGGGCTGCGCGCTGGGAGAAGTGTGCTGACATTGGATTCTATTCTTCTGAACAGAGAGAGGGGCAACCTAGCAAAAGAGAGCAAATCTACTCTCATGGGTTGTCAGAGGGACCTGCCTTTCTCACTGGACTGTACAGAGGATTTAGGCAATTATGCTAAACAGGTTTTCTCATCTTGCTCTGGCTTTCCCTGTCTGCACGCTCACACTCTGGTGTATCACCTAAAATGAGATACCAGGGTACATAATAAGCAGTGGATTGGTTTCCAGCTGGTATAATTGTATTGTAGATGTACTGCTCAGCTTGCTTGTCTCTTTTTTGAGGTTTTATTATTCTCTTACCAATCTCCTAAGCAACCTTGAAAGAAGTACTGATGTTGTTTATAAAATCAATGAGTTTGCAGTGTTTAGAGGCCTTCAGAAAAATACCATGTGGAAGGGAAAAAGGATGCCCTGTAGCATTTAATACGACTTGGTGAGCAGTGGTCAGCTAAGACTTGAAAAAGAAAATAAAAAAGGAGCAAAAAAACCCACCAATTTAGAATGACCAGCAAATCATAGAAAAATTCAGGAATGCATTAGGGTTCAAACATTTGGTGCATGTTTTACCCTGCTGTGCTCTAGTTTATGTTCGTAAGTTTAGCTTCTAATTTAGTAGAATCATTCTGTAATAAAAACAGTGCCGTGTACTCAACATTCTTGAGATCACAGCAGTTGAATCAGCGCTTCCTTTTAGAAGATATTTCAGTTATAGTTGGCATCCCCAGATATTTTTTGGTGGCTCTTTTGGCGGTGCTCCTTCTTCAGTGGGTGCTACACAGAAGCTGGGGTGCTTCCCTGTGGGCATTGTGCTGCTGGTGGCCTCGTTTTTCAAGGAAGAGAGAAATCAAGGTATTGTGTGTGCTGAGGGGTTGCACATCGCTGGGTTCAACTGGAGGTGCCTGGACGTAGCCACTGTCCTGCTCTTGAGATAATTGGGAACTTTACAGTACTTGTGTTCCTTTTTCATGTCAAATATGCAGACTGTATTTGTTTCATGTTCTAAATTGTTGCTTTGTTACGTGGGTTTTTGACTACAGAAATCAGTGGTTGATTAAATATGCATTTGATACATAATTTCTAATGCAGAAAAGTAAGTTTTGTTTGTGTTGAAGCTTTTTTGAAAACAAAGGTTTTCCTAATACATTGATGATCAGTATTGAATTATTTGAAGGTTTCAGGATGTAGGCAATGCCTCAGGTGTAATTTGCAGATCCTGCCTACACTTCCTGTTATCAGTGCTCGACACTTAAAATACTAATCTTCTGCTTTTATCAATTCTGTATAATAGAAGTGTACCGGAAATTCAGTAACAAAAATAACATTTTGCAATACTATTTCAATTTTTATTTTTGAGACAGTCTCTGTTTTAGAGTGTTTGTAGTTGAAAAGAGATTTGGTAAATTTGTTTGATTTATTGAGGTGTTTTACCAAGCAGTTGCCTAGTTCAGTGTCAATAAAGATGAGGTTTTTAAAACAAATAAATTCAGTCAGTGAAGTACGTGTTACTACTAATTGGTTAGGTAAGTTTGAATTTTTGTAGCATATGGAATAGTCTAAAACAATCCAAGAGGATAAATTTTAATGTCATAGCGAATAGCCTTAGAGAAAATTTGGAATTCTGTTGTGCTTAAAGCTTCCCAGAAATGGAAACAATTCTTTTAGTTCTGAATACAGGGATCAATTATAAAATGATAATTTTTTTGCAGAAATTTACAGGGCTTTTTTTATTTGCCAATTTTTTTCACAGGCTGACCCAAAGGAGTTGATTCAGATGGTCACAAAGCATGTTACACAGTATGGCTATGCAGAGTGGCCTGAAGAAGTAGATACTTTGATAAATCAGCTGCATTACTACAATGAACGACGACTGGATTTCACTCAAGCTCAGATTCTGCAAGGGCTTGGCAAAGGAGTGGATGTGCAGAGGTTTACAGCAGATGGACAGTACAAGAGAGAAACAATACTAGGATTGACAGAGTAAGTAATGGCTATTATGTTTATTTTCTTTGTTTTAAAATGGAATTACTTTAAGTTTTAAATCAGGAAAGTAAACTGAAAGTAGGGCTGACCTCTAGAAGGGATAAGTTATCAGTTGCTTTAGATACTTACACTATAGTGCTGCTAGAATTGGAGCCTTTTCTATTCAACTACTCCACTTAAATGAAATGTTGCTCAAGTAAATGGATCAGTAACTCTTAGTGGAAGCTATAACTCTTTGCTTATTAATTGCTAATAGGAAAGTTAATCAGGGATAAATGAAATCAGAGCATAGGTGGAGGTTTTCTTTCATCACCTGTAAACCTGCCCTAGCAATCTATCAGGATATGCCCAAGCATCAAAGTTTCTAATGAACTATAGTTTTTTTAAAAAAAGTTAATAAAATGTATTTTATTTTTAATAATTTAATTAAAGCTACTGTATATTACAGTTTTTTCCCCTGTAGTAATTTGGAAGTACTGAAGCCTTCGCTGCACGTCTGCTATTTAGAATGCTTTTTTGTCACCTTTCAGTTATGCAGAATAAAAAAAAAAAGAATACTGTCTTTTCATTTTAAAATACCTTTAATTATCATCTGTGTGCAGGTACTTTAAGCTGTGAACAAGTCATGAATATGTTTGAACTCTGTGTGTTTTGAAGTCAATCACAGCTGAATAGCTTCTGGACTGTCAAAGGAAGAGTTCTGTGCAATAACAAGCTTTTAACATAATTTTTAACCTAATTTTAAACTACTTTGTGCATAAAGCTTCTGAAGAGCATATTTAGATAGATGTTTACAGTCTTCTACCTATGTAGCTACTCATAGCTACAATACCAATAGAAATTTGTTAGTAAAAAAACGTTGATATGAAATGCTGAGTAAGAGTAGTAGTATAACCTCAGGCTTTGAACGCTAACTAAGCTGCTGCTTTGCATCTGTAACATCTATACCTGCATAGATTTTGGCAATGCATTAATAAAAATAGCTTGCAAGCATTTTTTAATGTTTCAATTGGAGTTACCTGTTTCATATATATTGTTTGTTGAGCAAGTATCAGTAAATATAATTAATAATTAACTGCAGTAGCTTCAATCCAAAAATCCGTAACTATACTTATATTGCATGCAGCATGCTTACTTGCATTCTCATCCAAGAATCCTTTAGATACTGTCTTTTGTAAAAATAAAGTAAATATGAAAGTTCGTTACAGTAAGTAGAGATTGAAACACAGTATGAAAAGGTTAGTAAATATAAGGCTTCATAGCCTGTGGATGAGAATGGTCGTTGCATATTAGGCAGTTGCAAAGATCTAATTACTTATTCAATTTGCAGCTTCCTTGCTTTAATCTTCTCAGTTGACTCTTAATCTGCATTTTCTAATGAAAACAATGTGCGAATTCAATATAATTGTGTAGCATATTTTTTCTTGTTTTTGAATTATCGTTAAGTGCCTCGTTTTTAATCTTTTATGAAGTGCTGTTTGCAGGAACAACACCTGGAAGAGATGGTATCTTATTTACAAAACAGCTTTATACTAGAATGAGCAATTTGCTCAAACTACTTCACAAATAATTTTCAATTTTATATTCTGTATTTGGTGTATTGTAATTAGAGCTTATTATGCATTATTTGTCAAATATTTAAAGATCTGTGTGCCTCACAGATTCAATCAAGCTTAGTTCTCAAGCAGTTAACAATTTATTTGGGCAAAATAGAGCCATAATGTATCTGGAAAGGAATTAGGGAAACTAGAACAAGACTGAATGGGAATTTTTGAGTAATTAGGTAAAGTCCCTTGTAGCTTCAGCCCAACTATGGTGTATAAGGCATCTAAATTATTCTTTTACTTGAGGCCAACTTTTGGGTGGCTTCCCCCCCACCCCATCCCCTGTTCACCTGGTCTGAGGTCTTCAGGCCTTTACTGCTTCTTTAAATGTTTAAATCAGCAGTTGATTTTAATTATTTAATACCAGTTTCTTCATTGTCTTATGTCACGAAACTGAAATAATTATTTTAGATTTTTAGAAAAATTGTGCAATTATCAAGCAATCTGAATTTCATAACTTGGCTTGTGCTTATTGGGTTCTCAGAATGATTTTGGTGCATATGAAGTGGGCCCCTTTTCAGAAGACTAAACCAGAAGGTCCTATGTAAAACCACTTTTACTGTGCTTCGGCTCTTATTAGTGACATTAGCGTGTGAACCGTTGTGTATGCCTTTGCTCTGCTGCTGTGCTCTGCTCCCAGTGTAGACACAGCCCTTTCTCCCTGATGCATTGCTGCTGCAGAACTTGCCAAACAGCCATAGCCTTCCATCTCATTTCCCTGCTTCAAACATGAGAGAAACCTAAGAACTCTTGGCTTAAATCTTTGTTTCACTTCTCCAAGTTGGATTTTCCTTTTTTTTTTTTTTAAACAGGCAACTGGAGAAGTGGATCTCATTTCCCTTTATTATGATTGAATCCAGTGGTGGCTCTAATGCTTTGTAGCTGATTGCTGTCAACAGAAAATGTTGAAGGCAGAGATTGTGAACAAACACATAAACATGTATGATACAACAGAGGTTTTGGAGAACAAGATAGGAAAAAAACGATGCCCTGAGCTGCCAGATCTTTATTTGTGTGAGCTTGAAGATAGTCAGCCAAATCCCAGCTGAACACTACTGCACAGGCATTTTTTTTGATACCTGCATAGGCATGTTTTTTGATACTTTGGAAATGCGTGTGAGCACACAGGCAGGGTGGCTATGAACCATCCACAAAAACTGCTTCAGACGTTGTTTCTGTACCCGTCCTGGTGCGACAACACCCAGAAAGTGTATCCAAACTGTGCCTGTGCCAGAGCCTTCAGTGGGGATTCCTCTGTCAGTCCTCAGGCTCACAGAAACAAGCAGTTAGGGCTGGCCATGAAAAGGGGTGTGTAAAGGAAAGTTGAAAGGTCCTTTACAAGGTAATGGCCATTCTTTCAGCTTTTCGTTGCATAAGAACTACTTGTCAGTGTTATCTCAACAATGAATAGCTTGTTACTGTTATTCATTTATACAGTATAAATTCCTTAAACCCCTATTGCCTTATGTGGCCACCGCATACCGCTCTTAAGACAGAAGGGTAGGATTTTAGTAAAGTTGATAAAGTGCTAGTGGGAATGGATCCCACTAGCTGCAAGAACCACTCCTGCTTTGGATGGTTGACTGAGTTATTGTGTGACTAAAGCATTCATATTATCTTCTTCTTTCACTGAATCACAGAATGGTTGAGGTTGGAAGGCACCTCTGAAGATTGTGTGGTCCAGCCCCTCTGCTCAAGCAGGGCCACCTAAAGCCAGTTGCCCGGGACTGTGTCCAGACGGCTTTTCAATACATACAGGAATGCAGACTCCATAGCCTCCTGCAGAACTTGTGCAAGTGCTCAGTCACCCTCACAGTAACAGAGTTTCATGATGTTCAGAGGAAACCTTCTGTGTTTCAGATTGTGCCCATTGCCTCTGGTGCCGACACTGGGCACCACTGAAAAGAGACTGGCAAGAAAGCTGCAGTTGTATTTCGTAATAGTTCGTGTTGCACATGGCTTTTTTCCTTAGTCCCACATGACTTTTTAATTAAAGAATCTAAAACAGTATGGTCAGCAGTATTCACAATAAATACATTATTTCAGAAGTCGTTTGTGACAGGTCTATTTAGATGTAATTATAAACAGTATTTTTCTTGGAATTATTCTGAAAAAAAACCAAAACCAAAAACCAAAACCTAGCATCAGCTTTCATAGTTTTGTATTTCAACTATATCAGCATAAAAACAAAAACCATGTGTGTCCATTTGACCCATGCTAGCTTAGAATCATAGAATCATAAAATGGTTTGGGTTGGAAGGGGCCTTAAAGACCATCTAGTTCCACCCCCCCTGCCATGAGCAGGGACACTTTCCACCAGACCAGGTTGCTCAAAGCCCCATCCAACCTGGCCTTGAACACTGCCAGGGAGGGGGCATCCACAGCTTCTCTGGGCAACCTGTGCCAGTGCCTCACCACCCTCATGGTGAAGAATTTCTTCCGAATATCTAATCTAAATCTACCCTCTTTCCATTTAAAGCCACTACCCCTTGTTGTGTCACTCCATGCCCTTGCGAAAAGTCCCTCTCCATCCTTCCTGTAGGCCCCTTCAGGTACTGGAAGGCTGCTAGAAGGTCACCCCGGAGCCTTCTCTTCTCCAGGCTGAACAGCCCCAACTCTCTCAGCCTTTCCTCCAGCCCTCGGATCATCTTTTTGGCCCTCCTCTGGACCTGCTCCAACAGGTCCAGGTCCTTCTTATGTTGGGGGCTCCAGAGCTGGATGCAGGTCTCCAGGTCGGCTCTCACCAGAGCAGAGTAGAAGGACCAAATAACCTCCTTCAACCTGCTGGTCATGCTGCTTTTGATGCAGCCCAGGGGACACAGTTGGCTTTCTGGGTTGTGAGCACACATTGCTAGGTCATGTTGAGCTTCTTATCCACCAGCACCCCCAAGTCCCTCTCCTCAGGGCTGCTCTCAATCCATTCTCTGCGCAGCCTGTATTTGTGCTTGGGATTGCCCTGGCCCAGGTGCAGGACCTTGCACTTGGCCTTGTTGAACTTCATAAGGTTTGCACAAGCCCACCTCACAAGCCTGTCAAGGTCCCTCTGCATGACATCCCTTCCCTCCAGCCTGTTGACCGCATCACATATAGCTTACTGTCATCAGCAGACTTGCTGAGGGTGCACTCAGTCCCACTGTCCATGTAGCCAATGAAGATGTTGAACAGCGCCATCCCAATACCCCAATACCGACCCCTGAGGAATGCCACTCATCACGGATCTCCACTTAGACTTTGAGTCATTGACCATAACCCTTAGAATGTTACCACCCAGCCAATTACTTACCCATCAGGTAGTCCATCCATCAAATCCAGGTCTCTCCAATTTAGAGACAAGGATGTTGTGCGGGACAGTGTCAAACTGTAGCTTCAGTGGGTTAGTAAAAATTTGTAGGAATTTAAATTCAGGCTTTCATCATTTGTCGGATGCTCCATCTATTGTTCTATTAAAAGGACATACAATAACAGAAAACCAGCTTTTAACATTTCTTGGACATTTACAGAGTGGAGCTGGACATTTTCACACTTCCTTTAGTCTGCAAATACTAAGAGTGTTTCTGTATGAACTTCTAGGAAGAGCTTTAAGGACCTACATACCAGTTGTGCTAAATCACTGTAGGTGTTGCAACTAAATCAAATAAATGCTAACTGTGACACATTACATCCTTTATCACTTTGTACTTGAAATGAAAACTGAGGTTTTTGTTTTAGCACAAAGGTTAAGCAGAAACTGTCACTGAGAGCCAAAGTGTGTGTGGAGCAGTTGCATGCGTTTGGACTTTTTCTGTAGTTTCTTTTTTTTTCTATGTTTTTTTTCTGTTTGTTATTTCTTTCCCAAATGCAGCACTGAGTATAAGCAAGTGCAAGAATACACACTTCTTGTATTTTTATTTAACTGTAGTTCAAGTTTCTGGGTTTATAAAGAAAAAAAATTTTAAATAAATCCTTTTCTAATGTAAATACTTATTTTCATGTCATGTCTCTAGGGGCTGAGTGTAACTTGTTTTCTTTCATGTCTCTCCTCTATAAAGAACACTTGAAGAAAATGTCTATAAGATTGCTGTTTCTTTGGCTCAGCGATACAGTGTTCCACTTTGGGAAGTTTATATCACCCATCTGGAATTTTTATTCACCGACAGTGGGTATGTTGTCTCCCCTGCAAATACACATAGGATTTTGTTACACAGAAATAAGTGCTAACCTGTGAGAAAATTGAAGTATATTAGGGTCGAGTTTTGTTATGCTATCATATTTCTCGTGTTGTGTTAGTTTGGAATGTTTGTCTTTTCCATGTGATGCTTTTGTAATCAGCCAGAGAAGTAGGTGTTACAAGCAAGGATAAAAATCCATATGTGTCTTATTGTTCTTATAAGTATCCACAGGACTTTGTTTCAGTGTTTAGGTTTCCCCAGCTTTGAGTGTTGAGGGCTCTCTTCTGATAGCAACTTCTCTTGTAGCTGTTTTTACAGTCCCTTGGAATATGGCCTGAAGCTTGATCATTTTTATACAATTATTTATGTTTAAAAAAAGTTTTGCTGTTTGTGGATCTCTGGTCTACGTAATAGCAAAGAAAATAAATATATTGGAGCTTCACATTTACATCATTCATCTATTGATGTTATTTTCAGTTTATTTATGGAAGCCTTTTTTTTTTCTTCTTTTTTTAAAGTGTTTCCTTGGAACTTTTCTACCCTATGAGATTATGGCAGACCAGACCTGGCATTGGTGGGGACACGGGGCAGGGGATTCTCTTCTTCCCTATTCGAGAGTTTGTTCCTAGGATTTTTTCTTTTTTTTTTTTTTTTTTCAGCTTTGACATCTTGTCAGTCAGACAAATATTTTTTGCACACTGAAAGTTGAATAAACCCATTCGATGAAAGACTAAGCTTCTTGCCTGAACAGTGCATTTGGATGACAGTGATGTAGAGCCCCCTGTGCAATACAGCAGCTCTTATCTACTGTTTTGACAGACATGATCAAATTAGTCTCATTTGTTTCAAATTTTAAATTGTGAAAGCAGCTTTTAGCTTGCAGCAGTATTTGTACCTCTCTTAACATTAACTATTAATTAAAGAACATTAAAATATTTTATAAAACATGAGGCATAAAAAAAAGAGACTGTTGGTGCAAGATCTGAGAAGATTAAATAATACTCTGAGATTTTCTTTGCTTCCTCCAGAAAAAAAGAGAAGTTACACCCTCTAAATCTTGATGCTGGTAAATTATTTAGTGCTTTAAACAGAATAGACAATCAAACTATAAACATGGCGACACTGGGGTGAATGTGAAAGAGCCAGCTGGTTTCTCTGGGACTACAGTATTACCTTAGGTATTTTTAGCAGTGTTCTATCATTTTCTTTGTTCTTGTCCTCCCTGAGTTAGTATTCATAGAATTCTGAAATCACTGAAGTACAAAGTAACATCCTTTTCCCTAATGAAATTCAAAAAAGTCTTGAAAATTGATGTATAATAGCATAATATGCTGCTGAGCATGTTTTTGTTGTATTATAATCTCATTTTAAACTTGATTGACAGTGTATGGCCATTATATTATATTTTAGTCTTGGGATTATGGCATTAATAATGCATGCCTTGTTATGCATTCATTCTGAACTGAAAGAAGTTTATTCTAAGACTTAATCTCTTTAACTAAATATGCAGTATTTCTATAAGCCACGTCATGTAGGGAGAAGCTCAAAAGAATCATGGAATCCTTAAGGTTGGAAAAGACCTCTAAGGTCATCAAGTCCAACCGTCAACCCAACACCACCATGCCTACTAAACCATGTCCCGAAGTGCCACATCTATATGTTTTCTGAACACCTTCATGAATGGTGACTCAACCACTTCCCTGGGCAGCCTGTTCCAATGTTTGACCACTCTGTCAGTAAAGAAATTTTTCCTAAAATCCAGTCTAAACCTCCCCTGATGCAACTTGAGTCCATTTCCTCTCGTCCTATTGCTAGTTACTTGGGAGAAGAGACCAACACCTGCCTCACTACAACCTCCTTTCAGGTAGTTGTGGAGAGCAATATGGTCTCCCCTCAGCCTCCTCTTCTCCAGACTGAACAAGCCCAGCTCCCTCAGCACTGGTTTTTTTTGCTTACTTGATGGCAAGTAAACATTGTATGTTTTTCTGTTACGCTGTGAATTTGAGTTTGAAGAAAATTGTTTAGAATTACATTTTTTAAAATTAAATGGAAATTTAATTGTTTCTTTTGAAGAGTCTGATCACATCTGATTACCAAAAAACTATAAAATGCATTTTATAATTTCAGCAACAGCAGATTTTATGTTTGCCTGTCACAGAACCTATGATTCCAGAATCTTTCTGAATGGTATAATGAACCCGTCCTGTCCACCACCAGCCCTATACCAAAATAACGTGGCAAACCTGTGTAGATCCCGTCGATATAATTTAATGTTCATCTAGCCTTTAGTCTGAACTTTGGTTGTGGGCAGAAAAATGTATTCAGATAACACTTTTGAAATACATCAGTTCCAAGTGAATGTTTTGTCTGATATTAAGAGTGAATGATGCTTTATTTCTATTAATATTATACTTCTTTCCATTAATATGGTAGAACATTTAACAAATAACAAGAATTTAGAAAATTAAAATAGTGCTTACAAGGTTAAAAACCTAGCTGGGGTAGGTTCTAGAAGTAAAAATAACTCAAATAGCTCAGTCTCCCTGAGAAATCAGATAAACGTTTTTTATCTGAGAGAATGTTGTGTTTGTTTTATTTGCTGTAAGAAAATCATCTTTAAGAATGAAATTGAGACATGTTTCACTTGGATATAAAAGAGAAACATTAACTTACATGTGGCATTTATATTCAGGAAAAATTGATGTTGAAATTCTAATTTAATCAATTTAAAAGGTAGAAGAAAATCAGATGGGGTTAGAAGACATCAGATTTCCAAATGAAATGTACTACCTAATGTGGCAGATGGTTGGACTCTGGGGAGAGTCAAGGTGGTAGTCATCTGTAGGTTACTTCTTTCCTCAGATTTTGGGTAAAACTTTCAGTTGAGGAAGGTGTGAAGTTAAGATGAGACTTGCTTGATATGCCCCTATTTTGCTCGCAGCTGAGCAAAAAAGGAGTGATTGCATTCAGCTATCTTTTGTGTTGTCAGCTGGAGATGTCTGAATTCATGCTGTGAAAGAGCTAATGTATTCTTTCCAAAGAGTCAGGAAAAACATTTCCTGAAGCAGTGAGACTGGCTGAGGTCAATCCAAGACTTGGTGATATTTTCATAAGCTTTCATGGATGATAATTTGAGAAGCAACTTGATAAAACTGTCAAATGAAATATGCTAAGCATGAATAATAGTGTCAAATGGATTAACTATTGGACAAGAGCCAATTTTCAGTGATAGTATCTCTCAAAGCATGCACAGGCGCTCATCAACTACAGAAAATAGAATGTTATAGATTAGGAGAACTGATTGGGCAGTAGGATTTTCTAGCAGCATTCAGTCACAAGTTAGTTTGGTTTGGTTTTGGGATTTTTTTTCTTTTTTTTTTTTTTAAAAAAAAGGCTTCTTGTACACATAAAGACTTATGTCTACTTTTACATGTAGCTGTACTTAGAGAAGTGAAGTGCTGCTTTGAATCTAACTTCACTATTCATGACCCTTAATCTGCACTGTAATCTTAAGTGTGCACCTGAAGAGTCTTTCATGGCACATCTAGGCCCTTGAAGCCAAACTTCTTTTTAATTGCAGGTTATCGACACTGGAAATAGAAGAGAGAGCACAAAGTCTTGGTCTCTTTGAGACCCTGAAAACCCGTCCTGAAATCTTACATGAACACATGGTTAAATATGTTTACCCAAGTATTGAAGGTAGAGATCACCAGCGGTTGCTTTATTATTTCACACTCCTTGAAAACTGTGGTTGCTCAGAAGTTGTGAAACATGCTGTTAAACCTGAAACTCACATCCGACTCCTGAAAAAATTCAAAGCAGTTGCACCAGGTAGGAGAGCTCCTGTTTCTTCCCTTCATTGCTGTATTTGTTATTCTGTTATGTGAGTGTTGACATGATTATGCTTATCTAGGTTACACTCTGGGTAATTTGTTTTCCAGTGAGCATATCAGATGAATGGAAGTAATTATAGTAGGTTAGTCATATCTTTGAGGAGTCATTTCCTTCTCTTTGTATTACTGGAAATTTAGTTTACCCTATCACAGCAAGCAAAAAATATTTAAAAACATGTTTCTGTTGGTGATGTAAATTAAAATTATTGGCAGTGGTTCACGGTGATTTTTTTAAGGAAAAAATACAGGCCTCCTAGAGCATAATTTTTAACAATGCTAGTTTAACATGAAAAGTCTCAAGAATTTAAGACAGTTTAGCTTTCAGAAGTCTGAATGTATTAGGAGCTTTAATCATTTTGTTTGTTTTAAAGAGGGTAATTTTATTTTGTGTTTTATCCTTGATGTTACCTTTTGCTTTTGCAGAACTTCAACATTATTTGTCCTCCTATGTTATCAGACAATGCCTATAAAGGTGTGCTGCTAGAAAGCACCTGGAAATTTTGAAAACTGTTTTCAATTTGCTTGTTAGTCAAGTATTCCCAGTATCTTGAATTTCAGTTGAGTAACTCCAAATCCAGTTTCAGAATGAAAAATGTACACTGTATGGGATTACCTGGTGTGGGGATGAATTAGTTGTTCAACACTGGAACCTCATGCATATCAGACACTAACATTGCTGCAGAGTTTAGAGAGGTTGTGTGGATGAAGTCATGTATTGCAGGAAGAAAAAAAGTGATTTTGGGGGGAGGGACTACCTTCAGTTCTTACTGATATGTTTACACACTGAAGTTCTTTGGTGCTTGTAGAAGAAAAGTCTGTCACAAAGTTACTGTTTGCTTTCAAAGTTATTTTTAAATGTTGCTCAAAAAACCCACTTTGTATGCTAAAAAAATCTATCTATTTTATTACATCCTTAATTAAAATTCTCAAGTGTTCAGCATATTTTATCATTAGTAGACAAGGAACAACATCAAAGTATTTGTAGAAGTTACAGGCCCCGAGTATATGATGAAAACCATGGCAATAGAAGTCTTAGGAATTATATGCATAGAGATTAAAACAGTGTTGTTCCTAGAAATATTTTGTTGTTGTAGAATAATTTGCAAGAGTTTTCTTCCTGTAGGAACCAAAGTAGCAACAGGACTCTTGTATTATATAGATATACATGTAAATGGACCTACATGTCCTGTCTCTAGCTGACCTTACTTAGTTTACTTGTGGTCAGCGCCTTGCATTTTTGCTGAGATAGGTATAAAGTGCCAATTGTTGCATGATCAGAATACATTTATTTTAATTAATGAAGAATTGTGTCGTGACGTGCATAAGGTTTTCTAGGCTTTATATTTTAAAAAAGGTAGCACGATGCTATATACTATATATATTCTTGCTTTTGTGACAATCTGCTTTTTTAGTTGGCATCAATATATAATGTTAATATATGTTCCAGGAATTGAGAGATTTCACATGCATCAGGGCATCATAAAATCCCAGTATTTCCTGTATGCAAGCCTGTCTTCCTCCCCAGTCTGTCAGTATGTATGATTATAAAAGGAGACGGAGTAGAGTCTTTCTAGTTCTGCACATACTGGTTTAGTACTGATTGTTTTACACCTAAATGTAGAGTTGGAGTATATTTAACTATGAGTAACTTTCATTTCGTTTGATTCTTTCTCCTTCTGTCAATAGGTCTTAATTACAAAAAGCTAACAGATGAAAATGAAAACCCTCTGGAAACTCTGGAGCCCATCCTTACAAGTCAAAATATCTTATCTATTTCCAAACTGGCTCCCAAAATTCCTAATAAAGATGGCAGGATGCTGTCACCAAGCTCTGTTTATGCTGTCTGGTTACAAAAACTTTTTTGGAATGGCGATCATCATCTCATTAAAAAAATACCAGAAACCATGGATGAGTGGCTACATGCATATGATATGTGTTCAAAGTACTTCGATAGACTTGATCCAGATGATATTGTCACTTTAATTGATGAAATTACCTTTTCTTCAAAAGCTGTCACAAAGGTAAGTGGATAAATTTGAAGAATTTCAGGCCTCAGGTGAGGCACAGCTAAATATAGTGTCAAGGAGAAAGTCTCAGCAAATTTTACACTTTACAGTTTTTAAAGATAAATTCATAAACCTACCTTCCTTTGCCTACCTCTGCTTTTTATGACTGCCAGTATGAAAAAAAGATTTTTATTCAGTCAGAGGAGTTAGCTCTGTGGATAAGGCAGTTTCTGATGGAACCCGAAAGTCTCTGTGTTCTGGTTCAGCAGAGAATAAGATATTCTTGTTGTGTATTTCTTTATTTTACTTGTGCTCATCCTAAAATTCATTGCGCCTCAGGTTTGTGTTTAGTACCAGGCTTTTGCATTCTGAATAGGATGCTCCACAGAGAAGCATTCTGGGCTAATGCATATGGTTTCTAGGCACTGTAATAACATAAATGATAAACTGTGTCATAATCTCCATCTGGCTGAAAACCTGTTATTGAAAGAACGTGCTTTCATGTCCGTAACAGATGTTATGAGAGCTGCAGTTTCTTTTTGCCTAGTGAAACCTACTTATAAGGATATTTCTAACATAAGGTTTTACCTATGCTTTTGTACGTATCTTTACTGCCAAGCACAAAAAAGAGATGAGATTTCTTAGATATTTCCTTAGTAAAAGATCTTGAGATATCTTCCATAAAGCATCTGAAATGAAAAGATGATAAAGAGAAAGTGGGGGGTTTTTTTTGGTGTTTGGTTTGGTTTGGTTTTTTGTTGTTGTTTTTAGGGGTTTTTTGTGTGTCTTTATCTTCTCTGTTCTGGATTGTGCTCATTTTCCAGGGGAGTTTATTTACCGCATTCAGTGAGGTGTCATTTTGCGTATTGTTTTAGTGTTCCCACACTATTAGTATAAATTTATTAGGACCCATCTACCCTGTATCTATATCAGAATTTGGTGAAAATAAATTTGCTATTCATTGAAATCCTGGGAAAATGAAAAGCTTTGTCAGCACCAAATTTATGCTTTGATATGTATGTCATGCTAGACCAACATGTTTTGTCACTGGTTCTATCAGCTGTCTTTTAAACCTATTCAGCAGAACCACTGTCTTGTTTAGGTGTTTTGATCATTTGCATCACGTAAGCTTACTGAGTGTTTCATGCTTATCAGGAAAGACTGCCACTCACCCTGAGATCTCACTTTCCAGACCTCACCCTGGACTGAGGTAGCCAGGGGATGACTTGTGTCTAATGAGAAGGAAATACTGTCTTCACGTATGATCACCGCTAGTGACTACTTGAAACTCTTGCTGTTAGTATATTGTGGGCATTTCAGATTATTTCTTGTTTTTTCCAGATTAATGATGCAGGGAGAGGATAGGTAGCCTCTGGTGTGTTATCTGTTTTGAAACACATTGTTTATTTTCATTTGTTTATTTCTGTTCAGGAATGTAGTACGGTTTCTCTGCTCTCTTACAGTGGGTATCAGTAGCAGGAAGGAGATATTGATGGCAGAAAGTCTTTTCAGTCTTCATCAATACCCTCCTCATACATTGAAGGACTGAAGTATTGATGCTTTGACCACAGCAGCTCACTGCTGCAAGCAGTGAAAAGGTTCCTGCTTGTGGCACTTCTACTCAGAAATGCTTCTAATTCTGAATAACTATTCAAGCTTTTCTGACTAAATAATATTTCTGTCCACCTCCAGTTTGGTGAGCATAGCCTATTTGCATGTATGGAACTGATTTAGAATCAGAGAATAGTTTGGGTTGGAAGGAATCTTAAAGACCATCTAGTTTGAGCCCCCCTGCCGTGGGCAGCGACACCTTCCACTACACCAGGTTGCTCAAAGCCCCATCCACCTAGCCTTCAACACTTCCAGGGAGGGAGGGGGCATTCACAACTTCTCTGGGCAACCTGTTGCAGTGCCTCACCACCCTCATAGTAAATAATTTCTTCATTGTATCTAATCTAAATCTACCCTCTTGCTGTTCAAAGCCGTCACCCCTTGTTGTCCTATGACTCCATGCCCTTGTAAAAAGTCCCTTTTCAGCTGTCTTGTAGGCCCCCTTCAGGTACAGGAAGGCTGCTATAAGGTCTCGCTGGAGCCTTCTCTTCTCTAGACTGAACAGTCACAACTCTCTCAGCCTTTCCTCATAGGAGAGGTGTTCCAGCCCTCTGATTATTTTTGTGGCCTCCTTTGGCCCCACTCCAACAGGTCCATGTCTGTCCTGTGCTGAGGGCTCCAGAGCTGGACGCAGTACTCCAAATGGGGTCTCACCGGAGCATATCTTTAAGGCAATGAGATTACATGTTTATATTTTGATGACCTAATCTGTGTTAGAAGTGCTAAATTTTAACTATTCTTTTTCTTTCAAGTTTCACTTAAGTATTTTAGCATTTTTTCTCTGTTGCTGGGCACAGAGGTGAGACTGACTGGCTTGTAGTTCCCCGGGTCTTCCCTTTTACCCTTCTTAAAAATGAGGGTTATGTTTCCCCTTTTCCCATCACTGGGAAATTCACCGGTCTGCCACGGCTTCTCAAATACGATGGATAGTGGCTTAGCAACTTCATCCACCAGTTCTCTTAGGACCTGTGGATGCATCTCATCAGGTCCCATGGACTCATGCAGCTTCAGGTTCCTTAGACGGTCTTGAATTTCATCTTCTACAATGGATGATTCTTCATTATCCTACTCCCTGCCTTTGCGATCTGCAACTTGGGTGGTGTGACTGGAGCACAATTTCTTCCTGAAAGAGAGATATTCCATACATTCAATGGAACCACCGCTTATATTTTTGCATATATTTTGAGTGTGTCATCTTTTCTTCCAGCAGCTCTGTTTGCTTTTAAATAATGCTGACTTCATAGATTCTTAATTATAGTAATGATCATATCAGTTTTTTATCTTGATGATTTCTGATTTATTCCCCTTTGTGTGCTGTATTTTAGGTAAATTGGGGATTTTTTTATTCCTTTGTTGTTAACATTTTGTTTGTTGTGCTAGATAGTTGGTTATGTCTGGAAAGAACCATCTGTTTCAGAGGTCATTGCCCTGATGTTTGTTGATTAACAGTACTCTGAAAAAAAAGCCGAACACCACAAAACCACAAAACAAAACCACAAATAAAAGCAGTTACTTTTTTAATTGCTGTGTTTTCATTATTGAGTAAATGCTACAAATGGGGATGGGCACAATATGTTGATTAGGAAGAAAAGACTACAACTTTAGACAGCGAAAGTAGAATAAAAAGCAGTGATATCATCAGTTAGGTCTTCTATAGAGAAAGAGAAGTTGGGATTTTGCTTACGCAGGCTCTTCCTCGCAGCCTTCCATAGACCCGGCCACATTCATTCAAACTGTAGCTGATGATATTTTTTGTTTAGTATTCCATCCTTTATAACTTCTTTTGCAACTTCTGGTGCAAAAGAAGAACTTTGCTTGCAACTTAATGTTTTTAACTGAAAGGCTGACTCTTGTTTTCCGAGTCAGTAATGCTTTTTTGACCATTTTCTTCTTGCTGAAGCAGGAATATGATGTCCACATATTGACCGCACACCAAGTGGATGAGGAATGGGAACCTATTACAACTGGATATTCACCTGCATCATTTTCTCTTTCAATTTTAATGACTTTAAATGCCATTTTTAATCATTGTATAAAAAGCTTGGTTTAAGAAAAAGCTCAAAGTAACATTCAGTATATTTTATCTGGCAGATTGACTTAATACTTTATAAAATGATAAGGAAAAAGACAGGGCTTGACATTGTCTGAAGATATACAAGAAATCTGTTAATAATGTTCTTACATAGCATGACTGCATTCAGATGTTACCTTTTGAATTACTTGGCTTCTTTTTATCACTACAGTCCAGTTCAGTCGGTTTGTCTAGTCCGACCTTGTTTTCTTCGTGGGTATTAACAGTACCTCTTTATCTGATATCAGTACATTTTTAGATACCTTCTTCTGACTTGCCATTACTATAGTTATTTTAATTATATTTGCTTCAAGACTGCATAATGTGAAACTTCATGAATATTGTCTTTAACTGGTTTCTTACATGCATTAGAACTTTTACACTGATCTGCAGATGAACTGTACTGGGTCTGCCAGGGATGGAATTCATTTTCTTCATAGCAGCCCCTGTGGGGCTGTGCTTCGGATTTGTGACTAAAACTGTTGATAACACACCAGTGTTTTGGCTGTTGCTGAGCCATGCTTGCACAGTGTCAAGGCTTCCTCTTTTTCTCAACAGACCATCATAGAATCACAGAGTATTAGGGGTGGAAGGGACCTCTGCAGATCATCTAGTCCAGCCCCCCTGCCAAAGCAGGGTCACTTAGAGCAGGCTGCACAGGACCACGACCGGGTGGGTTTTGAATATCTCCAGAGAGGAAGACTCCACAGTCCCTCTGGGCAGCCTGTTCCAGTGCTCCGTCACCCTCAGAGGGAAGAAGTTCTTCCTCATGTTCAGATGGAACTTCCTAGGCTTCGGTTTGTGCCCGTTGCCCCTTGTCCTATCGCTGGGCACCACTGAAAAGAATCTGGCCCCATCCTCCTGACACCCACCCTTAAGATATTTATAGGCATTTCTAAGGTCCCTTCTCTTCTTCAGGCTAAACAAGCCCAGCTCCCTCAACCTCGCCTCGGAGGAGAGATGCTCCAGTCCCCTCACCATCCTCGTAGCTCTCTGCTGGTCTCTCTCCATTAGTTTCTCATCTTTCTTGAACTGGGGAGCCCAGAACTGGACACAGTACTCCATATGGGGCCTCACTAGGGAAGTGTAGAGGGGAAGAAGAACCTCCCTCGACCTGCTGGCCACACTCCTCTTGATGCACCCCAGGATGCCATTGGCCTTCTTGGCAGCCAGGGCACACTGCTGGCTCATGTTTAACCTGTCGTCCACCAGCACTCCCAGGTTCCTGTCCGCAGAGCTGCTCTCCAGCAGGTCACCCCCAAGCCTGTACTGGTGCAGGGGGTTATTCGTCCCCAGGTGCAGGACCTTGCACTTGCCCTTGTTGAACGCCATCAGGTTCTTCTGCGCCCAGCTCTCCAGCCTGTCTAGGTCTCGCTGAATGGCAGCACAGCCTTCTGGTGTATCAGCCACTCCTCCCAGTTTTCTGTCATCAGCAAACTTGCTGAGGGTACGCTCTATCCCTTTATCCAGGTTGTTGATGAACAAGTTGAACATGACTAGGCAGAGTACTCACTAGTTACAGGCCTCCAACTAGACTCAGCGCTGCTGATGACAACCCTCTGAGTTCTGCCATTAAGCCAGTCCTCAATCCACGTCATTGACCACTCATCCAGCCCACACTTCCTGAGCTTCCCTAGGAGGATGTTATGGGAGACAGTGTCAAAAATCTTGCTGAAGTCTAGGTAGACAACATCCACGGCTCTCCCCTCATCTCCCCAGATGGCCATGTGTTTTGGTTTGGCTTGGATAAATGCCAAGTGCCCACCAAAACGGCTCTATCACTCCCCCTCCTCAGCTGGACAGGGGAGAGGAAATATGGTGAAAGGCTCAAGGGTTGAGAGAAGGACAGGGAGAGATCCCTCACTATACTTTTGTCATGGACAAAACACACACACTTTTGTCATGGACAAAACAGATTGAACGTGGGGAGAAGAGATAGTTTATCATCAATCAAATCAGAGTAGGATAATGAGAAATAAAACTACATGTTAAAACACCTTCTCCCCACTCCTCCGTTCTTCCCGGGTTCAACTTCAATCCCAGTTTCTCTACCTCTTCCCCCCAAGTGTCCGAGAGGGACAGGGAATGTGGGGGTTATGGTCAGTTCATCACACATTGTCTCTGCTGCTCCTTCCTCCTCAGGGGGAGGACTCCTCACACTCTTCCCCTGCTCCAGCGTGAGGTCCCTCTCATGGGAGACAGTTCTCCACAAACTTCTCCAACATGAGTTCTTCCCATGGGCTGCAGCTCTTCACGAACTGCTCCAGTGTGCGTCCTTCCCACAGGATGTCGTTCTCCACAAACTGCCTGTCCTGGGTTTGGCCAGGACAGGGTTAATTTTTACCAGAATCCAGGAAGGGGCACAGCCGGGTGGGCTGACCCAACCCCAACCTGGCCAAACAGAGCCGGGTATTCCATACCATGTGCCATCACGCTGGGTTCCGGTGGGGGAGAGCTGGGCGGCAGGAACTCACTCTTGGGCGCCGGTTCGGTCCGCAAGAACGGCTGTGTGGGTCGTGAGGTTTGTGTTGTGTTTTCTCCTTATCTGTATCATTGTTGTTCCTGTTCCCTGTGTTGCTGTTCTGTTAAACTGCCCTTATCCCGACCCACCAGTTTCTGCCTGTTTCTTTCCGTTCTCCTCTGCACCCCGGCGGGGGGAGGGGCGGCTGCGTGGCGCTTTTGTTGCCGGCGGCAGCCAAAACCAGAACACTGCCCCATTGTGGGTCCCTTCCACAGGGTGCAGTCCTTCAGGAACAGGCTGCTCTAGCATGGGTCCCCACAGGGTCACAAGCCCTGACAGCAAACCTGCTCCGGCGTGGGCTCCTCTCTCCACAGGTCTGCAAGTCCTGGCAGGAGCCTGCTCCAACGTGGATTCCCCACGGGGTCACAGCCTCCTTCAGGCATCCACCTGATGTGGCGTGGGGTCCCTTCCATGGGCTACTGGTGTATCTTTGCTCCACCATGGACCTCCATGGGCTGCAGGGGCACAGCCTGCCTTACTATGGTCTTCATAATGAGCTGCAAGGGAAGGCTCTCTGCTCCAACATTTCAGGCACCTCCTCCCCCCTGCTTCTTCACTTATCTTGGTGTTTGCAGAGTTGTTTCTCTCACACAGTCTCACTCCTCTCTCTTCACTGCCGTTTCACCACAGGTTTTTTTTCTTCCCCTTGTTAAATATGTTTTCACAGAGGTGTTACCACCATTGCTTATTGGCTTGGCCTTGGCCAGCAGTGGGTCCTTCTTAGAGCCATCTGGCACTGGCTTTATCAGACATGGGGGAAGCTTCTCGCAGCTTGTCACAGAAGCCACCCCTATAGCCCCTCTGCTACCAAAATCTTGCCACACAAATCCACAACATCATGCCATCATAGAAGGCTATTAGATTGGTCAAGCACGATTTCAGCTGCGTGAATCCGTGTTGACTACTCCTAACTACACCTGAGCCCTGAGTAGGCTGCAGGTAGGCAGAAATTAGGGAGAGGACACAGCCAGGAGAGCTGGCCTGGGCTGGCCAGATGGGTGCTCTGTGCTGTCTAATGTCGTGCTCAGCAGTAACAAATGGGATTGTATGGTGTCTTCAGAGATGATTGTTGCTTGAAGATTGGTTGGGCAGTGGTCTGCTTGTGGGAGATGGTGGGTGATTGCCTTTGCATCTTTTGATTTTGGGTTGTTCATTTTTTTCCTCTCTCCTTGATGTATTGAACTATCTTTATCTTGATCCACAAGTTTTCTTGCTCTTGCTTTTCTTTTTCTCTGCCTCTGTAGGAATTGGGAACCAGCTTTGTCATTCCATGTACTTCTGAATTAACTAATGTAATTTGCTTTCTGTACTAGTATATCTGGTTGGCTTGTAGCTACATGACTTTTGGTTGGTGGAATATATAAAGCTGGGATTTAGTGGCAGAGACAGGACCTAGACTGTTCCATCTGAGTATCGGGAAATGGTTTTCATTATGAGGGTGACTGATCACTGGCACAGGTTGCATGGAAACGCTGAGGAGTCTTCTAGGTTGGAGATACTCAAAAGTGATCTGGGCAAAGTCCTAGCCAGTTGGCTCTAGGTGGCCCTGCTTGAGCAGGGGGTTTGGACCAGATGAGTTCCAGAGGTCACTTCCAACCTCAGCTATTCTGTGTTTCAGTGTTGCTGGGATCCCAGGTTCCTGTGGCACTGGAAGGAAGGGAGCTGTTTCCATCATCTCAAAGTTGCATGCTAATCACTGACAGTAACAGTGGCAGAGTCAGAGTCTTCATGTACACGTGAATGTTACTTGTACAATGCTTTATAAGAAATACTTAAATATTCTGAAGGAAATGGGCTTTTGAGATGTGTTTTTACCCTGAGGAGTGAAATCTGTTGAGCTGAAATAGTATGGGTTGTTCCTTGGTTTGAAAATTAAAGAAAACAGATTTTTAGGATTTTTCATTACACATTATGGCCTATAGAATTAAAAATCTTTTTAAACTGTAAAAACTTTTTAGAAAGAAAACCACTTCACGTACAAACAATGATTGAATTAACCCCTAAGCTACCTTCTTTTATTACTGGGCATGATACCAAATCTCATTACTGAAGCTGACCAGAAGTACGGAGGATAGCCATTCATGTTTTGGAATAAAATAATCAGAGAAATGATATGTTGGTCGTCGTGTATTTTGACACTCTGCAAATATGAATGCAAAATTAAAATAGTCTTGGGAAAAAACCTGTGTTCTCCTTTTTGATGTTCTATTCTCTTTCATGCTTATAGCATCAGGACTTCAAAACTAGCAGTATATTCACGCTATTCTCTAGGATAGGACAGTTAGATGGAATACTTAAATTGCTTGCCTTTTGTATCTCTCTTAATTGCAGTTTGGACATTAGAATGTGCAGCAGAAGGGGGGGAAATGAAATGTGTAGCTGTTTTCATCTTTTACCAAGTTTACAAAATGGATAGATAAATCCATCTGTGGTCATTAGTGTGATCTGAGTATCACCTGCTTGTAGTAAAAAGTGGTATTGAGACCTTGTTCATAGTAACAAAATCATAATTTCTTTTGATGGGATGGAACTGATTTGAGTTTGGAACTGAATGGTACCCTTTGCATTTACCCTGTTAATGCTGACAAGTTTTCTTAGCTCTTACAATAATGTCCACTGATTTTTTGCTTTTCTCATTAAAGACGTCTAGTAGACTGTTACTGTGGTTTGCAGCAACAGCACTAAAAAACAGAAGTGACCCCTATATCTTTAGCTCTGTGTTTTTTTAAATTTAATTTAAATAGTTAAGCTGTAAATTTTTCTGCTAACTATTCCTTATCAAGCTTTCTGTGTCTTTGCAAATAGGTAGTTCAATTCATGATGCAATTGTCAATTTGACTTTCTTATGAAAAATGCTATGATTGTTTAATTTTCTTTTTTCTGTCGTATTTCAGTTTTTCAGCCTATTTCCTATTCAGTGCGTCATACATATTGAAAAGAACAATAAAAAGAAAGGACAATACAAGAAAGTAATGGAATACTGATCCTTTTTAAATAAATTACTAATAGGAAATAAGGTTGCTTCTCATAAAATACTTCATTCAGTTTTATGCAGTTCTGTACAACAGTGGAGCCACTTGACCTCTAAGCACTGCTGTAATACAAATTTTAGTGTACAGATGATGAGTGATTAAATATTGAGTAATCTTTTTTCAGCTGCCAGTTGAAGCCAGGATAGAAGTGACAAAGAAGGCTATTAAGGCAGTAAAACATCTTTCTGAGAAATCAAGAAAGAAAACTTCTGAGAATAACATGGAAGATGCTGAAAATCCATCTGTTGCTTATGAAGAAACTCTAAATCACTTGCAGCAATCTCTTGCTCATCTGGAAACGCTCACTCATAGTTTTATCACTTACTTGAAAAACAGCGAACAGGTAATGATTACTAATCAGGTGCTTGTTCTGAGTGTTGCCATGACTAGCACTGATGGGCATCAGTCTCTTGTCATAGTTTATTAATGTTTTGTAGCTTTTTTTTTGTTGACCTGGTCTTTGAAAATTCAGTTCCATCAATCTTTTCTTTTTAGTATATATTAAAACTTGGTTGAGAGAAAGACTCTGAATGATACATCCCTGTAAATAAAGAGTACACAAATTCATATTCAAAAATTATCTGTTCACAGGATACGCTACAGAAGTATGGCTATTTATATGATGTGTCAAGGTCAGAGAAAGAAAAAATCCATGACCAAGCAGTAGCTATGTGTATAGATGGTCAGTCTCTGGACATGATACAACAGTTGTTACAAGTGGCTGTTGGAGATCTCCGTCTTTCTCCCAAGGATATTGTCCAGTGTGCTATTAAAAAAATTGTATGTATGTTAAGGTAAGTACACTGCCGCAGTGAAGCCCAAAAACCTTTCTTCTGGGTTTTGTGGGGATTTTTGGTTGGTTCGTTTAATGTGGGGTGGGTTGGTTGGCTGAGCTTTTTGTGGTGAGTGCTTGTTTGCTTTGAATGTTTGGATTTTGCAGAAGATTGGGCAGTAACAGGAAATGAGTTCTTGGATTGTTTATGCTCCTCTTTACCTGTAATTTCATATTCAGATAAGACAGTTGGTTTTCTGAGTTTGGGAAGCCTGGGCAATCTGAATAAAACAAGCCACTCAACTCATCCTATTTACTGGAGGGTGCTTTTAAGTTAAAATCTGTGGCTTTACAATATTGTTCCATTATGTCTGTGTCCATTTGTGGATTTTTGCCAAATTGCACATAAATCCTCCCCCTTAAACAGAGTCAAAAGATATGTTTGTTGGAAATGCCTGAATTTGGACAGGAGAGGCTGGGCAACAGCTGTTGCCACTACAGCTAATCCTACATGGAGAAGTACAGTTTCCATCTTTGGAATAACTTTATGGGGTGTTTCTCAGGTGCTGTTTTGTGTTTTTGTTTCTATAAAAGTATTTTTTTATTTGCAAGATTTTGAAAAATGTGTCTGTCTGTCATTAAAATACAGGCCATAGATTTTTGTTCTTTGTGCTCATAAAGAATGCTTCTTGGAGTTTTTGCTCTTCTTCCATCTCCCTTTGTGTCACACCCTAGCCCCAAATTAAACAGCAGGTGTTTAAGCTCTGTGTTTCCTACAGCACATGAAAGCAACAATGATACCTAAAAAAACCCCAACCCACTAACTTCTTGGAGAGAAACAGGTTTCTAATGTGAGGAGGGGGGTTGTTTTGCTCAACTCTTTAAATGTTGTCATTGTTACTGTTTCTTGGTGTTATTAGTGCTATCATATTATAAGCAATCCCACACGTTGTACCAGAAGTAAGGCTTCATCTCCATCTTTTTCTGGGATTCACAGTTTCAAACCTCAGCAGTTGTCTTTTCCATGGCGTTACACAAACCAAATAACCAACGTGTTCATGCAACCCCAGCAAACTAAGTCACCTCGTATTTTAAAATGACAGAGAAATAGGCTAGGAAAACAGAAAATGCAAAATAACTAGCTTCCACACAGTTTATACTTGCTCCTCCCTGATTCATTCTGGTGAGAACTGGGTGAGACCTGGGTGATACAAAGGAACGTTAAGTACAGTTGAAGCTGACCATCTCAATCTTGTTAACAGTGAGTTTAAAGTTTGCATTAATTCAATATGAAGATCTGTTAGTTGAGTGTATTTTTTTGAATGTAGTCTTGCTTCCAAGGTACAGTTCTAACACTTTGGAGAAACAGTCTGCAAAGAATGTAGTCATGGTGCCTTTCTTCAGTGCTAGTCATGTCTTAAGCAAGGAAGGAGTGGAGAGTCCTGCACTGAAGTCCTGCCTTTTTGGTTAGCTGCAGCCTCTGTATTTCATGCCTGCTACCCTAGCCCGGGAGGGACATGGCTTTCATTTGCAGGTTTGAGGCAGAAACTGTCTTAGTTTGTCTGGCATTTGAGATAACGTGGTTATCTCTGGGAATATAGAACTGTTAAAAATATCTGCTTATGGGCATGTTTATGGACATGGTGAGGACATGAACACAGGCGGGGGAAAGCTAAGCACACTATTTGAAAAGCTTTTCAGTGAAATAAGGTGTTTCTCCTTGATTGTGTTTACTGCTCAGTTTTAGATCAGCTTGCAATTCGTAACATCTCTTGTTAAGATTTGGTAAGAGATTTGACTGCTTTCATAGCTGTGGTGATTATAAAATTCCTTTGACGTGTGATGTTAAACTTTACCGTGTCCTTTGAGGTTAGACCTTTTCCTGCCACAGTGAAAATGAGGATGTTTATTAAGATGGTGAATTGATAGGGACCGTGATTTGGAGGCCCAAATGAAAATCTGGAGTCAAGTGTACATTGAAAATGATTCGTTGGGGTTGAATCATTTCAATGAAAGGTGCCACTGTTCTTTATAAAGGTTTAGGGTATGTGGAAGTCCAAAAATTTCTGTAGCCAGATAAGAGTGTCTTGTTCTCTTTTCTACCAAGGAGGTGCTGGCATTCTGACCAGTGCCGTAGTGCGATGGAATCCATGGTCTGTCTTGATGTTCTCGGTCAGAACAGCGTAACTAAGCAACATACTCAGTCCCCATTGCTGTTGGGCTAGAGATGAGGTGTGAAATTCTCAAGACAACAAGCAGAGAATGAAGTTCTGGGATTTTACATCTGCATCCCTGTCAGTATTTCTGTTCCCAGGATGAAGAGAGCCCAACATTTCCCCCCCCTCCTTATCATTCTTGACAGAATATCATTGAGCTTCTTAGAGCATCATGGACAGAAGGATTCTTTTCTCCTTCGGAGCAGCATAAAAGTACTCACTTTGGGGTTTCTTCTGCAGTCAGGTGAAATTAATTCACCAGGGATTTTTTGTTTTCATTTGAGGAAACTCTCATGGATTTAATGTTACCGAGTGCTAGGTGTTGCCTCTTCCTCGCAGGGTCTTTGATGTACTGAATATTCCAAATAAAATACCACTGCATTTTTAACCTGATGGTTTCAGTAGAAATATTTTCTTCCCCACCCTTTTTTTTGTTTTTAGAGAGGGGTGGGGGGAGGAGGAAGATAATTTTATATCATCTGCAACAAATGAACAGATACTTCTCCTTTAACTATTCATACAAACCTCTCGTCTGAAGTATTTCTGTTCTAAAGAGATACATGCAAGAAGTATGAAAGAGTATTCTGCTGTTAAATGACTGCTAGACACTGTTTATCACTTCTAAGACCAGTTTAGATTGATAAAACTTTGAGAATTTATAATGTTTTTCTGCATTTTATGTGGGCGAATTACGTGGGCAGGATGATCTGAATGCACATACCAGAAATAGAGAAACAAATCTAGCATGGAAAATAATCTCTGGCTCTACCTTTTCTTCAGCATGTATTGTGTACATTACGGCAGATTGAAGTGCCACAGATGAAAAGAAGGCAGCCTGTCAAAGTGTCTGCAGTCCTTTTTGGCAGAAAATTGATTTCTCCTCTCACTTAGTTTAAGAGTGTTTGTAGCATCCCTAATGATGGTAGAGCTTTTGTGCAGCAATATAAGTAATACTGTTTTTCTTGTCTGGATTTGTCCATTTGATGAAGAATAATTTGGCTTTAGATAATCACTGTCCTGCTGTTTCTGACTGGAGTATAGCAGTGTGATGCATCTGGGTGTAAAGCTCACAAAGTCCAGTTATTTCAGCTGTAATGAGTCTTGTTAATATGCAGAGTATGAATAAGAATGCTATCAAAATTCTCCTTTCTACTCTGCTTCTTATCAACAATTTTCTGTGAACTGAATTATTTGTTCTTTATATGCATTGCGAAGCTGGAATGTCTGCAAGTTGATTTGAAGTTCTGGGGCAGAGACCATGACCAATAACTCCTATGCAGCACTTTCCAGTAAAGAATGGAATGCCTGTCTCTCTGAAGAAAACTGTAGTGGCAAAGATGGGAGAATGAGTTGGAGGCTTCAGATAAACTCAGAAATTCACTCATTTGGCATGTGATGTGAGCTAATGCGATCAGTCAACATCTTTTTTTTTTTTTTTTTTTTTTTTTT
>Ga0065711_1031232_pt1 | contig 30205 bp, 18 predicted proteins | sample Hoacrofraction12_FD_59098 | JGI IMG/M metagenome (GOLD analysis project Ga0065711, IMG submission 59098) | Hoatzin crop microbial communities from Cojedes, Venezuela - Epithelial fraction 12 v2 (version 2) | ecosystem: Host-associated > Birds > Digestive system > Esophagus > Crop | place...
AAAATAAACAATGGAATTTATTAGTTTGCACAAGGACTGCATAGATAATACACTTAAAACAGCAAGTAGTAATCCTAATAGTCATGTGTTCTTCTTAGGATGTGAAAGTAAATGCTATAATAAATACATGTTATATCACAAATGTACAATTAACAAGGCTAAACCAAAAATAAAACACTTTTTTGGTCATCAGACTTATGGACTAAACACAATGTGTTGTTTTACCACTTAAGATATAAGAAAGTTAAAAGTATGAAAATGTGAAAGCAGAGAGCTTGATGTTCCTTGATGACAATGTTTTCACAAAAAGTTGCTGAACATGGTCCAGGTTAACAGCTTTATAGAAATGTTTGTAAATAGATTGTGCAGGTCCCTGAAGAGGCCAAAGTCTGCTCTCCTGAAGTCCAGGGTATTGAGCTTGCCATGTGCTGTCCTTGGTGCCCTAAGGATCTTGAAGTCCACCATTTCATGGTCACTGCAGCCAAGGCTCCCCTTGAGCTTCACATCCCCCACCAGTCCCTCCTTGTTGGTGAGAACAAGGTCCTCATTTGTATCAATATATTGTATCGAAAATATTTTCTTTGTATATAATTTCATATTGTATTGATAATATTTTCTTTATATATAAATGTTTGTATCGGTATATTTTGGGGACTTCAAATATCTTTCAGGATCTCTGAATAAATTGCTGTCAATGTCCCAAATCTGGATTAATGTAACAACAAATGAAGGGATGAGGTCTCAATGATGAATGGCTTACATGCTTTATGTCATTTAGGCAGATTTTCATATCAACTTCCTATGCCTGGTGGGACAAGTACTTTTCTCATCTTACATGGAAAGTCAGGCATAGAAGTCCCTCCATGTATTTGCTTTCCAAAACTACATTTGCTATTATTTTCTAATAAAATAAAAGCATTTATCACATTCATTTTTATAAGTGTACATGATTATTGTATTAAGAAACTACTAAATCATCTTTGAAACAGCAGCAGCAGAATAATAAGTGACTGGAAAACCAAGAAAAATATTGAGATTGGCTAATATGAGTTCAGATTCAGATAAATGTTACAGAAAATATTTGAATTTAAACCTGCTGCTCCTTTAAATTTGTCACAAACTCCCATTCTTACATCTCTGTAGCATATATGTATCCTTTAAACTAATTAATTTCTACTGATCTATATAATCCAAGGCCATATTCCTTTCACCACAGAAATTTGGTAGGAGGGAGCCAATGTCATGTACACAATTATCTTATATTGAAGGTTCATTTCTCAGAAACACACTTGCCTGTGTCTAGATTTCAGATAAACAAGAAAAAGTCTCTTTTGGAAAAACAAGTTCACTAAATAGGCATTAATACAGCTTAAAACAATGCATACATGCATTTATAATATAAGTGCTTTGTGTCTGAAGGCTCAAGGTACTGGGTTGTCCAGACTCTTATTAAAATAGTACGAGGCAGAGGCAGAACAGAAACAGACACACACAAAAACCAGTTGAAGACATTTATGTTCCTTGATGGCAGTATTTTTAAGAGGGGTCACTGTATATGGTGAATAGCTTGATATAAATATTTGCAACTTAATTGCACTTGAAATAAAATTACATGTGAAAACACTCTTAAATTTAGAAAACAACTAATTTTCTCACAGGTATAGCAACCCAAGATATTTCTTGAAGTATATTACGTAGTAACATATACTACCTTCATGTTTAACCTCATGAATTTAAGTATCAAGATTCTATTCTCTTCCCTCATACCTGGTGAGTGTTTTGACCTTGACTGTAATATTATTATGCAAAATACAGCATTTCTATATGTTTTTACTTTTAATATTACTGAGCTAGGATCAGTAGAAGAATAGCAGAATAATCACTGGAATTTTTAATGTATCTATTAATCTAAATTGAGCAACATGAAAACTGAGTCTATGGTTAGAGTCCAATTTCTTTTCAAATTTATTTACCTTCCCTTGTGCATAGAGGAAAATACAATTGTTAGGAAGTTATTTAAGCTACTATTTTTAAAAACATTCCAAAGAGTGTATCCTTATAATCTTCGCAACAACAATATCAGTGGAAGGGCTCAGAAACTTCAGATTATCAAGAAATTAAAAGCAAGCATTTTGCCTGTTAGTATCATAAGGATTTGTGTGTATGTGCACATACATGTTCTGGTACTGGTTATTATGCAATTAATTTTAGTAAATCAGAATATTGAAGTGTGGTGACAAACAGCAGTAGTAAGTATATTTCATAACACTAGGCTAATTCATATTTTGTAATATTAAGATTTTTAATATATCCTTTTCGTAATTTTTTCCCTTTGAAGTTCTCAGCACACTACTCAGTAGATTAAAAATCAAAGATCAGAAGACAAATCATGTTCAGAGTTTAGGCAGGGTGATGTCTTCTCTGCAAAATCATTTAACATACATTTAGGACTACTGAACCAAACAGTGTACTCTTTCAACAATTAATTTAACAGAATACAGCCACAGCAAAGCTGAGAAATCAATGTATTAGTTTTCTCCTGCACAAATTTGAGGCAATATACTGTTACCTATACTTTATAATATGTAATTAAATTAACGGAATTGATGACAAGTTTTTTTATGGCAAGCTTTTTATATCAGTAAGGATCAAAGTCCAACAATCATATTTGTTGACTTCTTATTTGATAGCTACTTCTTTATTCTGATGTTCCAGTCTGTGCCTAGGCTTTTAAAGCAAATATTTATATCTACAAGATCTTCTGAGTTGCCAGGTGTTTCAAATAAAGAACTGATAATCAGTGAACTCTGTCATGTCCAATAATTCTGAGATATCATGTACCAACCACAAATAAAGGCTGAAACTCTTTTTCTTTCTATTACTAATTCATCCTGGAAATAAAGAACGCATTTCTAAATATAACTTTAACAGCAGACAGAAACCCATGCTGTTTTCCTCAAAAAAAAAGTTTTACTCAATGGCCAAATCATAAACGATTTTTTTGCCAACAAGAACAAAAAAAACTAACTAAAAAAGTGACAGTAAAGGAAAAAAAAATCTTATGGGGTAAAACATAGGCCTTTTCTCAATTGTGAAGATATAGGAAAAATATTTTTTAGAAAAATATTCATTACTCCTTCCCACCCATTTATTTTAGCACACAGGCTGACTTGTGACAAACACTGTACTTCTGAATACCTTAATGGCTAAACCCTCTGAGTGAGAAAACAAAAAGTTGAGATTAAAGCTACTGTTTAGAAACCAAAAGTCATATAAAGCTAACTGCTTCGTGTTGTCTAAAATTCAATCATATGCTTCAACGTTTTCCTACACCATATTTATATTTCCTTATTACATCAAAATAATCCATATATTTTTATTAAATCAGGATGCACTTGATCAGGAAATTCAATTAATAAGGATGTTTCCCTGGAAACCATATTATATCCAGCTTGCTATTTCAAGGCTACAACATACTTAATTAAAAGAGAATTGTATCTAATACTAAATGAAGATTTCTGGGTCAAGGATTTTTCTGTGGCTTCTCAGAAGACCCATGTCAGTGCTACTTAATGATAGTTACTTCTAGCATTGCTAGAATTTCTTAGACTAGTAATATCCTGAGAATTTTTAGTAACTTTGTGTCATCACGCTTCTCATTTTTCCGAGTTAAAACACCCACAATGTCCTTTCTCAGCTGTACTTCTGAATCACTCTCAGCACAATGCTGCAGAGAGCAGGCATACTTCAAATCAGTGAAGCACATTTAATTTATCTGGAGTGAAAAGTACTGATGTATTGCCAAAAAGGAAAGCTTAGTCTAATGAGCACAAAAGGAGGAGTTTGGTACTGGTGCAGTGACTGACAGTGGGTGTACCATGGGACTGCGCCCTTATGCTGCCTGCCTTGCTGTCACCCTCAGCTCCCACCTTCCTCCCTTGGGGAGCATCTCTACTTTTGCTGCTCCCTGACAGATCTCCCTCAGTCCTTCTTTTATCTCTTTGCTTTGCTCCTATGACCCGGGTGAGAATATTAGTGATTTGATTAGTTAATTCTTATTATATTAAGCTAAATCTCACATGTTCTACATAAATGATCATCTGAGAGATGGGACAGGTCTTATTCTGCCCTGTTGAATGTGAGATCTAGGATGAAATTCAGCTACTACTAGAGAAAACGAGGATGCTACCTGCTGGGGAAGGAAATAATCACCCTCTCCTCTCCTGCACCCCACTCTTGGAAGAGACTACAAGGCAATGAAAGAACCACAGAACTGTCTCACCAAAAATTTCATAGTATCATTATCCTTTTGAAGAGGCACAGAACATGCCCTGGTTATTTAGGCAGAGCTTGCTACCTTCTGAAGAGTGTGAGATATGACAATATTTGCTCAGTCAGGGTCAACTAACCCTCAAATTCTACTACCTCTTTATGTGCCTCAGACACAGTAGTTACCCAAAGCGGGAGATAAGGAACCAGCATAGGATTCCTACCATTAAAAAGAAAGACTTGGTTACTTTCTCCAGGACAGGTGCCAAGGCTATAAAACTGAACAAGGTGAGAACGTGTTCCCTGCATGCCAAAGTACAATACTAAGCACATGCAAAAGTTTTTATCTTCTTTTTAACAATGATTATTTCTGCCAAAAGGGGCACAGCATCATTCAAAATTATGCTTTATGTAGCCTCTATCTGCCCATGTCTCTTTATTGTGATTTAGAATCTTGAATAGTCCTTAACAATGAATAGTAATTCTGTACCCTGGATAATATTACATTTCATACCCAAACACATTAATTTTATGGTAGACAGAAAGCAACCTTCCAGTTCTCTAAAAATTATCCCGATGTTTAAATGTATTCTTGCAAAAAAACCCAAGGAGTCCTGTGCCCTCAGAAACTTACATGACAATGTTATGTGGAACACAGGATTAGCTTTATCTTAATGATGTTAATAATCTTAACAGAAGAACAAAAAGCTTCAAATTCTTTAAATAAACTGTGAGGAAATGAAATGTGGATTTCTTATGGCACATATTGTTTAACAAAGACCATAAGTCCCTTGATCCAAAATGTATCTGAAGTCAATTGACAACACTGAGTCAGAGTAACATATTACCATATGAAACAAAAATCTGAAGAAGGAATGACCTCAAGTTTGCATATTGAATGGTTTTCAAGAGAGATGTTTGATTAGCCATCACTGTCCTTTTGGTTCGGCTGGTTATTGTTGATGATCATAGCAATGCAGCTATCAGAAAAGAATAGAGGCTTCTGAAATGTAAGGTCAAGATTGCTCTTTGTACAGATTAAAATGAAAAGCAAATAAAGGGTTTGTATGAATTCCTGGAAATTATAAAGATACTGTTTTAAAACTTTCTTTAAAAAAAGTTCTTAGTCCACTTTCAAAGACTTACCATGCTTTTGCTGCTCTAGCTGTTAGGAAAGGTTGTGCATTTTTTGACAAACCTCCAATTAGAAGAATCTTTTTATTGGAAAAAATGGACTTTATTATTCCTATGTCATTGTATTGGTATATGAATGTAATTATTTCAGTTGCCTAATGTGGTAAAAAGAAGAAATAATTTGACACTGTATTTTCTGTCTATAAGACATCTGCAAGAAATGCCTGTAAATACCATTGTAACTGCAGATTCCAACTTAATTCATTGCTATTCAGATTAAAACTCTGTATACCCATTTTAAGAAATATCAGTTAGGCTATTTATGCTCCACTGCAAACACTAAGGAAAAAAAAAATCCCCCACAAAGTGCTGCTACTTTTTTACAAAACCAATAATATCTGAGCCACTTCTGGTGCATACAAACCCTCTTGTTACAAAGACTAATTGTTTAATAACGTTTAAACTTCATGCCCTTATTTAAAAGCTTTGAATCTATGAGATCAAAAAAAACAGTGAGTTAATTATTTTCATATTTTTGTTTCATCTTTGTAGCCTGTTGAAATGCTCAATTTTCAAAAAAAATATGCAGACTTCCTTGAGAGAGCTGAACATAGGTTCTGCAACTGGCAATTTATCAGCAATTGTCATTTACATTTTTCATAGATAAACTGATCATGGAGACAGTTTATTTTTCAGGACAATTCTGCAATAATTGTAAATAGTCTTCTTATTTCTTTTACCAAGAACAGCCTGATATCAAACTTAATTATTTCCACTTCAACTAGAGCTTATAGGCAGAAACAGCAGTATACTGAGCTAATGTTATTAACAGCATATCAAATGCCTCTGTATGAATACCTTTGGTCATGCATCAATGAATTTAGGATTCTGCCTGAATTAATATATTCACATCTTCTCTGGGATTAGAACTACAGTTGATATGAATAAAATCTTTGATTTAGTCTACAGGTATTGAGTACACATCAACCATTATTAAAAACTTAAATAAAATTGATGGCAGATAATTTAAATGCTAATCTCACTAAGAAGGTTTAAATCAGGAATAACAGGCTTTCATATAAATTGTGAATTTATATTATTATAAAACTTGTTAAAAATTAGCTAGAAAAGAATGAATGCTGCTTTTCATGATGTACGTAATAAAGCACTTTAACTAACTTTCTTTTCTAGAAATGATAGAAGTTTAATTTACTCTTTTATTAAAAGTCCAGTAAGGTTGAGAAATGAAACAACATACCAAAGGTGTTGCCTTTTTTTCTGAAAGGCATGATAGTTTTTGCTCAAATCAATTTGATTTTCCAATGCAGAGTCCAAATTTTTAATCTAGATTAACACATTGCAGATGATTCCCAAACCTCACTATACTAAGTTTTATCCTAAATCGTTTTATCTAGTTAGTGTCACAAAGTATATTAGGAAAATCATACTGAAAATTCTGAAAATGAATATAATATAAACAGAGAAAACTCAGACTTACTACTAAGAAGTGTGATGTTACAAGCAATTTTGAGCTAACCATTTACCAATAAGTCTCCACAAATATGCATTATTTAAATGGCCATGTAATTTTTTCACATTTATGCTGTTTATCTATCAGGTATTACAAAGAGATTCAATTTAATACTTTGACTCCCTAACACATGCCCAAGAACAAAAGTGTACATGCAAACACTCTGTGTGGGGCTCAAAAAGATGCATGAGCAGGCTTTCAATGACAAGAGACACAACATTAAAAAATATCAAACTCTGCCTGCCTAGTTTCCATCGTATGTGAAAATAAAATATGTTGTTTTCCTTTTTTATGATAGCTTTCATATACAAAGCGACATATCCCTGAAAAAAATCCACATAATACTCTATATATTACAAAAATGAAAGACAACTAATACTGAATTTTTGTGTCATCTACAAGTTAGAAAGCATTTTCCATGAAAAAAAACAGAACTTTCAAATTAACAGATTTTGAGTTTTGGATTGATACCTTCAGAAATAAAAACCCTTCACAAAACATGGTGGGATTTTTCTGCAGAAAATATATCCCAATTCTTTATAATTTTCTTACTTCTGTTTCAGCTGAAAATTTACAAGCCATTTTCTGACCAACTTCTCCAATCTTTTGTACGAAAGTGCTTAAATGCTTGGAAAAGTGGACAGAAGCATCTCAGAATCAAGAATTCTCCTTTACTGTGGTTTAGTTCTGAAATAGTTTTCTTCCTTTGTCCAAAGTAAAAATGAAAGATAATTATGAAAAAAGGTACTGGGGAATGGAATTCAAGTGTGGCTTGCTTCTTTCAATTTCACCTTCGTTTTTGCTCTCGCAACATTAAGTGAATTTCCTGCTTAACATCTCTCCTTGAAAAGAACAGTTCAAAAAGAAAGTAAGAGAAAATTATGGCTCTCTTGACAATGCAAGATATTAATCTAAATGCCTGCATTAGAACTTTAAATGGTTTCCACTAATAATATTACTAACTATTCTCAAGTAAAATGAGCTAGATATATCTGTCATCAGTAATATTTTCTAATAAGAAAAAATACACAACAAATCTTATTTTTAGACATACCACAGTAATTATTCACATAGAAAAATACTAACAGCAGGAATGAGAACAGCAGCATGTTTACGCAAGAAATAATTTTGTGCTATTGATTAAGCATGCATTATTAACATGTTTAAGAACTACATTCAGAGAACATATTTAAAAAACTTTAAAATTTAGATTAAAATTTAGACTAGTGCTTAGAAAACACATCATAAATTATACAATAATTTGAAAATTGGGCCAGTTTTGTACATAAATAATTCACTTAATTTTGCATAGCAGAAGGTGCAACTACAGGAATCATATAATTGTGAATTACTATAAATATATTTTCCACTTCTTTTAAGTCTTACTTTTAAATCACTGTATCTTGAAAGGAAAATAAAAACCTACTGAAATCATAAACTTATTTTCCAGCAATTATTGAATTTTGAGGATACGCTCAGGTATTGCCAACAGTGTCGTTCTTTATCCAGATTCCGATTTACAAATAGATTTTGACTGAAGTAGATTGAAATTCTTAAACATTCCCTCACTCTCTCCTTTAAAAAAATACAAAACTCGTTATCTGTTCTGGACTTATAAATGTAGAGATCACAAGGTCAAAAATTGATCAGGTATGGAGCTGAAGTTTAAACTCCATTTCTAAATTCCATTTTATTGAACTGAAACTTAGCAATACTACTTAAAGACCTTTTTGTTTTGCTAGAAATTGAATGAACTGAGTTGAATCCAACATAATAATCTGATTTACTCACTTGACTGTTTTGAAATTAGGGGCCTTAAATTAAAATTTTTAACAAAGCTTATACTGAATTTATCTTTTTGACGTTTTACTTGTTTTTAGAACAACTATTTCAGTATATAGTTGTAGAAATTAAGTAATCAAATATATTTGTAACTAAATTTCTCTAAATTATCCTGTCTCATTTTGTTGCTTTCTACCATTTTTTTTTCAGCTCATTGAACACTCTGGATCTGTTTGGAATTCCTTCTTTCTTATTCATGTTTAACTAAGGATTTCAGAAACCTGTTTTAGCTCAGAGATGTCTTCCAGACATTTTTATGTAGTAACACAAATATTCAGTAAATGAAATTCAGTGTTTGTATTGCTCATGGGCTAAATTATTCATAACGTGTGAGTTAGTCAAGCCAGCTGCTTAACAAAGTCACAAAGAAAGAGACTGTACTAAATCCTTCAGATATCTGTATTCTCAGAGACAGGTTATTTTTTCCTCAGCAATAACTTGCAGCACACTAAAGGATCTCTAAGAAACTCTAGACCAGTCCTTTCTTGACACATTTGAACATATATATGAGCATATATAATATGAACATATATAATCATTTGTTCATATATATGAACACATATATATGAACATACATGATAATTTCTCCTACAAATAATCTACATTAAGATTTACTGCTTAGACAGAACAGACTTTCATTAGTCTGTAAGTCTGTGATCTCTATAGGCATGCAGGTGATAATATATTGCAAAGAGATAAATCACACAGCAATAATAGTGAACAGTCTTAGTCTGGGATTTCTGGAAAGATATTTACTTGTGTTTTCTAACAACTGAACTCTGACATCTGCTAAACTGGTATTTTTAGTGACCACAGTCACTGTCAGAGGAAATGTGTTCAGTGTTTAATTGATTTGTAATTCCAATTTTTTCTCCACACATTAAAAATAATTTCATATTCAGAAGAAATTTTAAACTGGCTTTCAACTAATCCTGAGTCCTCCTGAGTCCTCCCTATCCCTTCCCCACATCAGAGTATAAAACCCAAAACAAAACAGAAAGAATGTAGCCTAGTAGGTTTTCCTAAATGTATCATTAGGTTACCAAAATGAATATATTCGATAAAGAAAAAAAATCACACATGTACATTCTCTGAGGCTTTACATTTGATATAAAAATGAAGAAACTGACTTTTTTCCCCACTCTCTTAAATACATTAAGTCATGGGATAGGAATATTCATCGATAGCATCTGTGGTAAGTAATTAAAAGTGGTGTTGAAACCACTTTCACAACATTAAAACTTCCCCAAAGCTTATGATTTAATGAGCCCATTTATTAAAATCTTCAACATTATTCTCTGTAAGTGATCCCTTGATATCTTTTGTAACACTGTTCAAACTTTAATTTTAACTTAATTTTTAAATATGCCCACACCTTTTTGGCACACACACTGACTTCTGTTGGACTACTAGTACTACTGGGTCTATCTGTGAAACTGGTATAAGTTTGACCAATTTACTTCTCACCCTGATGTGTTACTGGTTCAAATGATATTCAGTTTCGGAAACCAGTAGTTGTTTTATTCCGATCCCCTCCAGCTTCTGCCTCTAGTGATGTCTTTTCACAATGATTTTATCAATCTATATATAGACACATAGTAGCTGAAATAAGGAGTGCAAAATAAAAGATGGAAGCTTTCTACGCACTTAATTATACTGACACAGATATCTACATTTGATCTCATCATGCTAGGTTCTCTCCCTAGTAAGGAAGAAAAAAACCCTTTATTTCAAGACAAATCACTTCTTAAAGTAAATACTTATATGTTAGATATTTACTTTCTAGATATCTAAAGTTAGGTGAGATGAATCTGTCTTGGAGTACCTTATATTTTTTCTTCTCTATTCCTTGAGGAAAAAAGTAATAACATAATTCTGAGACCCATGCATATGTGGCAATAGTGTTAAAACACTACATAAGACATAAAAAAAAGTTCTAGAGGTCAAATTGCATTCATAAGGAAGACAAACAAAAAAATCACATTAATAAAAGAGAAAATTAAAAAAATACCCCAACACTAGAAGCAATAAAAGGTTGGGCTGTTACAAAACACTCTTATTGTCTGATCTCCTTTGGTTCAAAGGCGACGTTTTTATTTGAAGCTCTTCTGAATCAAATTATTTTTTTTTCTTCTGAAAGTAATAAATCATAAAGAGGATTGTGTAAAAGCATGACAGATGCCAACAAACGAAACACAAATGTTATTCAGTCAATAACGGGCAATAGCCTACATTTGAAAATTACTGTGTTTTTTATTTTTAACTGTAGTTACCTGTTAACTGTAGTTAACTGTAGTCTACCAAAATTGATGTCATTTTGATAAAACTCCCATAAGAGAATAAACACAAAGGAATGGAATACAAAAAAAGCATCTTTTCCCCAAATAATGTTCTTCTCTTTCAAATATCTTCAGATCTCAGAAATAGGCAAAAAGTATGGATAAAAAAGCCTCCCACAGAAAGGGAACTGCCTATTTAAACACTTTTTTCCATATACTATATTTCAAGTATAAATGTTACAAATGTCCAGTATGCTGAATTCTTCTAGTACGTACATAATCTCTCAAATGTTGACAGTTCAACTAGAACTAGAGAAGAAAATGTTTCTGGTTATGTGTTTTTCTAGTATGCAAAATCACTTTAAGGGAGAAGGAAGGATGCAGAAAACTGTGCTACACTGCAAAAATAGGGACATAACATTAGGGAAGTCCTATCCATCTCTTAGACCTCTCATTACCCTTATTCCGGGAAGAGCATTCAAGTTACAGCATTCTATAAGTCCAAGCCTTTGCAATCCCTTTTTCCTTCCTTTTTTAATTAAAAGCAACAGATTGCAAATGATGTCAAGAGCAATAAAGGTTTCTGCTTTTAAAACTACATGTTGTTAACAATTGCTGAGAGTAGTGATTGATCTTTGCCTTCACTGCTTTCAATGAGTTACATTTGCATGACCTCTGGAGGCATGATCTATGGAAAACCAAAAAGTAGCAGCAAAACTTGCAATATAGGACAGTTTAATCTTTGCTAGGGTCAGCTCTCACCATGTTACTATCCTGATAAGCTAGTTACTCTCAAACTAGCTTAGATACTGCTACGCTACATTACAGAAATCATTACTGAGCTGGATTATGGGACAGAGTATACCCTCAGCAAGTTTGCTGTATAACACCAAACTGCGAGGAGTGGCTGACAGTGACTGGGAGGATTTTGCTGCATCCAGAGGAACCTGAACAAGCTGGAGAAAGGGGTTAAGAGGAACCTCGTGAAGTTCAGCAAGGACAAGTGCAAAGTCCTGCACCTAGGCAAGAACAACCTCAAACACCAGTATATGCTGGGGACCACCCAGTTGGAAAGCAGCTTGGCAGAAAAGGACCTGGGGACCTGGTGATCACTAAGTTGAACAGGAGCCAGCAATGTGCCCTTGCCACAAAGAATGCTAATTATGTCCTGGGCTGATGAATTGCCAGCAGTTCGAAGGAGATGATCCTTCCTCTCCACTCGGCACTAGCTGGGCCACACCTGTCCAGTTTTGGGCTCCCCAGTATAAGAAAGATAAGGGAAATAAGGAAGACTAGAGATCTCAGTGAAAGGTTGCTTAGATGGTTAAGGGACTGGAGCACCTTGCTGCTATGAGGAAAGGCTGAGAGGGCTGGGACAGTTCACTGTAGAGAAGAGGGGGATCTGATAAATGTGGATCTTCTCAGTGATGTCCAGTGACAGGACTAGAGGCAATGGGCACAAAATGAAACACAGGAGGTTCTACCCGAACATCAAGAACACTTTTTTACGGTGAGGGTCACTGAACACTGGCACAGGTTGCTTACAGATGTTATGGAGTCTCCTTCCTTGGAGATATTCAAAAGCTGTCTGGAAATTGTCCTGGGCAACAGGCTCTAGGTGGCCCTGCTGGAGCAGACGTGTTGGACCAGATGATCTACAGAGGTCCGCTCCTACCTCAACCATTCTGTGATTCTGTAATTATAAGTAGAAAATAAGCACAACTTGCACTAAATATGTGTGGAAGTGTTAGACATTATAACAAGGTAAAAACAGACATCTGGGTTTGACTCAGACAGTCCAGGTTTCAAGGTAATTAGGTGTGCAATTTAAGCTGTGCTTTCTAGGAACTGTACAGCATGGTGTTCTCAAGTAGCTACAACATAGCTCCTGAGCAGACAGGCTTAATCTACTCCACTGACAGATTTTAATGGCTTTCTGGTTTAGAAGTATTTGTGGCGAACACTGAAAGGTCTTGCCACCTTGGTTAGACACCAACAGAACTGTGAAGTCTGCAAAAAGCTTGTTTTTTTCCTATGATAAAACATCTCTCCAACTTCTTCGTTGCCCTCATTAATCAAAATAGAGCCCACTACTGCATGATAAACTCCACAAAATCATTTAAAAATCCATTAGCATTGGATTTTTGCTATTATTGCAACTATGAAAAAAATATATTATTGGGGAGTGAAACAACAGTGTTCATTATATACAGTGCAGTTTGAATCTGATGGTAATTGTCATGTTAGAATCACAGAATGGTTTGAGTTGGAAGGCATCTTATAGATCATCCGGTTCCAATCCCCCTGCCATTGTCAGGGACACCTTCCACTAGACCAGGCTGCTCAAAGTCCCATTCAACCTGGCCTTGAAAAATTCCAGGGAGGGGACGTCCACAACTTCTCTGGGCAACCTGATCCACCAGTGCCTCACAACCCTCATAGTAAAGAACTTCTTCCTTATGTCTAATCTAAATCTACCGTCTTTCAGCTTGAAGCCATTACCCCTTGTCCTATCACTTCATGCACTTGTGAAAAGTCCCTCTCCAGCTTTCTTGTAGGCCCCCTTCAGGTACTGGAAAGATGATATAAGGTCTCCCTGGAGCCTTCTCTTCTGTAGGCTGAACAGCCCCAACTCTCAGCCTTTCCTCATAGAAGAGGTGTTCCATCCCACTGATAGTTTTTGTGGCCCTCCTCTGTACCCACTCCAACAGGTCCTTATCTTTCCTGTGCTGAAGGCTCCAGAACTGTTGTATGCTCACAGATGAAAAAGCAGCCAGGATAGGTCTAAGGGAAACAGGTATCTGAAAAGGTATTCAAAAAAGGATCTCTAGAAGTGGTCAGCAACTTGCAGCTCTGTTTAGAAACATAAACTACAGTGGTAGACTTTAAAGGTACTTAGCACCTATCCACTTTCATTTTAATTGCTATGAACAGCTGGGTGGTAAGCATCTTGGCAAGTCTCAGCGTATCCAGTAGATGCCTAAATGACAGTGGAGCTTTGCTGAAAGTTATGCTAATTTTCATTGCTGAGATCCATCCAAACTATTATGAAGCGGTTTATTTGTATGATTAAAACATAAGTGTAAAGCAGAGTTTGAACTGGAAAATGACACGGGTAACACCACTGTTATTTGATCCACTCTCACTGCATTTACTTTTACTAGTTTCATTGAACATGCAGGATTTTCAGATGTGAGTTATAATATGCTGGCATTGTAATCAGTTCAAATTTATTGAAAGAATTTAAACATATGTGGCCAAAGAGGATGACTGAATAGCCACACACACATCGAGAAATGTCTGGAACAATGTAATATAATCAACTATCTGTCAGGCACTAAGACAGGAAAAGACAGAAAGGTGCAACATAGTGACTATAAATAATATAATCTTGTAAAAACATGAACAGGCAAAACGTGTCTTCTCAAAACTAAAGACATAATTTTACGCAAATAAAACTGTATTGGACATTTAAGTATGCACTGAAAATGGTGTTGTTTTGAAGGTCAAGGAAAGATATGCTGTTATTTATATGACCAGAGCTTATAATTGATTTGGACAGTTAATATAATCTAATGTATCAATAAATCATGTTTTCACATGGACACATTCTATACATTCTAATGGGGACATTTGTGAGAATAAATGTTTCACACAGAATGAACTGCATAGAATGAGCAACAGAAGTAGAATATGGTCAGTATATCATGAGACACCTAATAAGTCAGGTAAGTTGCCTGTGTGTAGGATAAAGAAATAGTGTTACAGCATCATGTTGCCAACACCTATTTATTTGAACAGCATCTCATGACAGCTTCAAAGCATTTACTGATGCTTTACCAATATTTACTGGTATTTACTAAACTTTACTAGAAAACCATATTTGGAAATAAATTTCACACATAACTGTGTTGAATGGTTATAATTTTCACTGTTTACAAATTTTCACACTGTTACTTGTCTACACAAGAAATGCCAGCCATATTGATAGGACTTTTGGACAGTTTTAGAATTAGCTAAAAGGCAAAAAAGATCTGTTTGGAACGTATCTGCACACTGCACTGAATGAACACATCTTTCATCAGACAAAATATCAGCTGACAAGGTATCTCCACAGCCAGAGAAGTTTTTATTGAAAAAGAAAAAAGTTAGCTTTACTGCATTATACAAGAGAAGTAGAAAAATGAGAGCATATTCTGCCCGTGCTGAATATAGTCAACTAATTGCCATATCACAGGAAAGTGAAATTTCAGGCCAAACTTTCTCCTACATTGATAAACTAATAGAGGAATACGCAGCCTATCCTAGAAGTTTGTCTGAAACCTCTTTTTTATGGACTGAGATGTTATTAATTGTTAATGCAACTAGTTTATTTTTCTTTACTTGAAGTTACATAAAAAATACATTAAAAATATTGTCAACCTTCTTCACATCCCCAAATTTATATTATTCTTAAATAAGCTGACATTCAGCTTAATTAACTTGCATAAAACCAAGAATTTAGCAACATTTGAGATGCCACATGGTGTCTAAGAATCTACACAGGGCCACTAAATATGGCACTGGATTTGTGAGGGAACATTTCCAGAAAATCTACTGGGTGCCAGGCAGCATGATAATTCATGACATCTCTCAAATTAGCAGATAGGTTTGTTCCTATGTGCTGGGAACTGCGCTACGTCATCATCACCTATGGTTGGAGGGTAGGAATCTAGCTGATGGGGAGAAGCCTAGGCACATACGTGAATAAGAAACTGAACCATACCTCCAGTACTTTCAGATGCATGTTATAATCTCCTGGCATTCATTTAATTCAGAAATGATTGAAAGAATTCACAAAACGTTGTAGAGGATGACTGAATATACACACATACCTAGCATTCACCCCAGACCAGCAGGTGAGAACCACTCTAAAAAATCTAGAAATCTAGTCAGATGTGAATTCATATCAGCTGCCCTTCTTTAGTGATACTAGAGATGGTTAGAGAACTGAAAAAGTTTATCACTTCATATTATCAATCACTCACTGCTCTGAAGGAGAAATTTAGAGATTGACTGACATACAATGATGTCCTCCATTTTTGCTAAGCAAAGGATATTTCAATTGTTTCGCCTAGCCCAATATATATTGGAAAGGTCAGAATTCAATGACTCACTCTGACGACTGCCTGGTTAATTGGTTTTTTACAGTACAGAGAAATACATCTTTGCCAAAGGCCAGCTGAGCTGTGGAAGGAATTTACAAGTTTGCCTCACAACATCAGTTATCCAAGCTAGGATTTAAAGGGTTTCTAGTCGATTATTATATGTGAATTCATACACAGTTTTAAAACCATGTATCACCAGAAATAATGTGTGCATTCTGAGGAGATTTAGAGGCTTAGCATTTCCTACACATTCCCTAGAACATCTCTGTATAAATAAGAACAGAACCTAGGCGGATCAGTTCACTTTCTCTCGAGTGACTTACAGGGTATTTAAGTACTTCACTTTATAAGGACTGGATTGTTTCTGCCCCCGGGAAAGAAACCTAATTTAGATGCCTAGATTAGTTTCACTGGATCTGAGCCATAGTGTATTTAATACGCAAAAACTATGTGTTATCCTAATGATGTGATTTGCCAGCCTCCAAAAGTGAGACTATTAAAAGTGTTGCAGAGAGAAACGCAATAATGTCTATGCTTTACCTAATGCTACTGTCATGGTTTAACCTGGCAGCCGGCAACGGGGACCACGCAGACACTCACTTACTCCTCCCCCCTCGGTGGAATGGGAAGGAGAACGAAAAAAAGTAACACTCAGGGGTTCAGATAAAGACAGTTTAATAAGACAAGAAGGAAATGATAACAACAGCAGCAGCAACAATGACAATGACAAAAACGACAACAACAATAATAATGACTATGAAAAACAAGCTATACATAATGCAATTTTCCTCACTGCCTGATGACTAATTGTATAGTTAGTCCCCAGGCAGCAACCATGGAACCTAGAACTTGCAGATTTCACTAATTTAGTGAAATTCCCCCAAAAGTTAAAACTCACAGGAAAAGGCCAAATTCATGGAAAAGAGGACATAGTTGAAACTCCCAGAAAGGAGAGGTTCCTGCCCCCTGGCAACCCCAATTTATAAACCGAACTTGATGTCTACAGTATGGAATATTTCTATTGGCCAGCTTGGGCTCGCTGTCTGGCTATGCTCCCTCCTAGCTCCTGCACACCTGCTCAGAATATGGGAAACTGAATTTCTTGGCAACAACTAAAGACATCAGTGTTATCAACATTTTTCTCATATTAAATCCAAAACACAGCAGCTACCGAGAGGAAAATTAACTTTGTCCCAGCCAAAATCAAGACAGTTATTTTTTAGATTTCACAATTAACCAAAGATCTACTATTACAAGGAGTTGCAAAAAACATCCATTATCAGCACAGCACACTGGTGGAGTACAAGTTATTTTTATCTTAACCATTTCTGCAGGTAAATATTTGTGCTCTTTTTATCATGCACATTTTTGCTGAGAAACACGAAAACAGATCATCCTCATTCTTTACTAGTCATGCTATTCTTGGCAGTCAGTATCATGTGTTAAATCCTAACTCTTGCTTTGTCAGCCAAACTGTCATTAGAAATGTCTCACACTCTTAAGAAACACCACAAAAATGTTTTGCCCAATAGAAGCTGCACACATTCTTGGCTCATGCTGTAGCCTCAACAGGAACAGATACATTACACTGCATACAGACAATCAGCAAAACCAGGATTTTTGTCTTCTTAAATGCAACTGCATCACTAGTAAAAAAAATAGGGTTAGGCAGAGGCTCAAACATGCTGATGAATTGCACTGAATGTTTCCAGGTACAGCCTGAGTCAGGGAATGGGAGGTACAAGTATAGAAGAAACCATCCTGTTTTGGCAAAGGACAAGAGAAAGATAAGGAGAATTCAGTGATATAGATATGAACTCCTCTGTACTGTTTGCATTCAGGGCCAGCAGTTAATGTTTTAGCTTCAACAGCGGATGAGGTTAGACTTTTGCTTGTATAGAATTAGCAAGGATTCAGAGGAATCGTTATGCTCCCTGAGCTGTGGGGATGGTGATCACTACATCATGGGTCATGGGGAAAATAATCATTAGATCACAGGTCAGGACAGTCATCAGGGAACCAGGTGAGAACACCTTTAGCTATTCTAGCCAGACCTTAATGTGTATAGCTTTCCATAACTATAGACTTTCACCTCTAACTAAAAGAACATTCTACTATAAGAGAATGAAAAAAAAATGTGTATGTGTATGTGCATGTGCATGTGTATGTATATCCATGCACCAACAGAAGATGGGGGCCACCCAGCTGGAAAGCAGCTTGACAGAAAAGGACCTGGGGTCCTGGTGGTCATCAAATTGAACAGGAGCCAGCAGTGTGCCCTTGCCACAAAGAAGGCTAACCATGTTCTGGGCTGCATTAGACAAAGTATTCCTAGCAGGTCAAGGGAGGTGATCCTTCCCCTCTACTCAGCAGCACTGGTGAGGCCATGCCTGGAGTACTGTGTCCAGTTCTGGGATCCTCAGAACAAGAGAGACGCATAGAATCCAGTGAAGATGATGAAGAGACTGGAGCATCTCTCCTATGAGGACAGGTTGAGAGAGCTGGGACTGTTCAGCCCAGAGAAGAGAAGGCTCAGGGGGAATTTTATCAATGTGTATAAATACCTGAAGGGAGAGTGCGTAGAGGATGGAGCCAGTCTCTTTTCAGTGGTGCCCAGTGAGAGGACCAGAGACAACGGGCACACACTGAAACACAGGAGGTTCTGTCTGTTCATCAGGAACACTTTTTTACTGTGAGGGTGATTGGGCCCTGGCACAGGTTGCCCAGGGACATTGTAGGGTATCCCTCCTTAGATATATTCAAAAGCTATTTGGATGTGGTCCTGGGCAACTGGGTCTAGGTGTTCCTGGTTGAGCAGGTGGGGTGGACCAGATGGCCTTCAGAGGTCCCTTCCAACCTCAGCCATTCTGTGATTCTGTGATTGTGTATATGTTTACCATATGATGTCAAAAAAGACGTATCTACAAACTGTCTTAAATGTTTTTGCTTTATTTTACATGTACTAATTTTATTTGATTTTTTGGAAGATTAAAATTATTTTATTCAAATTTAATTTTAAAATACTATTGAAAATTGAGGGCAACTGTAGTACCTTTTAGCCACAAAAAGTAGCTGCTTAGAGTTTTCGAACAACTGACAAAATAAAATATCAGCTTAACAATATTTTTTGTTTATTTCTTAATGACATACTAACTTCTTCTCAGTGAAGAATGCTACTAAAAAGCACAGGAAAAAATAATTATGATAAGCTTTTAAATGAACATTGCAAGTAAATAATCTAAAATCCTTAAAGCATTAACAAGATTTAAGGTTCCACCACTCTCCCTGAATCCTTTAAGAGTGAAACTGAACATAAATAAAGAAACGTTTTCTGTACAGATTAACACAACGTATTTGGAACATCGGTTGAAAGGAAGTAACTAAATCTTACCTATTATAATACAAAATAATGTCTTATATTGGTCAAGCCACCAACCTTTCTAGTTTGACTTAATGAAGAAATATGAACTGGTTTAGTTTAGCAGACTGTTTCAGGCAAATCAAAGGAGCAAAATTAAGCTAAATCTCTCTGGCAACATTGTAGGTTCTATTATTTCATTTTCAGCTTCATGACACTTTCCTTTTAATACATTAATACTGATTGGCTTCTCCTAAATTCTTCTATTCAGTCTTGAATTACATTGTTTTATATCCTATTACTCTAGTCTGACCACATCGCCAGTATAATTACTGCATCTTGAAAGTGAAATGAGGTATCATAAAAACTCAGGCTATAAATTTAAACATTCATTTCAAGAGGATCTCAGTACAATCTTTCCAATCTGTTAATAATCTTTGCAGTCTATGACTTTACCTTTTTTAGTGAATTTAAAAGTAAAGAATACAAATCTTTTTTTCTCAAAGGTCCAACGATTAGCTTTTCATTTTGACCTGGCTTCTCTCCAGAGTGCTCTTCAGTTAATTTTCAGTGCAACAAAAATAATAGAGTGTTTTATTTGAGTTATACTAAAGTTTAACCATAGCAGAAAAATTTCATCTTTTGGTAATAAAAAGTAAATTTTCACCTCTAGCTCTCAATCATTTTCTGTTGAAACTGCTATATCAATTTTCCTTTGGAAATAATAATTTTAAAATACTTTTATAGCATTAGAGCAAACATTTACAAGATGCAGTAATCAATTATAGACAAGGACCAGTGCATATGGTTTAATTTTCAGATTAAACTGAATAAAAAATACAGAGAATTACCCAAAGTATATCACTCTAAAATATTTCTTTTTGAAATTCCTTAGAAACAGTTTTGAAACTGTTATTATTTTTTTCATATCCTCTAGTCACTGGTCATCTGCCTCCTAGCTGTTCATAAACATGTTCTCTCTAAAAGTTGGACTTGAATGTGAAGAAAGAAGTTTTATGATAAACTTTCTGAAAATACATAATGAAATTAAGCTGAGGTTAACACAATCGTTTTAGGAGTTTATAGGTGGGTGTCAATTATGTGAGATACCAATGATACATATTTACATTATTGATACCTGTTTGTGATAGGCACTGGAAATCTAGGGTTTAAGTTAGTTGCTAAGCATGGAATATAGTGATACTTCAAGTAACTTAAGGCATCCAGGATATTCTCATGGAGATGACGTATAACAAAGTGGATGCAAGTCAGTTGCATAAATGAGGGATATTAGTGCTGTTGGCAGTGTCTCTGGGCATCCTTATGTGTTAGGGACACAGAAACACCAGAGGAATCTAGATGGGAATGAGACCATGACATACCTTACAAATATATATATATGTGTGCTGATTTTGACTGTGGTAGAGTTAATTTTCTTCGTAGTAGCTGGTATGGAACTATGTTTAAAATTTGTGCTGAAAACCATGTTGATAACACAGGGATGTTTTAGTTACTGCTGAGCAGCGCTTGCACAGAGTCAAGGCCTTTTGTGCTTCTCATAATATCCCACCAGGGAGTAGGCTGGGGGTGCACAAGAAATTGGGAGGGGACACAGCTGGGACAGCTGACCCCAACTGACCAAAGGGATATTCCATGCCATATTACATCATGCTCAGCATACAAAGCTGATGGAAGAAGAAAGAAGAGGTGGACATGGGAAGTGATGGCGTTTGTCTTCCCAAGTAACCATTATGCATGATGAAGCCCTGCTTTCCTGGAGATGGCTGAACACCTCCCTGCTGATGGGAAGCAGTGAACGAATTCCTTGTTTCGCTTTGCTTGCGTGCACGGCGCTTACTTTACTTATAAACTGTCTTTATCTTAACCCACAAGTTCTTTAATTTTAACTTTTCCAGTTCTCTCCTCCATCTCAACCAGGGGGAGTGACGGAGCAGCTGTGTGCTGCTTAGTTGTGGGTTGGGGTTAAACCACAATTACCTGATATTTGACACAAAGCTACTGAAAAGGACAGTAATCTTTTTAATCCTGGTTCTATTTTTCACCATTTTCAACAATTCTCAGAACAAGAAAAACAGTTGTATTCCCTTCATCTGACTTATGTCAATAGCCTCATTTAGCTCCATAGTGGTAGATCTTGCCGATATTAATTATAAAGAAAATTATCACGAAGAAGTAGGGCAGGGACCAGTAACCAACAAAGCCCTCATGATCTCTTTCTACACAATGAGAGCTAGAGTTGGGGCTGGTGTGTGAACAGTTTAAGTTACCTCTTGTAAGATCTTGGAAGATTTAAAAAAATACTTTAAATCCTGCAGTAATATACAGTATTATGTGCTAGCTTCTCAGTTGGCATAGATGTTGAAAAATAAACAGCTCACGCTTCTGACAAAGAAACCCTTAAATTTGTGATATTTGACTGTTTCCTTTGTAGTAAATTTTATGTTGGAAAGTAAGACAAAAACAACACTCTGAGATCTCAGAATGACACAAAGTGCCTGTAAATCTAAGCATCTTGATTTATGATAGTTCTTGTTTTAATCATCTCCTTCCTAGCGTATTTTTCTTGATCCCTTTCAGAGTGGGTATACTTTTTGTACATCACAGACATTGCAATACCAATATCTGGTCATGTAGTGAGTTGCCACTCTTAGCCTACATCCATCTTTCTTCCCTTATTCTTCAAAATATTAGCTGAAACAGAATAACTACTTAAGCATGTCAGAGAATCATATGTTATGCTTATACTGGTAAAGGAAACATGGCAAGAAGTGACTGAATGACACTCATTGGGTTAGGGCTACAATCCTCCACAGCATACCTGTCTGGAAGAGAGCTATCTGGCGTGGTTCAAACCAGAGCTAGGGACTGAGTTAACAACTGAGCAGTAAGGTTGACTGAGATCTGCTGTTTGAGGTCTCTCGTGTTTTTATTTTTATTTTGCAGTGTCATATATGCAATATGAAGGAACCTCAGGATGTCATTTGATGAGTCCAGTATTAATATTTACTTGATTTTGAAAAAGATTTGCACTTCGATTTCTTTCTTGATTTTAGACAAGAAAGTCATTCTGGAAGGTTAATATCCAGAATAGCAACTAGGATTCACAATCAAAAGTATTTGCCATTGTCATTTTATATTTGTCATTTTTTCTGTCATGGTCTGAAGCAAATAAATTTTGCAGACTCAGACAGAGAAGTAGCTCAATTACATCTTTTGCTGTATCAGTGACTTCTTTGTTCATTCATTGGACCCTCAGCTCAGTATTTGATCTCTAAGGAACAGTAAGTATGCTCAAATGAACATGACAAGATTTAGATATATGAGAACATTGTCTCTGGCTTTCTATGTAGAAAGAGCTCCCGTAGACATTGATGTGATCTGATACTATTGCTAGTACCTTCTCCAGTTTCTTCCTATGCCTTTTGAATTGTGGAGTGCAAAATTGGACACAACATTCCAGCTGCAGCCGCAGTAGCACCAGGTATTATGGGAATAACAACTTCATATGGCCTGCTGATAGAAATTTCCCATATGCAGTTTTCCTCGTTCATGCTGTTGGCTTGTACTTAGTCCATTATCTGTCATAATATTCTGATAATATTTACTATTCTGCCTGTCCTTCTTAGCATATTATGACCTCTGCAGTTACTCCTCTTCAGTTTCACAACTCTGCACTTCTTGAGTATCTGTTGGTTCAATCCTCAAGTTTACTGAGGTCACTTTGGATGAAGGGTTGTCATTCATTTTTTCTAATGCTGATCAGTTTTGCTTTTCAATACCCATTTTAGCAGCTTGCATATTATAAATTCAGAGCTTTCACAGTAACAGTAACAGTTATATTATTATTATTATTACTATTTTTAAATTAAAAAATACCTGAGGTGGAAGCAGTGGTAATCTGATATAAGCAAGTAGCATACTTAGGTCATTGCATCGCCTCTGCATATCGTACTTCACCCACATCATTAAGGCATGGAAAATGGTCTCTTCATCAGGAACATTCACATCATCACTAGCAAGAAGTTTATGGAGTTCTTCAGCCGGTAGAAGTAAAAATTCTTGATTTCTTATAACTTCCATTATATTCTCCTGAGAAGAAGAAAGCATTTCAGATTCAGTAATGCTGGAAGATAATAAAAATCGCTACTGAAGCGAATAAACCCATAGGATTAGTCAACATATGCCATACCCAGCCCTCTTAGAGCTCATGAGAAAAACAAACCAAAGATGATTAGAATTAAACATCTATAGTTGTAGTTGATACATGAATATATTCAGAAAACAAAAAAAAGACTATATGTTAACATTGCAATTAAAAATTGTCAGAATTAGTAAAGGCTAGGGCAGATCTGCATATTGTTTGATATTTTTATAAACTCAGTTGTAACTGAGCACATTCAATATATTGTAAATCTTTACATGCATATATTACATCTTCCTGTATTTTTTCACTATCTGATCTATTCCTTAAATAAATTTTCAGTCATATAGATTTATATTATCAATATCCAGATGATGGTTTTCTATACATATGACAAGGCTAAGAGGAAGATCAACACTATGAACTCAGCATTAATTCTTGAACTTCTTTAGAAAGAGTGCTAACATCCAGCTAACATGCAAAGTGTATACAGCAATTGAAATCTCACAGTACTGAAATTTATAATACATATAAGAATAACTATAAAAAATAAACAAAAACTATATAAACTATATAGAAATATATAGATATAAACTACGCAAACAAAAATGTTTCATTTAGTTTACTGAATTCTAAGAACTTAATTAAGTGCTCTCTGAACTACCTACCCTACATTAACAGAACACAACAGAAGCACAGTTCTGCGGGGTATCTTTCTCCAAATATTTATTTTAGAGTGCTTGAACTCTGTGGAGAAATTGCAAATGTGTTCTCATATTCTTGACTAATAGACAATTTTAAGAAGAAGTGAGGTAGGTATAGACCGGAGGCACAAGACCCTCCTCCTGGAAAAAAAACATCTAATTTTTGACATAGAACAAAAATGTAAAAAGGAGGGAGAAATCAGTTACAATATCTGATAGGTAAAAGATAATCATGAATTTCCTAATTATAGTTTGGACAGACTTTGTGAGACTAAGATGAGAAGTAGGGAAGGAATGAAAAAACATCAGTTAAGGACTTAAGTGTAAGAACATCGAAATTGAAGGAAATGGATAATTCCACTGCTACACCCAGTAAATTACATTCTTAGTATATCAAAAATTCAAATTAATGCTGTCTGTATTTGCTTCTTTGGGTCTGGGCCAGGAGGAAGACTGACGAGTCATCAGGAATTGACACAAAAGTAAAACAGTATTAGTGAGACAATATAACTAAGGCAAAAGAAAATGGTGTGAGACTGAAAACATCAGAATTGTACTTTGGCCCTAGTAAGTCATGTGTTGTCCTCCACTTGCCCCATGCAATATAAGGAAATTATTATTTTAGTTTTTCAACATCATATATTTTGGAAGTTACTGCTTAAAAGAATCTATTTAAAACTGCATATTATTTTATATAACGTAGCAGAGATGAATAGTACAGACATAGACACAACAAAATTCTGACAGAAGTTCATTGAAATGTGTAATGTAGTTACACATCAAAACCAAATAGAATAATGCACTATGGATAATATACAAATACAAAATAGAATATGTAATATTTGCAATAATTGCAAGTAGAATAAATTAGCTAAAGCTGAAAGTGTTACTTATTATTATGAATATGAATACTTTTACATGTAAAACTTAACTTTCAATGAGTAGCTTTTTAACTCTACATATACACCCAAAAATGGTTGCTGACACTACAGACAATCAAAGGTATATATATGGTCATGGTCTGTACTAACCGTGCTGGTAAGTTATTTTTACATAACCAATTAGATCAAAACATGACTCAGTTCTGTTTTTGAATTGCTTGATTAAATGTCAGTAGGTACCTACAAAAATAGATCTTTCTGGCTTCAGGCTTTAATCTGTTGACTCTTGATAAAGTTTAAGTTGTATGACTAGAACATTGTACAGTAGCTTGGAAATGTAAGGGAACTAGTTTGCAGGCACTTAACCACAAGTTGGCTTAATTAATTTTAATTAAAAAGCTATAAAACTCAGAAAATTTCATTGCACTATTCAATAAAAATGATTTATAAGTCAAAATTTAATTAAGGCTGGTTAAATTGACATAAAATCCCATTACCAAAAAATATAATTCTACTTCTTAATAGGAACCAACATCAAACTTTGCAATAGCATATTAAACCAAAGACCTAATATTGTTGAGAAGTATTGCGATGGTGGAATACATTTTATGAACTCACAGAACTTCATTAATTTTGAACTACACTCAGAGCAAGGGCTCTAAATTCCGAATAATAATTTAGGTTTGATTAAGATTTTTTTATTATTTTTAATTGTCTTTTCATTTGGATATGTGCTCACAGAGAACTTATTCCAGCCTCTGTACTGATTTACCATTGACTGAAAGTAGAATATAACAAAGTTTTCAGATAAAACATATGAGCTCAAATTTGTTCTATTAAACATCTGGACTTACACTAGTTTTATGTTACTCAGGGCCAAGTATTGTAGAAAGTGCTATTTAAGAAAAATTCTTTATATAACTGTAACTTCTTTATATATACCTTTATATGGTATATTTATATATACTTTATATATATAAACCAGCAGTAAAATCCAGGTTCTTGATTTTCTTAAAAACTCTCTCCTTCAAGCATTCAGCATTTCCCAACTTGACTATTCAATGCTTAGAACTTCCCAGATCACATTTTGATTTCTTGAGATTCATTTCAATTGCAGCAGTAAAGTCTATTTCAATGGCTTGCTGTTGTATCATGAAAGTAATAATTTCTTATATACTTATTGTGGAAAAATAGCTGTCTTTCTTTCAAAATATAATTGATCTTCTTTTTTTGCATTTTAGGGAAGAGTCTGTGATCTACCGGTTAAAATTTTTAGGATAAATGAAATAAATTTTAAATTCTTCTGAAATTAAGGTGCAAGATAGGAATTGAGCTACTCAGTCCCGCTCTAGTGAAGAGCTTTCAGGAATGCTTCGGTCCTTAAGGGCTGAGAAACCTTAATTTTCAGAATAAGGGTACTCGGTGTTTAAGCCTGTCCAAAGTTATGTGGCAGAGGTGTATAAGTTTTCAGGACCTGTAACTTTTGACTCTGATACTGAAAAAGCTTTGTAGATCTGGTCTTCACTGTCTCTTAAGTCTCATAAGATCAACTGGGCTGTGACTAATGCCTGTCCGGCATGGGTCATTCACGTAGCCTTTCCCTTCAGTAAGAACTGTAATGTTTTAATTAAGTAAAGTAGTGGATTTTTGCTTTCAAAATAGAAAAGGTAACTTACAGTAGGAAGAATGAAACTCTCTGAACCCACTTGGAGAATGCGATGTCTCACTTGGTTGCTCTTTCACTTTCTCAAAATGATCATGAAATAGCCATTGCTGTGGGGTCATAGCACTTCCACAGCAGAGCTGTTTCACTTCTAAGCCCTTTCAGCAGCACACAGGATTAGAATTAAACGACCATAAAGCACAGCAGAGTCATGTAAACAAAACATATCTGTATTTAAAGGTAGATAAGTAAGCACATGAGTATCTGAGTCTAAGAGATTGTGCATCACAGGAACACAAATGCTCTAAAAGAATTAAACTGTTACCAAAAGAAAATTAGTAAAACTAAATTCTATTACACATATCTTCATAATGATGTTATCAATACAAATGAATCTGAATTTTTTTTTATCAAGACTTACAATGATCATTATTTCACATGCAATCAAATTATCTTGCAAAAGTTAGTGCTCATTGACTTTTCTGTCATTGATCTCACTAATCAGCATATATTAATTGCAATTGTAAGGAATAAACTGAGAATAATTCTTCCAGCATTATAACAAATATAAAATAATATCATACTTTGACAAAGAATTTCATGTTCTGAGAGTGTTATTTAGAACCTGTTCGATCACAGTTGCTGTGGCAGTAAAATGCTTAGCAGGTTTTTTGGTTTTGAATGTAGGGGGTCTTGTTTAAAAAGGTTTACTTTTTATGGATTTTGATGCTGTGGCCTTTCCAACATGAAAATGAGAAACGCATAAAATAATGCTGAAGAAAAGTATCTGTACACTAGCCTTTCACTTAAATGGTAAATGACTAGTGTCAATGAATATTTTAAGATCACACTGCTTTTAGTTTAGAACTTTAAGTTTCATGACAATATTTAAATAAATGAATAAGTAGTACATCTGATTTCAATATTAAAGTATACATTCTGAAGTGCTAAAGACCTGAAAATAATTTTGATTTTGGCCAAGTCCCAAACTATTTCAGTCTGGAATTATTGCTGCTGTGCTACATCGAATTCAGCCCCCTTGTTTTGTATACCCATTTTTCCTGATCAGATGTGTATCATATAAGACTACACCTCCTTTGCAAAAACTGTCCTATCATATATCTTCTTTCCTAAGGAGAACTGGCTTTTCAAGTTCCTTAACTCCCATTAGACAAACGACCAGTACTTATTAGTATGTTCATAGTCTGCTTCTCTAGCCAAATGCCAGATTTTACCTGAGAGAAAGCTCCATCTGCACCATGTAATCCAAAGAGTTTCTCACAGTACCAGGTGCCAGCCTGATGTCACCATTATGAAAGGGATACAAAGGCTGGGGCATTCAAAGTATAGGCAGCTAGTGGAAAGAAATCGTGCAGGTGTATGCTTCTCTGAACTTTGTCAGCGGGAAGCGACATGTAAAAGAAGTATCCTTAGAACTCACCGTATATGGAAAATATGAGCTGCCCCAACTTTTAAAACTGTGGTGTTCGCAGAGCAAGAATGTAACCTTCCTAATATAGACAACAGAATGACAAGTTTCTGGGTTAAAACTATAACACTCCAGGGAAGCAGTCATCATGACACTCTCACTTTTTTACTCTCCTAGAATTACTTTTCTTTCTTCCCTAGTCTGCTCCTGTAGTTATGCTTTGGTACAAGTTTGTAGCTCCAGTCCAGCACTATCCAATTTACAGTCTGGCCACAGTGAATTCCCTAACCTTTAGGTCACAGAATCACAGAATCATTTAGATTGGAAGTGAGCTCTTGAGATCATCTAGTCCAAAGCCCTTGTTCAAGCAGGATCAGATAAAGCAGGTTGTCCAAGGCAGTGTCTAGTTGGGTTTTAAATATCTCCACAACATATTCCAGTGTTTGACCACTCTCACAGTAAAAAAAGTGTTTTCTTGTGTTCTGATGGAATTTCACGTATTTTAATTTGTGTTGTGGTTTAACCCAGCAGACAGCAATCAGGACCCACCAGCTGCTCACTCACCCCTCCCCTTCCCCCCCAGCAGGGTCGGGGGTAGCAATGGACAAAAGTCATGGGTTGAGATAAAGATATTGTAATAAGACAACAAAGGGAAAATACTAATACTACTAATAATACTAATAATGATAGCAATAATGCTAATAATGAATATACAAAACAAACTATATACGGTACAATTTTCTCACTGCATGATGACTGATTTGCAGCCAGTCCCCAAGCAGTGATCATGGAACCCCAAACCCACAGATATTTGCAAATTTCACAAAAAATCCTGAAAAAAGACTGAACTCCTGGAAAAGTTTGAATTCCCGGACAAGAGAGGATTTGAATTAATGGAAATGAGAAAGCAGGATTCCTGCCCTCTGGCCAACCCCCATTCATAAACTGAGCATGATGTCCGTGGTATGGAATATTTCCATTGGCCTGCTTGGGCTTGCTGCCTGGCTGTGCTCCCTCCCAGCTCCTGCACACCTGCTCATTAGCTCAATATGAGAAACTGATGTCCTTGATTTCATAGCAACAGCTGAAAACATCAATATTAAGAACATTCTTCTCACACTAAATCCAAAACACAGCAGCTACTGAGACGAAAATTAACTCTGTCCCAGCCAAAACCAGGATAATTTGTGTCCATTCCTTCTTGTCCTGCCACTGGGCACTACTGAGAAGAGTCTGGTCGCCAAATCTTCAATCCCTTCCATCAGGCATTTACACATATTGACAAGATTCTCCCTGAGCTTTCTCTTCTCCAGGCTGAAGGGTCCCAGGTCTCTCAGCCTCTCCTTATACAAAAAACGCTCAAGCAACTCTTGGAGCATAAACCACTGCATAACTGGTACCACCATGGGAGGAGGAACAGAACCATTTTTTATCATAGAAAGACATAAGGACCATCACTTACAATGTCATGAGGGGCAGAATAATACCAGGGTAAAATAATGAGCTTAGGGAAAAGTGATGTCTTCCACTAAGAGCCCCATCAACGCTCCCCACAGCTTCTGGCCATTGGTGGAATACTCTGTCCATGGATAGATTAAAACTCACTCAGATAGGAACATACATGCATACACATTCCGTAGCAGGTTGTTCTGGTTTGGCTGCAGACGGCAACAAAAGCGCCACACGGCCGCCCCTCCCCCCGCCAGGGTGCGGAGGGGAATGGAAAGAAACAGGCAGAAACTGGTGGGTCGGGATAAGGGCAGTTTAACAGAACAGCAAACAAAAGGAACAGGAACAACAACGATA
>Ga0065711_1031238_pt1 | contig 30205 bp, 19 predicted proteins | sample Hoacrofraction12_FD_59098 | JGI IMG/M metagenome (GOLD analysis project Ga0065711, IMG submission 59098) | Hoatzin crop microbial communities from Cojedes, Venezuela - Epithelial fraction 12 v2 (version 2) | ecosystem: Host-associated > Birds > Digestive system > Esophagus > Crop | place...
CTGTGCAGCCTGCTCTGGGTGACCCTGCTTCGGCAGGGGGGTTGGACTAGATGACCCACAGAGGTCCCTTCCAACCCCTACTATTCTGTGATTCTGTGATTCTGTGAAAATCAGACTTAGTAATCAAACCAATACAGGTGCTAGGAACTCTGAGATGATTACAGGTTACAGATAATAGAACATGATATTTGTTTAGAGCTGGGTACATCTACATGCTCACTTTTTGAGGAAGAATGTTTAAAACTCACCCCGATGTGAATTCTATCATGAAATCTCACATTTTCAAAATGTGCAGAGAGCGCTGATTGATATGTCAATTCTGAATTTCTTTTGGATTTGGGGTAATAGTTTGTACTCATGCCACTTCAATTTTGACAAAACTGTATAATGCTGAATTGCTATACAAAGATAATTCACGGATTAACGGGAGACAGAGTGTCACGGTGCAAAGGCCTGCTGTACAGCACTGTAGCAAAATGTCAGCAACTTTAAAAAGGCACAGGAGTTACATTAGTGATCCATTTAACCTCACGTGAAACAAATAGTAAAATTTTAGGAAATTAGAATATAAAATGAAAAAAAAATCTTCCTAGAATTTAGGACATTTTAGGTCAAATCCAGCCCTAGAACTAATAGCTGTCATTTCAGACATTTTCATGTCTGCTGGCTGAAATTACCCCTTCTGTCTTCCAGCTGCTGGTAACTTTGGCCTCATTATAGACATTCCCAAATTGTCCTCCAGGGAAATGTGTGTGTGCTGAGGGCAAGGGAAATCAACGCCAACAAATGCAAGTTTCTTCTACTGCATACAAGTCTTTTCTACACTATTCTTAGGTTTCTGAATAATTTTCTGAAATCTAGAATCTCCTTAAAACTACCAAAGCTGAATTTTGCACTGAACTGGGTTCCTTCTTCGCATTTTCACTCATTGGAATTTGATTTGCACATTGATGGAGTCACTGGCAGGCAATCACAAAGGCTAACATCAGCCTAAGGTGAGTCTCCTCAAACTTAATAATACGCAAAGAGATTAGTTTCCTCCCGAGGTGAATCAAAATATCTAAATCTAGGTTCTTGTTTGGAACTGACTTCTAGAGAAGCTTTGTTCTCACAAATGAGTAGAAAGAAATTCTGTGGAAATAACCCTCCTTAGCCTAATTGCCAACCTTTTGACACTCTTTGATTCTTCTTCCTCCTCCTTGCCCTGTTAAAATCATCTCCTGTTCTAGGTGCATTTTAATTTTATGTTCGGCAGGATTTTCATTTTTTTGGTATATGCACAATGCTAAAAAAATCCCATATTTTCTTGTACTTCATTATGTTATATTTTGGGGGCCTAGATTCAGCTGAACATGTGTTGGGTTTCTTCCACAAGTCCTGGAAGCATTTCTTGCTGTCACCTGATCTACGCGTCTTGGGTGTCTGTAGGCTGATTCAGCTCACAAAGCCTGCAGAAAAACCAGCCAGTCTGTTGTGCTGCTAGATTCATTTCCAGCCCAAACACCGAACTGAACCAGCTCTCTGAGGGGTGAGGTGAATGAAGGAGCAGGACCCCTTGGCCAGGAGGGAAGGTGAGAAAGTCGCTGTCTTTTGCAGCAGTGGCAAAGCACAAGAGTCGCTCTGTGACTACGGTTAGATGACCGATTCCAGCTGCTGGAACAGACCCTCTGACTTTGGTTAGGGACTTACGATGTGAAGTTACTGGAGACTCATTATTGCTCACTCCATCCTCTCAAATTCTCTAGATTTCCCTTGACCACCCCACCCACAAATTTGGTAAGATAAGCAAGAGTGAAATGTAATGAGGAAAACCTTTTCGAGAGAACCTATTGATCCAAAATATTTTTATTTTCCTATACTTAAGGCAAATTAATAGTTATGTGCTGAAAGGTGGTCATGATTCAGATCACACGTCACAAATTTTGTGAGAGACAGCACCTACAGTCATCAACATAACAAGGTGGTTGTTTTTTTTTAAGCAAAATACTATTTTGTAGTATGTATTGAATCACTGGTAGCCCCAGCCTAAACCTGTTCCTCCCTTCTCTCCCTGCCTCCCTCCTTCCCTCCCTCCGAGTCACCTAGATACTGGAACCAGGACTGACCTCAGCCTGCCAGAATTAACTAATAGAAGCCCTGATGCAGGACGATTCTACGCCTGTTCATAGCAGTCCATAGTATTATGGACTGTCCATAGTATTATGTGATGGGTTGGCAGTTGGACTTGCTGAAGACAGAGATCTTTTCCAACCTTAATGATTCTATGACTAGTGGATCTTAAAAAAATCTAGTAGCAACAAAAAAAAAGGAGTATATCTGCAGTGTGGATACAACAGTCACAGTTGCTGCTATGTCACATTGCCCTGAGGATATTTATTGGGTCATATCTATAGGAGTGGCTATAGTCTTTCTTGCACCTCCCCAAAAATCTTCCTTAATAAAAATCAATAAGTCTTCTGGTGATGAAAATCATGCACTTAACCGAGGCATTACATTGCTGAATATATATGCTTTTCAGCCTTCCTTGTTTCAAGAGATTATAAGAACAATAGTATGTTGCTTGTGAATTATAAGGATGGGGTATACGACAGCAGCAAAAAATACGCACTTCTAATTGCTGTGAGTAAAAACTACAGTAAAGCAATAATTTATGAAAGAATAAACAGGTTTGTCTCTTAATAGTTCTTGTCATACTCATTCTGTTCTGGACACTTTCATCCCAGCTTCTTGTTTTCCTTGTGGGGTCTGCCTGTCCCCCCCCCTTCTCTACAGCTTTCTATTTAGGAAACCTGTGGTTTTTGTAAGACAGGATTAACACCTAAATTTCATCTGTAGTAAAAAAATAGAGATGCATTTTACTCTTATGCCTAACTGCATTTAAAAAAAATGTATTTACTAATTCCAAACCCCATTTATATTGTGAATATCTTAATTGCTATTGGAAATGTCTTAATACAAATTGCTGAAGCATGACCATTTACCCCCCCCCCCATATGTGTGGACAAAAGAAATAAAATGTCGTATTTTACATGGTGATGAAAAGTAAGATGGATAGAAGTTAGTCACTGGGTACGGAAAAATTTATTAAATGTAAAGACATTAAGCAATAAGATTGTCAATTAATTAATAACTAATGAACTGTTCTATATTTTTCCTTACAAAGTCACCAGTATGCTCCCCTGGCCCGTTTTTAATAACTGAATACGGGATGGTTTAAAAGTCAATGCATTTAAGATGTGTTTGGGAACGTCATTAAGTGGGTATTCTCTTGCCTTGTTCTGCTGTTTTCTAATTCACCACAATTGTGCTGTGCTTCATTAGCTTCCATTTTATTATACAAGAAGGTGAAATTTATCATAAGCACACATTAAACAGTGTGACTTCAGCTTCCTGCAATGGGTGAAGTAATGATTAAAAAATGTGTCTGCAACCTTATGGCCAGTTGGAGGGATGCCACTAATGTCTGAAAAATAATGGGCTTGTTACGATGGCGGGGGGTGGTGTCTCAGTCATTTATTCCCTGTGGTAGAAATTGCATATGGGGAAGGAAAGAAAGCGTCATGTGATTGCCATTGGTGAGTCTAGCTTTTCTCATACCAACCGTTTTTACTTCCCTTTTGAAAGAAAAAAAAAATCAGTGTTGATTTGGCCAAAGTGATTCTTAGTAAGGAAGAAGCCTGAATCCTGTGTCCTTTATGTAAATTCAGAAGGAGTGAATTTGCCTTAAAGAAGAGTGTGGATATAAGACTAGAAAGAAATTATTCTGACATTGTTTCACTTTCCATTTTAATTTGCCTTTGACCAAAAAAAAAAAAAAGTAAGTAATGAATAAAATTCTGTGCTTGGAGTTGATTAATGTATGTAGCTTTACATGCAGCCTTCAATGCTGATGCCACTCAAACTTGCATCATATTTCCAAGAGAGCAAAGGCTAGATATTAACAGTACATGTGTGTCATATTGTCACACAGATAATCTGGAAACATCTGAAAGAATAAGTCTGTACCATGCATTCACTGAATAAATAGAAATTAGGCACACAAGTTAGTATTCGCCTAGGAATTCATATTTCTCTGCAGTACAGTCAGAAGGAGAATGAATCCTCTTAAAAAACATAGCTCAGCGTGCACGTTCATAAGTTAAATGTGTGAATGATGAACCAAAATAAAAACCAACCAACATTTGACAGAAGAGTAGAGGGATATAAAACATAAATGGTTTGAACAGTAAAAAATAAAGCAGGCATATTATGTTATGAAACTACATGTGCAGTTACAGATGAACTGAACTGATTAGGGATGCTTAATCAAAAAAATTCACACGCAACCCCCCCCCCAATAATTTGCTAGAAACATTTTGCAATCTTCTTCCATAGAAATCAAGCATATACTTAACAAAAGATCATATATCATATCTTATTTAAGAGCATTATAAAAACTAAGTAATGTTAGAGATTATATTGGTTTTGGAATGGATTTAGATTTTGTTGGAGCTTTTTGCGGGTTAATGGAGCAGAAAAAGCAGCAATCACAGTAGTAGGTCCTCATTCTCATGAACGCGTATATAATTTGGAAAATAAATAATGTGCATTGTTTCTAAACACATAAGAAAATAGATTTACTACATTGTGACTGAATACTTCCACTATATATTAAAAGCAACTACAACAAAGGAAATAATTATGGTGAAAAACCTGTGGAAGATACATACAGCCAGTAAAGAAGAGAGTGGATACATTGTGTAAAAGAAAATTTTAAAAGGCAGAAAGCAAAACCAACCCCATTGTCCCCCAACTTAGTAACACGGTGTGGTTCTTATTGACTAACGGATTTGCAACGTATCAGCCTCATTATAGTCTTCCATTTTGACAGCAATCAATTCAGTTCTAGTGTCCTTGGCAGAAGTTGTTCCTTCTTCAACCCACCTCAGAACAGAGCTGCTATCAGCTTGCTAGCCTGGAGCTCTGAGGTGAATGATCAAACCCTCTCTGGAGACCTTTCTGGCTTGCCATTTTCCGCTGTATGAGACTCAGAGTGCTGGTTCCCTAAGTATCACTCGCTCTTCTAGGCACCCCTCACCGCTTACCAGCCGACTCTAATTTCCATGCTGCTCACCCTGGCAGCCTTGAACATGTTTTATTGATCACTCCTTACAACCAGTTTTGTATCAAATTGAACATACCATCAAAGTTCTTTAACTGAAAGAGCAAACCAAGAGGTGACAGAGAAGGAGCGCTCAAAATCCTCTGCAGTATGAGCTGGGAAAGATGTCTGACCGAGACCCGGACCAGTTCAGGCTGTTCAGTTTCCCTGCAGCAGCTGCTAAACTAACTCTAGAAAGTACTGATGTCAGCTCTCTTTAAAAATCTGTGAAAATCTTGGCCAAAGAATTCTGACAAAATAGATAATTCAATCTCAGTGCAGTAAGGTGCTCGGGCAAGAAGCAACAGCTAAAATTTTTTCAAAAGCAATGCGTTAGTGGAAGCTACGCATGCAAATCCATCTTCATCTCTCCCAGTTTCGCTTACATGAGCCAGAAAGCAGCTGAGGGGTGCCGCCTTGACACCCCCTGAGAGGCAGGAACAAGAGCCCCTCACTTCCGTCGAAGCCGGGGAGGGGGAGAGCTCATGAGACCTTGCAGCTGCAGTCACAGAGGAGATCACCCTTTTCTTCAGAAGGTCTTGTGATCCCTGGAAATGAGATTATATTGTTCCATTCTGTCCTGCCAACATCCATATCCTTCTATAGCCATGTCTGTCCCACTGCCATTGACGAACAGACGGAGGAACGCTGGAGAAGATGAGCACGGAGCAGCACGGAGGACCTCAAACCCACAGAGAACTGGACACCAACTTCTCTGTACAAGAAGCGTGCTCCGATTTCCCCACGCGCAGCCATTGCTCGAAAAGCTGCGTGAGTGGCTCTGTAACTACGCACCAGCTCTCGGAGAGTTCTGCAACGCACAAACAACTGCTCAAATGTGCGAAAGTCGTGGCGTTGGACAAAACCCTCCTGCAGCTCCACGCTTCCTCTGGGACTAAGGGAGAGACCACGGAGAGGAATGTGGAACCGACAGGGAAGCAGTTTCTTTCCTCAGATAGGTAAACCATAACGCTCTTAGCAAATGGACACAGAGAGAAATGTCAAATGGAGAAGTTACTTTTGTTGTTTGTTCGATCCAGCGGTTTTGAGAAGCAATCTGGCTGAAATATTTTAAAATAGTTAACCAAAGCTCAAACGCCGATTTCTTACACAGTTAGAATGTTCTCTTTTGACAAATTACTTTCATTTTAGCTCCTCATTTTTTGATCAAATGATTGCATCAAAAAAGGGCTTAGCTTGGGTCCAGCTGAGGAGTGGAACAGAGGAAATTCTGTGTCTGCTGGTTACGGAGCTACCAGAAGCTACCATAGGCTATTTCAAGCTCTTTAACTATCAACCAATTCTACTCACTCAGCTTTAAATCGTAGTAGTTATGGTTTAGTTTATGTTGGTGACGACCTTTACAGCCAAGGAAATCAGATGAGAGCAGGTGTTAAGTATGCAAGGATTTATAGCTGAGGATTTACATCCCAGTTAGTGAAAATATCTGTGTAAGAACAACAGCAGAAAAACTGCAAAAAACACCTATTAATGTTTTCATCCCAGGATCTCAAAGCACTTAAGGAGTAGTTAGTTATTAAAAATGCTAATAAATACCACAGATGAACAGAAGGCTTACCCAGCTAATGCAAAAATCTTTTTATTTTGAATACTCCTACAGTATATCTTCGCTTATTTTCAGAACTGCCCTGACAGGAAATAATAAGTCACTGGTTTCATTTTATGGACAAGAAAGCAGAGCACAGGAGCCTCAGCAGAGCAAAGTTGTAACCCCTGAAGGATGCTCACCTGACCCTAATTACAGACGTTTTGAACTCACTCACATTGAAGGTACTGACAGACCTTTGAGGAGGAAACAGAATTTGCATCTGGACGATTGTTAGGCCAGATGCAAAAGGCAGTTTATTATGTTTAAAAAAAGAAGGGGGAGATCCTAAACAATGCACTGCAAGGAAACTTTGGATGCTGACACAACAGAATTTAAAAAAAAAAATAACATTTCCTCAGCAGACAGTGGTTAAATTTCTCCCAGCAAGGCAACCATAAATTCTAGACGACTGAAAATATGCAAACCCCGTAACTCCATTGGTCTAACAGTGCCATTTTCAGGGTAGCTTTTCCCCCGCTGGATTGTCTTTCCCTCTCCCATGGTAAGCCCGTGCAGGCTGTCAGGTTCAGAAATAATCTCGTCCCAGAACTTCTGTGCTTGAGTTAAGCTAATGACTTGACTGCAGGCAGCCAGACCTCAAGTGGCTGCCCCCTTCTGCAGCCATGGCAAAGGCTGCAGGAGTTCCTGACTGTGTTCAGTGAAAATGGAACACACTGCTTGCAGCGATCAGGTGGAGTCACAGCCACTGCAGCAGGTACGGCATTGTGCAGACTTCTACCACAGGTTTTGTCTGCTTTTCTTTCGGTTCGTAGTACCCCGATGTTACTGTGAAACCCTGAATTCCCACAGGAAGTATCCAACAAAGAAGCTTTTTCAAGACCAAAAAATATCATTATTAAAATGCTGTATTTAATACAAATGGTGGTAGTTTTAATGATCAAACTTAATTCCATAACTGATATACAAAGTGGAATAAAGGCCTTGCTGCAAAATAGGAAAGCTTTCTTTGTACTGCTGACAAGTTGCTCGTGAATACTACTGGGCAGATACAACTCTGTTTATGCTGAGAATTAACTAAATTAATTTCACACTTAAAAGCACATAAAATCAGACTTCAGCTTCCTTTAGCAACAGGTAAGCAAAGAGTCTTTCAGCAAGTATATATTTTTAATCAGGAAAAAAATAATAACCCTGCTTAGCTTGCTGGCTTTGGTTCTTAGATGTGAAAATCTGTTTTACCAAAGGCATTATAAATGGCACTGCTCACAAAGTGGCTGAACGTCACGATGCCTTTCCCAGTGCTGCCATGTGTGTGGTATAAACACAAGCGTACACCAAATTTATACGGATTTCTGCTATTGATTCTATCACTTCTCACTGCCTTGTACACATCAGATCTAACTTCTGTGCTTCAGGTGAAGTGCACTTCTTTTGCTGTTTCTCTTTTAACTGCTGCTGTTACTCTTTTCCTCATCTTAAGAATCAGCTCACATGTTTGAGCTGAATACAGGCAATTGTTAAACACTGGCCAAACTCAACAATTAATGTGTTCAAAGATATTGTTGTGTCATGAAAAAAAAAGGAAAATATTTCGGCTCCGGTATGCACAGTACTCATGCGAATGAGGCAACTGGTTGTTGACAAAACTATCAACCATACAAAGCTCATGTCAGCTCTACTTTGCAATTCATCACTGAGCTCCCTTTAAATGTTGGTTTGGGTCTCAACTCGTTTGGATATCCAAAGAAACAATTCCCTGTAATATTTGGACAAATCATCCTTTTTGCGGAGTGAATGAAAACTAATTTTTAGCAGCCTGAAAAATGTGAAATATAATGAATGACATGTTGGCACAGAGTATGAATTTTAAAAGTCTATATGTCTTCTTTTTAGATATACTTACCTAAAAACGTCTTTTGAGACAGAAGACCATTTCATCAGCAATACTAATTTTCTGTGTTTATCATTTTTTAACTGTAGGAAAATTCAATATTATCTTACCTTTTTAAAAGTAGTGATAAAATGCAGCTTTAACTGAGTCAGACTGAACAAAAATTTCATAAGCAAGAAGAGCTAATTAGAACCTGAAGGTCATGAATAGATGCCACAGTGATCGTACTCTGCTACTTCCTTCATAGCCCTTTTCCGAATATATTGGCAATGCTTCCACCGAGGTGTTTGCTAAGGTGCCAAGCACCATTCCAATCTGTAAACACTCCGCACACAGTAATTTGCATTAGTTCCACATAATGTACAGCAGCATTAATTAATATGGTGGATAGCGCCTGTACATCTGTTAGCTATTAGTCTCTACTCTAATTCATTAGCTCTTTATCATTTACCTGAGCGGCCCATCAAGAACAGGAAAAGGAGACCTTGGTTCATGTTATATGTAGGATAGAACAGCCCGGAATATTTAATTCTCTTATGTATGTCCAGCTACTTTCTATGAACAATGATCTCACAAATTTTGGTACAGGACTTTGAAATTGCTCTATTTTTGTGAATTAAAAAGTTTAAAAAATCTAGGTCTAATCTGTGCAACTGCTGTGAAACTATGATAAATACCATTAAAGTCAGTTTAAATTAACATGTGTTTAGGATCTTTCTGATATAACTAACTAACTGCATTCCTTCAGGTGGTCTTTTCAGAGTCGACAAAAATTGCTGTTAGAATGGTACAACGCATCTGCACAGTCCAGTTGATTGCTGTGTTTATTTTTCTCTGATCAGCATAAGTCATAGATTTAAATTTAACTGATATTGTTCCTTTTGGTTCAACATCATCCTTTATTACGTACCCATCTCTCAGATAGTGAAATTTAGATGGAATGTAAAGACTTTCCTCTGATTTGAAAACATGCTGGAAAATGTTATTTCACAAACAGTGCAACAAAATTGCACTCTATAGAGCACTGCGTGTTGCATACATTAATCTGAAATCACCTCTCCACCCTCCAGATTTGATGGTTAATTTCTTTGGCAAATAATCTCACTGTCCATCTCAAAAGTGAGGGTATCACAGACCCTTTTAAATATTTACGCTGGTATTATTTTGAGGTGAATTCTGCTTATCCACATGGAAAGACTCTGAGTCTTGTTGGAATCTCACTGACCTGAAAAGTTTTCCTAAACTGTGCAAGGTTGTCTTAGACTGGGGAAATTTCAGGACTGTCACTATGTGTCTTGTTAAAATAGGTAATGCTTATGGGAAGAGGCTTTCAACAAAAAAAAATGTATTTGATTAATGGACCAGAAAATTAAGGATTAGCCCATCTTGGGACTTCAGAGCTAAATCTATGTTTGCACTGAAATATACTGCAAGGAGCCATACATCCTTGGTATATCTCTTGGCTACACTCATGAAAACAGGGCCAGGTGGCATAATAACACAGTTTTATAGTATTCCACTAAGACTCTGAGACATGAAGAAATGGCTTATACGCTAAAAATTAGCAAGACCTAAAAAAATAAGAATTCCAATTATCTGAATTCTTGGCCTGACAGCAAAGGTATAAAAAGGAATACTTTTCACCTAGGCAAATACTGCATATGGCTACACGAACAAGCATGACTCTTCCCAGGACAGTGATGCTATCAATGACTTCTCTACATGGGTGGGCTTTACTCAGCCGTGTGGTGTTAGACAGTTGATGGTATGTAGAAGCTGCATGCAAATGAACAGTGCGTTTTAATTCACCGTGATTAATTTCTTCAGGCATAGAGGAACTTTCTCAGTACTCTGTGTTCACTATAAATCGGGATATAGCTCGAGTTCTTTTGCATCACGGGTCCCTCTGGGAGGGGTTGTGCAGTGTATGATGGAAACTTTATGAAAACTGACTGGATGTCATTGCAGTTCCACAAGATTATTAGAAACCAAAAAATGCTATGAGCTATCTCCCAATGAAACTTCTCGCGTTTGCAAGGTCTATGCTACAGTTTGGCAATTCTGAATGTCCAGTTAGGTCAACATTGCATTAAGGTTTGATATTTCACTATGCAGCTGCACGTCCGCAAGCCAGTGTACTTCTCTGCAAGTTCTGGCACAGTTGTTACTTGAACACACAGGCTTGTGTTTGAAGATGTCTCAGCAGACAGAAAAGAAAGTGTGAGGAAAGGGGGAAGTAAGGAAGAAAAGGGCACAGAAGGCTGACTATTACAAGATAGTGATAGAGAAGATAGGTTGCCTTTCTGAAAAGGAAAAACAGTGCCCAGGACTGGGAAATAATGAACAGAACTTCAAAAGCTCATATGCCAGCTCATGCTTCGGTGATTTTCTCCATAGCAATGCATTCTGAACATTTTAAAGGCTGAAAGGGTAGCTGGCAGTAAAGATGAGACACAGTCCACTTCAGAGAGATCTTGGCTGATTTTATACATTGGATACCGTACGTTGGAGGAGCCTTCTTGACTACTGAGTTATTGTTAGTCCTGGAGTCTGTGCTTTTTTTAATCTCTGCAGTAGCTTTCAAAGGAAAGTGCAGGTTGATGCTTATGCCCTGTGGCGAAATCCTATTTATTCCTTCATAGTTTAGAAGTCTGAGCTTTGTTCTTGGACTTCCTGTGATTCATTTTCATACTCTGTATTTAATGTGGTATTGCGACTGGAATTCCAGTTATAATCAGACTTAGCTATGCCTTTATCATGACTAGAAAATGTCTCTGTTATGATTTCTTATCTGCAGGGCTTCTGGACTCGTTACTCTTCTGAGAGCACAAATAAATTTAGGACTTCTGCATAGGTCCAGCTGAAAGGATATCAAAGCATAGTATAGGACTAGAACAAAGTCCTGGGTACACTGACTCCAGGGACAAGCAATATGCTAAGCCTTGCTGCCAACTTTAGAAAAGGCAGGTGACATTCGATCAGCTTCATCCCAAGTAAATCCAGACCACGCAGATGAAGACAATAAACACACCAGACCTCGAGATGTGACGGCAGAAAGAACCAAGATTTGACAAATTTACATTTAAGACTAGACTCCTTGGAAAAGCATATGAGGGGACTAACGCCTTAATAGTGTAAGCAATGCTATGTCTTATTATTCTTGACATGTTTTACGGGAGCATCAGTTATGGTTCAGAATGTCCATTGTGTAGAGTGCTACAGACACAGGTGAAAAAATCCTGCCGGTGTCAAAGAGCAAAACGAAAGGGTGGTGGGCAGAAAGTAAAAGACCAAATATTCACCACGGATGCACATGCCATTTAAATGTGAGAATAACTTCTGACAGCAGAGACAATGCTGATTCCTGTCACAGTGTTACTTTAGGTTGACTTTGTATTCATTTTTATATAGATCACTGCCAGTCTTTTCAAACGCTCATCACGATACAATTTACTTCAGCTTTGGATCTGAATTTCATTCTGTATCATGTTTGCTAAAACAGTCTGCTCACAACTGAAATGCTGAATTGTAAAGTTAAGATGATTCTACATATTTAGAGTATCCTCAAAACCTTTCCCACAACCTGTTGGGTCACTTGGGTTTTGTTCCCTTTGCTATTATTTTTAATTGTTTTGAATTATTGAGAGTCAGCTGCAGTAACAAATCGCTTTGATGCTGGTAGGTGCTAAGTTCCTACTGATGTCAGCGGGAGATGCATGGGATCAGCACTCCTCAGGTTTCACCCAACGGTCTTTATTGGGTAGACAAATATAGCCAGAGCCTGTGGGAGGAGGAAAACTTTGCAAATCTTTGCAGTCTCAAATGTTACAGCAATGACAGTCTGTAGTAATTACAGAGCTAACTTCTCTGAAGAAGATCAAAATGAAGATTGTGGTTTTGTTACAAGCTGCATGAAGTTCAAATAAATTCCTTGGTAGTATAAAACTAAATTGCTGCTACCAGCCCACAATGTTAAAAGAAATTATCTTTATACCATCAATCAACAGAGAAATTTTATCAAAATCTAACATAAAAGACGTGTAGACATTACCTTCTACAGCCATTCTCTAAAACATTTCGGATATTTCTTTCACTCTTAGCTCTTTCAAGGCTTTGCCTATGCAAGTTGAATCAGCACTTTTTGTCCTCTACAGGATATTGCAAACTTCTTTACTGTCCACTATCACCCCGGGTTGTTTTAATCACTGCTGGGTTTTGGGCTATTCCCCACTGTCATCAACTGCAGAAAGGCAGCTGGAAAGAAATAAAAGCGTGTAAAACTGCAACAACTTTCCTTCTATTATCAAGTCTGAAGGGTGCTACTACAGCTGAAAAACGGATAGTACCAATCTGGGACCCTGTGTGAGCAGAGTACCAGAAGATGCGTTACTTCAGTGCGTTTCCATAGCTGCCTCTGTCGGCCAGCATCTGGCTCAGCCCTAACTACAGTCATTGCTGCCTTTCCCAGGATGTCTGCAGGCACGTAACAGCAGCTACGCCAACTGCTCTGCTCTGAAATTTCACCATTTTACTGCTGCCATGATACAGTTATCGCTGGCGGTGCAGCAACACAAAATTTGCACTCTGTGCTGGTTGGGATAGCTTGGCCTGATACGCACTGCAAACTTTAATTGAAAATGAGTCTCTCACATCTTGAATTTCACATCATGTACCACCCCGTATTGAATAAGTGATGTTTTGCTTCCATCCTCAGAGTGACTGATGGCAAGGGACTATTTTTATGACTACGGATCACCAACGTAAAAAAAGATTATTGGCTCAGGCCTATTGTACTTGTGTTAGGATTAGTCACCAACGAAACACGGAGATACAGAATCACGTCTCCGCAGAAGTACCTCTGCATCTGATCAGCTGTGTGTGCTGTAGGGCTGTGTAGAATATGGCATTTAGCTATGCACAGAAATCCAGTCGGACAATGTAGTTGTGCTTTTGGCCCTAAATAATGGCCCTGAGGCACAGCCTTGCTTCCAGTAAAACCTCAAAATGTTAATTTTATTGCGACGCATCTTTAAAAAGAACAAAATAAAAGAATCAGTGGTGCACACTGAAGGGGTATAACTTTGTTCACATGAGACAATGCCAAGAAACTGTATGAGAATCACAGATCAAAGACAGGAAGAGAAATTATAGCAGATAAAGGCAACTGTAAACATATTTCCAAAATAGTTCATAGATAATGAACTTAGGAAGACTGTAGTTTCTGAACAGACACTTCAATTCTCAATAATAGAATAAAACTGTTTCAAAAGCAGCAATTAGAGTTGGTTAACCACAACTTTCATTTCCCAACGCTGTAATAACTTCATTAGCAGAACAGGGTGACAAAGGCAGGCTAGTTTCTGGGTTTGACAATATATTGGACTTAAAAACTCAGCTGTGGTCATCCAGAAACAAGCTATATATTTATACTGAATTCACTGAACAAATTAAAGTAGAAAATTCTGCTACAGCATAACAGCACGGCACCTGCAATGCCCCCTCTCTTCAGACTAGCTCAGTAGCTGGGGTACCCTTCCCCAGGACACTGAAGACCACTTCCAGTTCTCAACGAACTGGCACTGAACCATCTGTGCATTAACACCGACCACCGTTCGGGAGAGTTACTTTCGAGCAGGAGGAGCTCCGAATCTGGTATGCGAGTCATCTGCCTGGATTTGCTACTCACACATCAGTGAGGAGACTGCAGAAGAGACTGAGCGCAACACACTCCTCAGCGTAACCTTTGAGCTCAGATCACCTTCTGTTTCCATGTAACGTGCTGGCTCAGAGTAGAGGAGAGAACTGAGCCCAGTTTCCATGCCTTAACAAGCAGCAACTGCTAGAAAGCAGTCTGGTAAATGCTGTCAGTTCCTCGTGCCCTCTGTCTGCCAAGGATGCTTTGGAAAGGCCAGAGCTTCTGTTACTTCGGTTTTGTTCATACTATTGTACACTGAAATGAAAGATGTTGGCTTGATTAAACCAGTACCTTATTCACTCTCAAATACTTTTTCTTCGATTTTTTTTATTTATTTGTTGAATCAGAAGGGGGTTTTTTTGTACTTCTTTAGTAATGACTGCTGTAGCTCTGTCAGATCTAGCTGAACATCATTTATTTGCTAATAAGTACAAAAATTCCTAATAAAAGTAAACACTAATCTCATCCAGAGTTTAGCATATCTTTGAAAGCAGCACTTTAAATGTACTGAATTGCTCTGCAAAACAATAATGTTTCCTTTTTAAAAGTCAGAAGCCAGGGACTGTATTTAAGCGATTATTCACTGTACCAAAAGAACAAGCAAGCAAGCAAAAAAGGATTATATCTGATGGTCCCAATCCTGAAAGCACGGTTTTATTCAAGTGAACAGACACTATCTCTTCAGTTTAAGCTTGTATACAAATGTTTGGAAAACACTCTTTAAAAGCTCATTTTCATTAGCTATTTTGTTTATGACTGCTCATATAAGAGATTATCACTAGGATGATTTATCGTTTCAAACAATTTAATTCCAAATTATAGAATCTGATTTTTTCTCTGGGGAAGCAAAGTACTGCTTTCCTCTACAGAGGAAGATCCTAATCTAGTATAGAACATGCCTGCCCATGTACCTCTTGTGAATATAGCTATCCGAGTGAAACGGCTTCAATTTCCGCCTGTATTGAGCTAACGAGCATAGGGACTTTATCATAAAGAATCTTTATAGAAATATAACCTCTTAGTACATGAAAAAAGAATGTACACACAAGGAACAAATCCTGATATTCCGCATCAGTACATGAAACCTAAGCCAAGAGAACTCTTCGTTATAATCCCAGCCATCGCTTTGATCTGGCTCCCCGCACGGCCCCATGAGCTGGCACCGGGAATGTGGCTGGAAGGAGTAGCTGGTGTCTGGGACGGAGGGCGGACGGTGGTAAAGGTCTTCCCTTTTTGGAAGCAGCCCATATTTATGCTAGCCATTAACTGTTGGGCAACCACAAGCCCACCTATAAAATGTAGAAGACAGCCCATGAAGCCCTTCTGGAGCTGGCCGGGTCGCTCCTGTGTACAGCACAGTCACTGGCTGTGTTCGCTGAAAAGCGTGTGACCCCAGGATTGCTGGAGGAAGAAACAGAATAGAAGTTCGATTCTGTGAGCCATTTAGAAGGAGAAATTGTAGTACTTACAGTGATATTAAAACTGCAAGGGACAATGGCAAGGAATCAAACTCAGGCTAATGTTTTTCAAAGCTTTTTCTGGTGCTCTGACAAAAGCTACTGAAATACCAGGTTATCCCATAATATTGAAACTTCTGAAAATAACAGCAGAGGCTGTAATTTGAGAGTTCTTTTCTTTACTGCAGGAGTAAAAGGGAAAGACGTTTGTGAAAATCTCTACTGTTAAAATCTATTTTCGATTTCTTTTCTTAAACTACCCTTTCCTGAGAAGCACAACAGAAAGATGCCTAAAATGCTTTGGCTAACCCTCGGGATAAACAAAGCCTAGGCTCACCACTCTTCAAAATATGAAAAAAAGCCTTAAGGAAATATGAGAAAGAATATGACTTGTTTGGTTTTGTTTTCTTTTCTTTTCCTTTTCCCAGAAACAAGATGCTCTATTTTTACAGTAAAGTGTCACCTGAGAAACTCAAATGCAGAGACACAAACTAAGATGCTGTAAAGCAAAAGCCTTCAATAATGGCAGAGCTGATGTGATAAAATGCTTTTTTTTTTTTCTTAAATTTCACAGGCATTTAAACACTGGTCCTGCAAGCACACAAACACTTCAGTTTGCATAGCAAATATTGTAACGGTCCTCAGTGAAATATGCTCGAATATAAAGCTAGCCACATATTTAACCACAGAAGGGGGACATTTTAGAGGAATTCATTAGTGATGTCTACAGTGGCAAACACTATCCCTTGGTTATGTCCACACAGGACAGTGGAACCCTACTGAGAGCCCCCCAGGTCAGAGCCCCGTGATTCAGCTGTGCTCCTCTCGATCCAGGCTGCTACCTCTGCTGGTCCCTGAACGGAGCTGCCCTTCCAGCTTGCTCGGCCACAGCGGAGACACCTCCGCGTGCTGCCGCAGCGCAGACACTTCCCCATTACTCGTCAGAAGACAGCGTGGAAATTTTACGCCAGTAGCTGCGATACTGGTAACGGCTGTAGAGACCCTGGCTAGCAAACAGCGATCGACAGGTGTCCGAGCTGTTCTGTCATTCGTGTCGGCACGCATGTATGCACACCTTAGAAAGAAAGAGGCTGAGAACAGGAATCTGAGATTATATTAGGATACAAATTTCTACTGAGATAAAGTTGGGAAGACTATTTTGTTCCGAATCAGTGTTATTAAATTGCTAAATTTGTTCTTTTAAACTATTCAACAGTCCTTTGTTTAACTGAAAGTGAAAAAAAATGACAAAAATGTCACAGTGTGTAAGCTATGTTCGCTTTAACTCTTGGCTATCTTGACAGCTTAAATTATTTGGGTCAAGTTTACTTTAGAACGAGAGGAAACAATTCCCTTTGAAATCCATAAGTGCTGTGTGCTCCTTCTTTAGATATAAATTTACCCTTCTTATCAAAACACTTTTGTCAATGAGGAATATACCCTGTCCTACTTATTTGGCAAGTAAGCCTCACTTAAATAAATTCAGTTTTATGTTACTTGAGAAGTAAAAAATCTGAAAATAATACATGAAAATACTTGTGTTAAAAAATCGTCTAATGCGAGTGTGATAAAGCCAATATTCTGACATTCCCGCAATCGAAAGCGCACAATCAGACATTTCTGTGAGATCAATCAGAGCTTGAGTAGGTGATTTCTGCAAAGCTATTCTGGAACATCTTTGCAGTCAGCGCCAGATATGCTAAAATACATGCTGAAGCTTCACATGTCTAGCCCAGACCTACAAAGTATCAAAACAAGTATTTTTCTGCATTTCGTTATAAACATTCCTATTTTATTTTAGTTAGTACCAACAAGAACACATCTTAACACAACAATAATCAGCTGAGGAAGAAGAATTTTACTCCAGTGACACACAAAACCATATGCCGTGAAAAAGTATTATTAGAAATACCTTGTCTGGTAAGAAAGAAATGAAAATAGTACGGCAACAATAAGGCCATGGCAATGAAAGGCGAAGGCTCTCTTGCTTTAAAGACGTACCGTGGATCGACTCCTGAAAGCCCAAGTTAATATTTACTAACTCTAAGCACATCCAATAGCTTCAGATTTTTTTTCTTTTAGTGGGGCCACTGCTCCTTTCGTTTGAAGACAGAGCAAAGCTGTGAATAATGCCCAAGAGCAAAACTGAACCAGAAGTAAATGACTTCTTTAATGTGAGACCTTCAACCTCAATTCCCGCTCCCCAGAGGCCATCTTTGACTCCTTCGCACGTGATGCTCCGACGGATGCCAGCTGGGGAGAAAGGCACGTCCCCAGAGCAGCTGAGGAGGACACTGCTGAGGGGGGGAGCGGGCACATCTCTCTCGACACCGGCGGAGGGAAGGTAGGGCAGTGTCGTTCACAGTGGCCAGTTTAAATACATGCGGAAGGTTAACGGGGACTACCGACAGCAGCTAAAGTAGTGCTCAAAATTCATTCATTTGGATGTTCTGCAACACTTGCTGTACTGTTCAAAATGCATTTATCAGCGTATCGTGTTATGGGACCCTTCTGAAGACTTGTTCAGACCCAGTTAAAAAAAAAAAGGTATTAGGAAAGAACTGTTTTACATAGGTAAATTACTGTTGCTTTCTGTATCATGAGGGAGCCAGGGGGCAAAGGAAAAAAGTCAGACTTTTTCTTGTCTTAGTGACTGATGCAAGCAGTGGAAGTGTTCGGGTTGCCAGGAGTTAAGAAGGAACATCCCAGGAAAGGAATGATATTAACCTCTTACGGACTGAATATTTGAGCTGGATTTCTATTAACATTTGATTCCTCTGCTGCAGTAAGATTTCCACTTCTTTTAATGCATATTTTGTTTGATTTGAAACTTGTTTGACATCCATTGTGGTATTTCATAATAACATAAAGGTTTTGCATGTGTCTACAATATATATAGTCAATTTTCAAGTAAAGGGTTTACATTTAAGTTTAATACAGCACTATTTTCCTCCATCCCCAAATCCTCTCAAAAGTTAGAACTGGACTTTTCAATTTCAAAAAAAATATGAATTTTAAGAGTTATGTTTATTGATATGGTATATATTTTATTAATTTATTATGTCAGTTTACATCTTTGTGTCTAAGTTGTTCATTGCATAGCTCAGCATTCCTATGTTTGGGAGATGTTCTCACCTGTGGCTTTTGAAATGCATTCCCTCACTGTTTTCCCTCTGACTGCTCACAATAGGTGGGTTTGCCCTGTAGTCATGAAATGGTCAACAGGGCCTCTGAGGTAGGTTTAATTAGTGACATATGACTACAGAGAATATAAAGAAATAAAAAAATGCTAGGATATCGTGTCCTCTTAAAGCAGTGATTAGATGTTTACTGGTTCAATTTCAGTTGTGGAAGATAACTGAATGGATGGAGCTTTCATAATTTATCAAGGTTTAGGGTAGATCTCAGCATAACACCAAAACATCCTTGCATACCATTCATTTATCAAAGCAAAAACTACATACAAACAAAATGCACACCATAGAAGTGCAATTATAAGTGCAAACATTTTAAAAAAATTTGTATTTTAAGAGTGTGTAACAGTCTTACATAAATTAACTTTCTCATGGAAAGCTATTCTTCTGTTGCTAATTCAAAACATAATGTTACTATTATTTAAAGTCACTGAACTTTATTTGCTAGAGTCTAATAGAAAACTCTTACCTAAAACAATGTTAATAATTACAACTTTCCTTATCAATTGCTCTGTTAAATGCTACATGTGTCATTATTTACTACTTTCATTAATTCACCAAGACTATTGTCACAAGGGAAGGATATCAGAAAATTTATACAATGTCTATCCCACTGCCTTATATAGTAACTGAACTTGCAAAGTGTTTGTGTGTGGATTGAGATGCTTGCCTTTATTAGCTGCACAAGAATGAGCTTGCCTTTCACACCTGCTTCTTCTCAGTCAAAAAAAGTCTTCTGTTAACTAATACAGGTTGTTCATATACACTTTAAATCTTCTCATGAAAAAGATATACTTACTTAAATTGGAAAGGTAATATCTCTCTTTTTCATCCTCTTTCAGCATGAAATACTTATTGAAAGATGATAATTCAAGTGGTTTGACATAAAGTTTATCAATGAAATAAAATATCAAACTCTAATTTCCTATATTTTTTAAAATACTACTTGAAACCCTTGACTCGTTCCTCATAAATGACAGATTCACTGCATCATAAGGAGCACTTTTGTACAGAGGCCTTTTGCCTTTGAGCAAATTTGTCTCTGTACAGATTTGTCTTAGGAAGCATCTACATATCCCAAGATGACATTATATATAGCATAGCATACAGAAAGTTATTATGCTGTTATTATGTCTTTGTGATCGTATTTATTGATTTGGTATTCTAATATCTCATTTGAAATAACACTCAATGGATCCTTGCTATTCTTGCTAGATCCTGGGTATAATTATTCTATAATAATTATTTTTCTTCCCTAATCTATCCTGTAGGAGTAGAATACAGAAAGGCTTTCATTCATCTGTGTATGTATAAAAGCCTAAATTCACATTCAGTTGTTCAATACAAAATAGAGTCCAGACTAAAATATCTATCTCACAATCGCAGAATAAAGTTATATCTGTATCTTCAGAAAATAGCAGATTTGAGACAATGCTAGCTTTAGAGATAAATTAGATTGTTAACACAAGTACAAAGAGTTTGTCAGAAATTACTCCTGCCTTTTAAATTGTGCTCATATTTAAAGTCATGATGTCAGGAAAAGTGCAGAAGGCGGAGGAAACATTGCTGTAAGAGCGTTCGTCAAAAAAAAGTTATTCCCATATGTCATTACAAAGCTAGCAGCTGTGTTGATGAAATCACAATTCCTTTTGGTGACATCCATATGGAACGTGGAGTTTTGACATTTTCCTTCAGTAAAAGCGGTGGTCTGATTTTCTGCATGTAACTGTGTTAGGCAATTGTCAATTCTATTTGATATTTTATTCCAAAATAAAAAATGTTATGGAGCATATATCTACATGAAATCCAGAGTCACATTTGGTGTGAAATATGTTGTGGTAGGCTTTGTTCCTTATCTAAAGAAAATCGTCTGAGTCACAAAGATCACAGATTTATGGAATCATAGACTGATCCAAGTTGGAAAGGACATGAGGAGGTTTCTCGTCCACCCTCCTGCTCAAAGCAGGGTGAGCTAGGAGATCAGGTCAGGCTGCTCAGAACTGCTTTGTTCAGTTAGGTCTCAAAAACCTCCAAGAAAGGAGACTGCAGAGCCCCTCTGGACAATCTGCTTCAGTGCTTGGCTGTCCCAAGCATGGCTTCATATAGAGGTTTACCTCAGAAATTATCAGTCTCATGTTTTCTCAGACTGACTTGAATTTTCTTCTCATTAACTATCAGGAATATTCTAATTTTTCATTTCTGTTGTGCTCTCTTTGGGGTTTTGTTTGGTTTTTGAGTGCAAAGTCATTACAACTTTGGGACTCTCTTGAGAAAGCAGTTCTGCTTCCTTTACACTTCTCACGGATCTTGTTAATCCTTTGAGGAACTCCACTGTGTGAGTCCAAGTCTGGAAATGGCCCTTCTGCATCACAAGAGAAGAAATTTGAAATTATGAAGTTTCCCATTGCACGGGGAATCTCACTGAATCTAAACGACACAACGTTTTCAGCAGAACTCAGCAACCCAGCCGCTGTCACTGACAGTCACGGCACGTCCTCTTCCCACACTGTGAGTGATGAAATGCCCCTGATGCTTTGCCATGGAGATAATGGGGACGTTATGATACAGCCAATTCTTATGAGCAAGGTGCATAAATAAAATTATATGCAAGTCATGCTAGAATCATAGAATCATAGAATCACTAGACAGCCATAATCATTGTTTCTGACTTAATTAATCTATAGATCAGAATATGACATACTCAGTGTAGACAGTAAGTGGGAAGAAAGTCAGCAATGTTGCTTCCTCCCCATGAATGCCTACTGCATTTTGAAATACTAAAAAAAGTCAAGGAAAAAAAGAGGGGGCTGAGAGAATCAGGAAAGACGAAGGAAAAGCTACAGATCATTTTAATACACTGTTTAAATATGGGACATCACATGTATAAGAGCAGAATCAGAATCAGAACAAGTTGCTGCACATCAAATATTTAATTAAAAATTTCTTATTTGTGCCTAGCTATTTCTTGCTGTCGTTTATATGAAACAAGATGAATAAACACCCTTTACATGTAAGGTGAAAAGTTTACTTGATATCATAAAATGGTATAGGGAAGAAGTAGGTATTAAGCAGGAGTAAATAAACAGCAACAGGCTGCTGTACCTGTTATGTGACCTATCATCTTCCCTTAAATGTCCCGCCTGACACTACAAAAGTAAGATTACTAGAATTTCCACTTTAAATTAAGTTAGGCTTGTGAAGGTAACTGGAAGAGTCTGCCAGGAGTCACAAACATGGACGTACAGACAGCAAAGTCCACTGTATTTTAGAAAGCAGGTTGTACTCCACGGTCTCTATTTGGTGTGATGCGTAACCCACCCCAACGGCGAACGCTGTGATCGTCGGGGCTGCTGCCCGCGGCCCCGCGTGGGCTGGCACTGGGCTGCCTGGCTGGCGTGCTGGTGCCCAGCCACGGCTGCTGGACTGACCGCGGCCCACGGCTGCGTGCAGCCCCGGCAGACCCATCACCAGCCGCCACGGCCGGATCCTGCGTGGGACCACGTCCCGCCGGCGAGGGCCACCCGCCCCTGCTGGGGACCCCCGGCTCCGGCATGGTCCCCGTCGCCGAGCCGCGCTGCTCTTGGTGCTCCACACAGGGATGCAGACCCCGGCCCAGCGAGGGCCGCTGGCAGGACTGGGATCCCACCGGCCACGAGAGGGACGGGGGAGAAGCCAGCCCTCCGGCTAAAGCTGCACGTCAGCCACAGTGAGCTTCCCATCCGTCATCTCAAGCAGCTCTGTTGTCACCTGTAAAAAACCCTGGGTTCACAGACTGCTCAAGCACAAGATTCTTGCTCAGAGTGTGTTCTAAGAACTAGTTTTTTAACGAAGTTTACAACATTGAGGCTTTTGGTCAGTAAAAGCAATATTCAGTAGCACAGAAACCTAAGAAAACCCAACAACAAAAAGCTGGACAGTATCCCTTCGCAAAACACCGGGCTGGTGGAGTGTTTGCCATACCCTGGCTCCACCCAGCCTGACTTTAAATACCTGACAAGGTTTGAATTCCCTGATAGCAGAGCGTTCAAACCTCAACTACATAGCTCTTTCACGAGATCTGCCACTGTTGCTCTTTCCATGTGACACAGCGGTGGGAAGTTCAGTGCGGAGAGGTCACACGATGTCGTGTCAGGCACCTCAGCTGGCTTTGGTCTCCGAAGCTGGAGCCGCCGCGGCAGCAGAAGTGCCGGGAGCCAGCCCCTGTAAGCATTCCCGTCATCACTCGCATTGCTGGAGCAGCACCCTGTGATAGCAGTCAGTGTTAAGAGGCTACAAATATGGCAAGAATTCAGAGAGCAGACAGGCTTTGGAGGCTGCCTCAGGATTTGGATGGTCACTTAAATGTTATTAGGGAGGCTTGAAAAGTAAAGCAACAGCTGCTTTTTTACTGGAGAACCAAGCAATAGCAGACAAAATTAGTGTCGAAGCTGGTTTCAGAATACCTGCTGATGGAATGGCCAAACGGACTGGCTGTGTCCGCAGGGCAGCACACGGCTGCTGTTCAAGTACACACGCGTAGATAGAAACGCTCTGCACCGACGCTTGCTGCCTTGTCGGTGCCCGCCGCCTCTGCTCGGTGCTCGGCACGCGCGGCAGTACCGACGTGGCACACGGACGCCCTGCGTGGAGACGCCCGAGCTCTGCGAGCCGGCACGGCATTTTGCCGAAGCCCTTGTCTCGCCCTCCTGCAGGGCTCAGCTTCCTGGAGCAAGCTGACGTGGCTGTACTGGTCCCAGCACCTGAACAAGGTTGCTCGGAGACAGCTTGTCTTACTGTTTTGTGTCTCAAAAATGCTCAGTGACTGCCAGCTGCTGGAAAGCAAGACACTGGCGTATGCCATGTCTCATGATTACGAAGGACGCCTATTACACTTAAAAATCAAATTCTTTCTAAACGAATGTTCAAATTACCTGTATCACAGTTTCTTATGAATGTCTTTGTTCACATTATAAGCACAATTGTAGGTTTTTAATTTTACCCCATTTTATTTCCTCTTTTCCAGCATGGTGCAAATTATGCCACTGAATAAATTACATTCAGGGAACTGAATGCACTCCCTGATGACTGTACTTTAGAAGTATTTTTGACTATGTTCTATATAGTAAAGAAAGCAATACACATTCAGTGTTAAATCATGATACAAAAGCACTAATAAAACTGACTGCTGGCTTTTTTAAATGACACTTAAATCCTGATTTGTCTCCCTGAATGCATCACTTCTGAATATCAGACTGAGATAGGCGTCTAGCTAAAACTGTAGTTGTTTACCTACACAAATTTGCATCTTCGCTTGCTCAGTGAAGTCTAGTTTCGAAGTCCAAACATTACTTGGCACTGACAAAAAAAATTGACACATTTTACTGCTTCTGTTGAATATAAGGACTAGCATAAGGAGAGATTTATGGAAGTATAAAAATCTAATAAATATTCCCACATAACAGCTGAAAATAACATTTCACTCACGCTCTAACAAAAAAGCAAAACAAAAATGCTGATATTCAAAACAGAAAAATACGTATTTATGGCTAAGTGGCAGCTTACAAATATGTCACCTAAATCCTTCGTATTGATGTTTCAAATCAATGACAAATCTTCCATGTACATCTATGGTAGCAGTACCACATCCCTTGTTAGCAAGGGCTTGGAAGGAAGGAATGAATTTATAAACAAGAAATCCTATTTTTACCACCAACAAAATCCTCGCAGTAACTATCTTAATTCCCATGTAGAAAATCTGTATTAAATGGAGATAAAGCTGAGACTTTATTTCTCAAATGTAACACAAAAAAGATGCAGTAATTGTCCCAAACTAAGTACTAAGCTGGCAGGAAATTCAAAGATGATGTCAGACGTAGAGAAAACCCCCATGCTTTGAACAAACCACAGTCTGTTTCTTTTCTCTAAATCCTGTTGACCAATTCTGTATTTGGTTCTGTGTTTGTCTAAACCATTTCGCTTCAGGTGGTCAAAACTTGTAGTGTAATGGGGTACTGACGCCATTAAAAACTTTGTCCATGTCTGCATGTTTAATACTACTTAATTGTTCAAGACTTTTTTCATCTCTATCTATTGTAAAATGATTTGGCTTGCAGCGAAGACTGCCTGCTCGGTATGAGCTATGGATTTAGAGTAAATTATTATTGCCTTTAAAATATGAAGATAATCACTCTTGTTTGACTTCCCAGTGTTTGTTTATGATCCTAGAGAAACAGAGGGGAAAAAGACAAATGTCAAGAGAACCGAGAAAAGGAAAACAAATCAAAAGTATGAGCTTGAAAGAAAAATACGAACATATGTTCATATTTAATGCATTTATATTGGAAAGACATAGCCTGTTATGTTATCAAAATTCATATCAAAGTTACATCTCGTTTTCTTTTTTTTTCCCCTTGAGAAATGTACCCCGGTGGCTGGCGCTTGCTGCTGAGCCCTGGTTCCTATCAGTGGATCTCGAACAGTGCAGATGGAATGTGGTTCTTCGGTACCAGGCATGGACGTGCCGTCACGCAAGCATGCCTGAGCCCACAAGCATTTGACTCATGAACACAGTTTAGTTTGTAATCTCGCCATCTGCAGTTCAAGGTTAACACCCCTGTATTTTGAAGCTCATAATGCATAACGGAACAGAGCATCAATTTGCTGTTCTCATGTAGTAGGTATGAGCTTCACACTACAAATAATGGAAAGCTGCGTTGCTTTCCTTAGGTACGGAGTGTCTTCCAACCTGTCCAGTCCGAAGCCTAGAAACCAGACCTCACGGAAAGTGATAACGAGCTTTCTCTGCTCTGTTCTTGCCCTGCCCGCTGTCATGCTCTGCTCCTTTTTTTCCCTTAATCCACTGCACTCTCCTGTTTCTGAGCATCCTTCTCTGCTACACAGCTGATTCAGACTCGCTCTTGCTCCCTTTTAAATCAACAACAAAACTCCACTTGAAGCTCAGGACATTTTTCTGGTGATAACGTCTTTAGCCTTTTTTAGTTATAAAAGACTTAATAGGTCTACTAAAATAACAAAATAACTTTTAGTATGCTAATGAACAGATAGGTCTAGTTCCTAAAGATGAGAAATTCCTGAAAGAGACGACACTCACCACAGAATTCGCTTTCTGAATAGAGAGTGGGCTACAAAACTGGGTCTGTGGGCCAGGCCAAGGGACTGAAGCTGAGAGACCAGATACGCTTTTAAAGCTCTTATTCTCCAGTGTCCCTAAAAGCAGCTATTTGAAAGGATGAACTGAGTTCTTTTCTCATCAGTTCTGAACTATTTTGACTAAAATCTATGTCTTTGTTTATATAAAGCAAGTATAACACTATATTATTATATGCAGTAGCACAGCATTAGTTATCTGTTCTTTTGATGTCATTTTGTGAAAGCTCTTAAGTTGTGAAAATTATACGATGTTCTAAAAAAGCAATGTCCAAAGACAGGTGGTTTTAAAAAAGAAAAAACACAAAAATAATCACATCTATGGTACTTTTCCCCTTCATTCAAATGAACAGAAAAACAGAGGCAGTACTGCTGAGGCTATTGGCAAATATCTAGATAAGCAGCTGTCAAGAAGAGCTCTGCCACACGCTCACTTTCCTGACAATGCACAAGCAAAATTGCTTAGCTCGCAATTTTCAAAAGATTTGACATGAGATTTTGTACATGAGTACAAAAGAAAGCAACAAATGCCAGTGCTGTAATAAATAGTAACCTGACCATAATCCTACAAATGGAGTCAGCAAACATGAGGACTGCTGACACAGAATAATAAAAATCAGGTGTTTTTTTCCAAGGCATTAATAAAGTCTGAAGGTAGTCTTCAACCCTGCAATAAAATGCTTCAAAGTTTATGAATATACTCACACCTAAGTAGAGCTCTCTCTGATAATCTGACACTGCACGTATGATTTCAGTGTGCTTCTGCTTTAAAACGCTAGCATATATTGATGTAGAGGGCCCTGGATGTATAGTGGCCATTGAAAAAAATATTGGGAAAGGAAAACACGGACGCTACACTACGTATCTCCTGTCTGAGCTTTTTACCTTCCTAGGTAAGCCTTCAGCTGTCTTCAATTTATAACTAATTTTGCATTCATGTCCTGGATTTCTGTACACATGCTTGAGCTAGAGGGTAGTGGGCAGCCTAGCAGAATCAGTAAATCGAGAGCCCAGGAGCTCAAAGGGTTTGAGATTCTCTCCACAACAGCTAATCCTGTGACAGCCACGAGCTTTACAGAGCCGCAGATGTCTGCACCTGTCCAAAGCTTGACAGTGTTTCAACAAAACAGACCCTGAGAACTTAGAGAGATACTCTGTCTCCATTAATTTTGGGAGAATTTTTTTCAGATGTAAAAAAAAATGTGGTGGACAAAATAAATCTGGCCTAAATATAAGGCACGAAAAAATATAGCCCAGTGTTTGTGAAACAGATCAGGGTAGCAGAAGCAGTGTGCAAGAGATCAGTTTAAAGACAGAAATTTTGTTAGTAAATCACAAAGAAGCTGTAATAAATAAGAAACACAGTTTTTAGTGTCTGACAGGCCAGAAAGAGAAACACAGGCTATCTCACAGTCCCACGTTTTAAACTATGCATGCTATGATTATAGTCATAAACAACAGATACTGTGTCTGTACGTGGGAAAACAAAGAACACTTCTTTTTTAGGAACTATCTGTAGGAAGAACATACAATTTAGTCAACAAGGGAGCTGGAATAACCTCTTGTGTTCTTTCCAATGACTATAGTTTAGTATTTAACAGAAGGAATGTTTTTGTTCTTTTCTGTGTGCTTTTCTCTTCTATCTACCCTCCTCTTCTTTCTGGCAACGCACGGATTTCTTCTGTCCCTGCACCTGGCCTGACAAACAGTACCCCCAGTATTTTGACATGTTCCAACCCGCGGCACTCTGTTCCAGACAGCTGCCGCTGCTGTGCTCCCTGACCAAGGCGGCGAGCTCCTGGCCCCTGCCACCAGCGCCGGCGGGCGACCGGGCAGCTTGTGGCACCCCAGCAGCAATTCCTCCTCCTGCCGTCATGAAAGCCTGCACGGCAACCCCAGTCCAGCGATCCCGTCCTGAATGTCTCCTGTCAGCTCACGGGCTTCGTCGTAAGCACGAGGTGGCGGTGAATCAATCTGTGAACGTGCACTGTGTCTCCTTTCTGCCCGAAAACCTGAAGCGGTAGTAGCAGGGATGGACAAAGTTCAGCCCAAGGGTGTCAAACACTAGATGGCTTTGAAGAGCAAATGTTAGCTTGGCAACAACAGAGAAGATTTCCTTAGAGTAAGTTTCATCATCACACGTATTTTTCCTGTTCTACAAAACATACACGTGTTCAAAGAGGAAAAACATAGGATAAACATTTTTGTGTCTCGCGCCGGAGTGTCTCTGCGCACCCTGGTAACTTCTGCTCAGCTTACAGACAGGTTCAGAGGGGAAAACAGGCGCTCAGGATGGAAAAGGTAGGAACAAGTAAAATTTCCAAATTAAGATATGATCCAAAGCAAATATTGTCCAAAGTTTGACTTAAACTGAATATACTTTTTTTGCTTTTGACGTTTCCTGGGATTGTAAACACACCACAGAAAAATCCTGATTTTAGAGGATTTTACTTCTTTCTGGAAGTCTTCTCAAAGAACCTGTTTTCTCACACCTACTCTGTTAGTCTTGATGATTCAGATTTGTTAAGAGAAGCATTGAAAGGCAAGGTAAACTTTTAATAAGCAATCTACACTGCAATAGAACTTGGAAACTTCAGAAATTTAGATGAAAAATAAGGGGTTTTTTGTTGAAAGACAGAAGGTCATATGGTGAAGAAATGTTTCTTTGCTGGTGCGTTTGATACTTTCACTGTCACTGTCTGAAATGCAAAAACAAGTATAAGACAATTTAAGTCCAATGTGAAGGACGTGAAAACTTGTTCATAAATTAAATGTGACTTATTTTAAAATGTATTTTCATATGAAACTGATAGGATCTGAAGAGCAGTAAGTCACAAAACATACATCATGCTGTTTTCATTTCTTCAACAAACACGTAGAAAAGTGCCTTTAAAACACAGGGGATCGTATGCTGACAGAAACATTTTTTCCATTTTCAGATACTAATTATAGCCTTCAAATGCTAAAGAATCTTAAGAAGGTTCCAAATAACTTATGGGTTTTTTTGCATGCAAATTTTTGAAAGAATACCCTTTTATCTTATTAATCTTCTTTTACTTTTAAAATATGTTTGCTCCAGATGTCAAAACTTCTAGCAAAGAGTACCTACCCCAAAAACCAAGCTGGATCTGATTTATGCTTAAGCTGTCAGCATCTCAGTATCCCAGAGAAATCAATCTATGTGATGAAAACGGCAATTTTTCTGCACCTTGAACTCCCACGCTTACTCCAGTTACTTTTGAGAAGGCAAGTATTGTTAAGTCTTTACTGCTACCACATATTTGCAGTATAAATTAATCCTATTTGCATCCAGATTTATCCCAAAAGGGATCTTTGCAGGATTTTGTGAAATGCCAAGAGGCTCAGGCTACTTTGGACCAGCATAAAGGGAGCATTCCCCAGACAAAGCTCCCCATGGGGAACAGAAAGAAATGAATGGAGAACGAGAGCTTCATCAGACAACCAGGTTAATGTACACCTGACTGATTATGTAGAGAGAGGAAATAGGGGGAAGACTGATGTAGGGTCTTAGACTTAGGGATAAATTTTTCAGTGCTTGCCTTCTAGAAATCATAATTTGAAAAAACACTCAAAAGTTTGTGCTGTTTTCTGGGTGTAAATGCTGTGCTTGGTCCAGTAGTCAAATGCATTTTTCCACAATAAAATTATTCTAATACTTCTAAAAACAGCTCATGGCAGCTAAACTTATAGCTTCACATTCGAAAGCCTGCTTACAGCTTCATTTTGGGGGGAGAAAAAGTTCACATTTTGAATCAAATTATCTTTAAAAGAAATACAGGATCATTAGAGCCCCTGTTTGAAAGAAAGTCTTCAGAACTTCAAGTTTTCAGAATGCACTAGTGTTCTGGCAGGGTCAACTCTGTAAAGGTACATTTGGCCCCTCTCTGCCTGAATATACCATTATTATGCTTAAGTAAACTATTCATATACTATGAAATATATAGTTTAAGCAGTTAGAGAACCCCAGCATGATAGGGGCTGGAAGGGACCTCTGTGGGTCACCCAGTCCAACCCCCTGCCGAAGCAGGGTCACCCAGAGCAGGCTGCACAGGACCTTGTCCAGGCGGGTCTGGAATATCTCCAGAGAAGGA
>Ga0065711_1031240_pt1 | contig 30203 bp, 17 predicted proteins | sample Hoacrofraction12_FD_59098 | JGI IMG/M metagenome (GOLD analysis project Ga0065711, IMG submission 59098) | Hoatzin crop microbial communities from Cojedes, Venezuela - Epithelial fraction 12 v2 (version 2) | ecosystem: Host-associated > Birds > Digestive system > Esophagus > Crop | place...
TCTGGAGATATTCAAGACCCGCCTGGACAAGGTCCTGTGCAGCCTGCTGTAGGTGACCCTGCCTGGGCAGGAGGGTTGGACTAGATGACCCACAGAGGTCCCTTCCAACCCCTACCATTCTGTGATTCTGTGAAAATCTTGCTGCAGGCTCATATGTTAATTAAATCAGCTCTTTTCTACGAACCTTTCTACAGATGTCGTATTGAACTTCTTGGTAATCGTGCCTTCAAACAACCAGCCAAATATGTAGCAGTAGCAGTAAATGCAGTTGCAAGGAAGTGCACATTTTGGATAGCTGCAAATTCCGTAAGTGCCTTCCAGGCTTGGTGGAACAGGCTCTGGGAGGTGGAGGTCAGAATTTGATTACACTTACAGAGTTGTCAGAAGGCAAGACTTCTATTCCCCATGGAAAGTGTTCCCAGCAGTGACATCTTGTTTCTTCTGGTTGAATCCTGATATTAGGTGCTTCTTGTTTACAGGTTCTCTTCTAGACAAGAAAGGGAAAATCCTCATCCCAGGTGTTAATGAAGCAGTGGCACCTGTTACTGATGAGGAGCTGGCACTATATGAGGAGATTGACTTTAACTTGGGAGAATATGCAAAAGATGTAGGAGCAACAAAACTATTGCATGATACAAAGGTATACTGTACTCCTTCCTCTCTTCTGTGGTTAGCTGTGTTAGTTCAAGCTATCTATAGTAAGAGACAGAAACAAGATTCTGTGGATACTTGTGTAGTTACCAAGTAGTTTAGTAGGCAGAGAATTATCTGATATCTTTAAAATGGTGGGATTACCTTGAAGATAACTTCACCTACTGTACAGTTGACTTCATACTTAACACTAGCAGTTCCTTTGCAAAGTGTTAGGTGCTTGGTAGCTTAGTCTAGGTTATCCAATGTTTAAGGCAAGCGGTCTAGGCAGCTTTAAATTAGCTCCTAAGTCACGGTATAAGTAGCATTTCAAACTTGTACAGAATTTTCTTTATCTAGCACAGTTCTCTTAATGCTAGGTAAGAACTACTAGCACTTTTCCAGAGGTCAGATACCACATCTACACAAAGTGTCTGATTATCTACATCTGTAGGATGTTCAGTGGGTTACCAGAAATAAAATAGTTGCTCATAGAGATGACTTCACTTTAGGTGAGAAAACAGCTTGAGATCTAGCTGTGAACTTAAGGTTGACATACTGAATGTCTGCCTAGACCTGGCAAGCAAGGACTCTTTTGTAGTCATGAACTAGGCAGCTGCCCAAATCTTTGAACAGGCTCAAGTTCAATAAACTCATGCCTGAACTTCTCAAATCTTCATCCTGGGAGCTTTCCAAAGGAATGCTTTTAACAGCATTGAATCTTTTGAGGTATAGGTATTACATATGAATTTTAAAGCATTAAACTCTAGATGTAAATACATCTTCTATTATAAAATGCAGAAACAAGTGTGGTAAGACAGGCTTATGTGTGCAGGACTGTTTTCTGTCCTAGCACTGTCAGAAGGAGACTTCAGACTTAAGTAGGTATAAGTAGTAATTTTATATCATCAGCCTTGTCTTTACTCAAGTTTATATCAACTGGGAGCACAGACTTCCTTGTTTAGCCTTGTTCTATAAAGTAAGGGATGCAATGTAGCTTGTATATAAGGAGGAGCTGGCAAGATGATCTTCATATACGATACTGAACTAAAGTTGTTCAGTCTTAGCTAGACTGAAACTCTAGCTCAAGTTACCAAGTCAGTTCTAACTAAGCTGTATGCCTGCAAGAAGGGTCTTGGGGCTAAGGAAGGATATGGGAGAGAAGACTGTAGTCTCCAGGTGAGAAACAATGCACTTGAAAGATTTGAACAGTGACAGTTAAATTCTCTTTGAGAGAAGATTAGAGGCAGGTTACACCTGGAACAAAGCAAACTGTTAACATAAAGACCACAAAACTGCCAAGTCTCCTGAATCTCTGCAGTGAAGCTCAGGTTTGAGATACTGTAGCTGTCTATACAGGACATAAATGTGTTGAATTGTGTCCAGTATACTGGACAACAGTGTCCAAGGCAACGAGGAGGAAATGCAGCACTATCTGGAAAAAGGCAATAGTATTCACTCTAATCAACCTGGAGTTCAGTCAGTTTAATACAACTGATGATGTAAATAGCAGGAGCATGTGTCATGCCTCAGTCTGCACAGTGGTAAGGCTTCTGGAAAGCTTGTGATCTTCGTAAGCATGTGACTCAGTGATGAAGGCACCTGCCTGCCTCAAGGCAGTGGGGACCAGGGCTTCCAATGCACTTCCTACACACTGTGCTTGAGCATCTTGTAAATGGTATTTGTGTTCATGTCAGAAGCAGACTGGTTGTGTCCCGTAAATTCCATAGAAGTATGAGAAAGCCAAACTAGAGTTACTAAATCTCTTAAGGTGCTGAAAACACAGCCATTGTGTCAAAATGTGTGCTTAAGGGGAGTAGCAGCTTCTCTTTACAAATGAGTGGTCTTGAATGAGCTGCACTTCTCCATTGGAGAAAGCACTGTTTCTTGCAAAGTCTTTATTAGATTGAAGAAATTATTACTTTAGGGAACTCTGTCAAACTTCATGTAACCTTGCATCTTTCCGTTTGCTTCTGCAGAGAGAGATCCTTATGCATAGGTGGAGATACCCTTCCTTGTCTCTCCATGGAATTGAAGGAGCGTTCTCAGCCTCTGGAGCCAAGACTGTGATTCCTAGGAAAGTGATTGGCAAGTTCTCTATCCGGCTTGTGCCAGACATGACTCCTGAAGAAGTCACAAAGCATGTATGTTGAAATGGATTGATAGTATCAAAACAGCTAGTGCCTCTAAACTTCTCCTGTTGTCCATGCCTAGGGGAAGAGTATTTCTGGTTTCTAAAGCAGTTCCCTCTGTTTACTTTGTTGCCATCCTCCATGTTCTGCACCTCAACTCAGATACTTGAGGGAACTGCTGTATGGTCCCACACTGAACTGTCGGGGCCTGGCTATTCAGTTTCTCTCAACTAGCTCAAAGAAAGGGCTCAGGAGTAAATGCTAATTTAATTGTAGGGCACCTGGATTCCCAGAAGTGCATATTCAAAAGCATGTTTGACATACTGGCTAACTGTTCTACAGTATGCTGTTAACTTGTCTAAAGAAGATATTCTGACTTCAGGGCAGAGGTACTTAGGAATAACAAAATAATAGCAATAGGAAAAGTATTGTTGCACAGTAGTAATGACCTGCAAGTCCCTAAGATGTTTTTAGTATACTGTCTTTATCAGTGGTCATACAAATGCTAACAGTAGATAAGACTGTTCAATCTTTTTTCTAGGTTGAAGACTATGTGAGCAAAAAGTTTGCAGAGCTGCAGAGCCCCAACAAACTCCGAGTATACTTAGGCCATGGTGGAAAACCCTGGGTGTCAGACTTCAACCATCCCCACTACATGGCTGGTAGGAGGGCCATGAAGACAGGTCAGTGGATTTTCCACTTGGCTTTGGGAGATCTAAAGAGCTCTTCAGCAACTCAAGAAATACTGAGGAGGTCATGTTTGCAGAATATTTAGTGTTCTGCACTTACATAATAAGTTTGGCTCACAAACTAATAAAGCAAGTAACGTGCAATCCTTAAGGGCAAGTCAGAGGTACAAAAGGGAAAGCAACTTGGTATCAAACTCATTCCTACTGTACTGGAACAAGTCCATTGGTATGGTGTTGCTTTTGTGTAAGGATGAGACTGTCTGTAGTTCAGAAATTCCTTAGCCAAAGCCCTCAAATCTGTCATCCTAGCATCCTTCTTAATCAGTTATGCTAGGGCAACTAGAGCAAATCTAACTTCTGTGTTGGAGTGCAAACAGGCTTTCAGATGAAGTGTTATTTGTGTAGATGCTTGAACTGAACTTTGAAAGTGACAGTACTCCATCTTGGGGGGGAAGGGGAATGCCCCACTTCTGTGACCTCTGCAGTCTGGTGGAAACAGCAAGATTTGTCCAGCACATGGTACAGAAGTGGTCTGTGTTTGCTTAAGCAGCAGTAAGGAAAAACAAATACAGTTCCAAACTGACTAGAGTATCACTTTGTTCTAGTTTTTGGAGTTGAACCAGATCTGACAAGGGAGGGAGGAAGCATTCCCGTTACCCTTACTTTTCAAGAAGCAACAGGCAAGAATGTCATGTTGCTTCCTGTTGGAGCTGCAGATGATGGTGCCCACTCTCAAAATGAGAAGCTAAATAGGTAAGAGAATATATGTGCCAGGCTGAGTTGTACTGTGGATCTTGGCATGTATTATAAAAAAGGACCAAGAAAAATTGGGCTTTTGCTTGTCTTTAAGTCTCTGGAAGGCGAAGTGCCATTTCTCCCTAGCAGAGGATGACTGGGTAGGTAACTGGTCTGTAGCTGAATCTTGATCCCAGTACTGCTTCTAGTTTTATACACTTGAAATCAAAAGCAGATTTTTATACTTCGGTCTCAAAGCTTGGCTACTCTTCCCTACCCCAAGGGTTGCATGTCTCACCAGAGGAGATGCCAGGGGTGTTGGGAGTAGTACCTATTACCTGCAACAGTTGTGCCTGGAGCATCTCTTGCCTCATAGGGCTGATATTGCAAAATGCACACCTGCTAGGAGTACAGCTCAAATGAAGACAGTGCTAATGGAAGCTATCTTCTTTCCAGGTACAACTACATTCAGGGGGTGAAGGTGCTTGGAGCGTACCTCTATGAAGTTTCCCAGCTGAAGGACTAAGTTAGACACCTTACCTTCTGGCTTGTGGATCAGAAGTCTTGAATTTTCTTCAAAATGTCATCAATTACCAAGTCTTAAATGGCTCCCCTTTTCCACCAGCACTCCACTGCTTTGGTGGGGGAGAGGGAAGCACTTGTTCCATTTAACAAAGAACCTTGTGTACCAAAAATATTTCTTTAAATGCTTACTTCAAGTGACACAGACTATTCTTTATTTAGCCAGCAGTCCTGAACTGCATCTTTGTCCCCTCTGTATCACTTCAAACTGGTGGTTTGTTGTATTCATCTACTTTTCCTGTAAAGCAGGATGAACGGTTTGCTCTCAGCTGTTTCAGCAGCCACATCAGTTGCAGAACTGCAAGCCAAGTTCAAGGTTCTTATTCCTGGATATGTCCTGGAAGTAATCAGTGTGACAGATTATGGGGCTGTACTGGAATGTGTTTGAGCTGTAGTGAGGCATCCATTTTGCTGAGTGATTTGGAAGAGCAGTTTGTCTCCTACAGTTTATACCTGCCTGCAGGTTTCAATTTACAGTGAATTAGGTTATAACAAAATTCACTGGTATAACAAAATTCAGTGGTAATGACTACTGGCTGTCTTTTTGTAAAGCTGCCTTTGTACTCCTGAAAGAGGACAATAAATAATTATGCTCTAGAGTTTGGCTCTTAGTCTCTAATGATTAAGTAATGACCTGGGAGGGAAAGCAACTTCAGGTAACTTGGGAGGAACTCTTCTATGGCTATAGAGGCAGGCGAGCAACATGGCCACACAGACTGTCCTTCCTGGGAATCCAAATTTTTGTTCCTTAGGGTCTGGCTCTGTAACAGCTTGTTGACTTGAAGCAGATGTTGCTAAATCCTGCTCCCCTGAGGGAAAACAAGCTCAGAAAATGTTCCATTTGTGGCTCTGGAAGCCAGGTCATCACAGTGTAGCACAACTGATGATACTGCAAGGGAGTGGGTGGAATTTGTAGGCATAAGTAGGGAGAGAAGAGCATCACTCACTGCAACTACTGGCTGACATCCAACTTCAAGCTGTCTTTTGGAAATATTCAACTCCAGCACTTCTGGCATTATGTCAAAAAAACAAACCCTCTTAAGTGCGTGCTAATCAACTGGATTTGGCTCACTGTTTCCAAATGCCTTGACCAGCACTAGCAGGTTAAGTTATGTAAGTGTTTTGAGTGATGATGCTTTTCTGAGAACTGCCTGAGCATGCTGCAGTCCCGTAGCCTGGCAAATACATGAGCAGCATGTGATGCTTCCTTGCTTGAGGGTGCAGAAGACGGGAATGTCTTGTCTATCTGGTTTTCACTGTTTCTTGATCTGAAGTCTTACTAGCGGATGGCTGTTGGGGCAGGGAGAAGGCTTCTGTAGTCACTGTGAAGCTCCGAAAACTTCTCTGCCCTGTTTGCTTGTGGTGTTCTGTCTGGTTTGTTGTGGAAGTTGATGGCTGGAGATAATCTGGTGTCATTAAACTTTGCACTTGCAGCTGGGGTACTTACATGCCTGTGCCAGTACTTGTTAGCACCAAGCACCTGTACAAACACTGGGCAGTGGGCTGCTAGGCTCTCAACTTTCAGTGATGGAACTGCTCTGCTGCAATGTGCAGTCTGTATGTAGGACAAGATTGGCATGCCTGAATATTTGAAGGTCAGCTGTATGCTGAGATCAATTAGTTCTAGAGGGTAACTTGTCCTAGCAGTCAATGTGTTAAAAGCAGGTTCCCCAGTTACTGAATTAGTACCTCAGACTTCTCTGCATGGGGTGATTTACATGAAAAGACAATTCTCTGGCTGTTGGTGAGTTCACGTTGTTTGTTTTCTACCTATCAATTTGAAAAGCATTGAAACTTAAATGTACTTCCTGGACTCAGGGAATAGTTTACCACAATGTGTAAAGAAAAAGCTTTTTTAGACAGTAGGGAAGCTGATGATGTAATGAACTCTGTTCAGGAAGTAAGCGTGTTTGTAGTTGTCCTATTTAATCTGTAATGTTTCTTGAGAATCAGTTAATTGGCTCAAGTTCTGCTATGAAGACACAGCATCATCCTGCACTTTCTGCGTAAGTACAGCATGGCAGGGCTGTGAAGGGTGCCCAAACCAGAAGGAAGTATGTTAAGGGATTTGTAGAAGAGGCTGGGGAGAAGATCCTGTTGGAGAGACAGCAGAAATATTTTGGCATGGGGTGAGTGCCAGAACCCTGTGAAAAGGAGATTAAAGTGGGACTTTGGCCTGAGCAAAATGGAGGGGCCTATTTAAGCACACAGGAGTAAGTTGCTGAAGTAATGGGTCTAGAGGGATTTCAGATTTGTTTAGATGTGTAATTTTCAAGTTGGAAATCATCCGTGTCTGTTACCTTGCTACAGTAGAGCTTGCTTTAGCTGTAACCTCTTGTCCCTGCCTCGAGTGCCCACAAAAACAGTAGCACCTGGCCTGAGGGAACAATGCAGGCAAAAAGGAGTAGTTGAGCCAGCTTATTTCTGTAGCCTGCCTGCTTCAGATCTGACTCCTCGAAGACTTCTAGAAAACCTGTATCTGTTGCAGAGATCTGGTTTGCTGCGTCTTTGAATGCTTGTGCATTGTACGAAGAGTCTGCTTAGCCCAAGCTGTTTGAATAGCAGCACTGTTGTACAACACAGAAGTGTCTGGCATGGTGTGACACAGTGTGAGTTGAGTGTGAAAACCAAAATGCATGGAACCTGGCAGCACCATCTGCTGGGTGCACAAAGGCCACCTGGCATTTTCTGCGTAGAACTTCCTAGCATCGCTTGTCACCTGTTACAGTTTACCAGAAGGTTTGGCCAGCTCTAGTTAATATATAATGTGGAAGCTTGTATAATTAATATCCCTTGATAGATGTTCATTAAAAGACTTCTAAGTGAACTGACTTGACTGCCAGCTCAGTCTCTGGTTAGGGGGAAGTACCGCCAGGAGCAGGGCAAGACTGCAGATGTTTCAGATGGTTTGGGTTAGCCTAGGTAGCTGCTATGTATTTTTACTGTGCTAAGTAACTCCTCTGTAACTGTAAGCACTGAAAAAACATTCTTGCTAGTTTTGCAGTGGTGGAGTTACACCTGGAACAGCCTCACAAATTTGAACTACAATCTCCAATTTTCCTGAGTAGAGAAGAAATGTGCCAGCTCTGTTTACAAGCAAGCATCAACAAAGGGTATAAAAAGGAATGTGGTTATGAACTTCAACTTCTCTGATAAGTGTCTGAATCTTGGCTGGGTCTGTAAGGGGTATCAGCACATGGCTGCTTAGCTCAGACTTACTGCTTAGACTATTGCTTCAAGGTATTCTTTTCTTTTTCATGCCCAAGTTTTACTGTCTACTACTTGGCTGTTAAGGGTAAACTGGGCAGGAGCCCAGCTTACTGCCAGGTGACCCAAATGGCATGTGGCTGTAAAGGGTAAGATTTTTTTTTTGCAAGCTTCTGTTCAGCTAAGTTATGTTAAAGTATGCTAAACTCCTTCAAATACTACAGTAAAAGTAGTTGGGTCACCTCTACCTTCTCTGTGCCCCCCCACCCCAAGATAATTTTGCTTTTCTTGTCCAGATTCCCTTCAAGACAAAATAGATGGAACTGCCTAACTCAGCTTTATTTGAAAGCAGGAGTTTTAAAGATGGTGAGAAGGTTTGTATGTCTTCACTTAACTATTTTTCGCTTGCTTAAGTAATTTAAGTCAGCAGCAGTGATTTCCTGGAAACTAATTCTGGGGACCTGGGAGGATTACTTGCAGAAGAAAAGTGACTTCATAAATAGTCAGCTGGGGAAAAAAAAGCAATACTGATATGCCACAAAAGCAAAATGCATTCTTCTGTCCTGTTTTCTAACGTGGAAAAATAGCTTGATTCCTGACTGGAAACTGGGTCAGTGGCATTCATTGCTGCTGTTCTCAAGTCTAGAGAGCTTGTACTTCCAGTTTTCCCACTCCAAGAATGGAGGGAGATCTACAGCATACATTTTACAATTGCTTGTCCACAGGGTGATACTATGGCAATACAGAGAATGCAGACTTCTGACTTGTAATACCTCATTGCTCACTAGATTTCTTGTGTTTTAGCAAAATCCATGATAGTGCATCTTGATATGGAATATGCACTTAAAAGAGCAGCTGGAGTTATTACAAGCTATTATCCTTAAATCAATAAGCCCTAACTGCCTTTTAAAATGTCACTTTATTTTTGATGTACTGGGAAACAATAGCATGCACATTAAAAACACAGCCCTGATTTTCAACTATTTGGCAATCCATTTTAGGCTTCTTGAGCACAATGTTTCCTAATTTGAAACTGTTTCTAACTTGCCAAACAGACTTTGGTTTAGCATAATGAGCTTGGATGTACTGACTAAATCAAAACTTATTTTTCTGTAAGGTTACGTGATAGACTGTCTTCAAGAACTTCAGCTTTGTGATCTTGACCTTGAAGCAATGTGGAGAGTGGAGATAACGTAGAGCTAATCTAGATAGGAATATGTGAGTGTTCATTCTGTCAAAGTACTAGCTTAAAAACATTACAAATTTTTTCCAGTGTCATCTGAACTCATTCAATTAAAATAGAATATTCATGTGTTAAATATGCTTTTACATTGAGGGGTGAATCTGAATAAATTGCCTTCCTGGTAATTAACAAAGTTATGTAGGGGATTTCAATAACTCTTCAGAGAATCTGCTTAGGCTACACAGGAAAGCTTAGTGCATAATTTTGATTGTAGTCCCTTGCTAGCTTGATCATACCATTTTACATCATGATGTTAGGCTCTGACAAACCCTGAATGCAGAGACATGTTTTTCTAGTACTTTTAAATATTCATCTTTCTATTAAATTTGCATGCCCTTAGTGATTCTGAGATTTCTTGAGGAGTGTTTAAAATGCATACCAATGAAGGGTGCCAGCTGATGCTGACTCTTTGGTATGCAGTGTCCTCCTATCTGGGCAGGCTCATGTTCTTCTCCATCATGGAGACAGCCCATGGACCTCTTATTTCTGCCTTTTCAACTGAAAAATGAGGTAACACAGCTGAGCAGCTGCTTTTTTCATTGTTATTGTGCTATGCTCTCCTCTAGAAAAGCAGCCATCCTGCATGCAGTCAGAGGTCTCTTAACAAAAACTAAGTTAATTCCACCAAGATAGCTTTAAGAGTAACTGTGTAGTTATAATCTATAGCAACAAATTTGACTCACAGCACAAAGTGCCAAATATTATTAGAAAGTGAAATATATTCAGTTACTAGATACTCAGGAAAGTCTTTGTACAGAGACATTTCTTCTGTTAGCTGTTGCTTGTGACTATCACAATCCATTGGTCTGTACTGAAAGACTAGCCTTGAAGTGTTCATAAGCAATGGGTATGAACAGCATTCGAGGGAGGATCCCTTAGAGGCTGCTGTTACTGTGTCTATATAAATACAAACATATATAAAAATGTTCAGTGTCTTGAAGTAAAGGTGGATCTTTGGAGGCCTGTTTCTCTTGCTCTTTTGGACAGAGTAAGTAAATGGAATTGCAAATTGGAGCTGTTAATATAGGCAAAATTGTAGCCAATTCCTGAATTTCAAGATAGCTAAGATAACCAATGAAGTTAAATTTCATGTTTCTGAACTATTTAATGGATTTAATGTCCATGTAGTGAATAGTGAGGTCAAGGTTAGACTTGAGAATAAATGTTGTATTCTCTTGGACTGTTTCAAATGCTAGTAGGGCGAATTCTGAGATGCTGCTGCTTGATTTCAAGGAAACCTATTAAACTCTTCCTTAAACTTGCAGCAGCTTGGAAAGCAACAAATATAACTAAACTAACTAAAATATTAAAATAGTAGAACAGCTGCAAAACACTTTTGCAAGCTAGAATGCTGTATAGTACTTGTTTATTTATAAATATGCCTTTAAGGTATTTTTAGAGTGTCTTGCTATATTAGTAATGGGTTGGCATCTTTTTCCTCCATTATCAATAGTGTACTGGTGCATCATTAGGAACCTTTTAAATGCAAAAATTCTGCTTATTTTGATGGACTTTTTAATAGTACATATGGAGTACAGAATATGTGGCTTTTTTGCCTCCTGTATTCTCTACTACTGCTGCTCTTTCTGCTCCACCCTCCTGCTGTTTTTTCCTAACATTCACCTGAGGGGAGCTAACTGCAAGGGGAACCCATGGAGTTTCCCACAAATATGATCAGGCTTTCACTTTATACTGGGATAGTTATGTGTTGGATGGACTGAGTCTCTTCTATGTTTTGTACTAAGACTATAATTCTTCTGATGCTAATGTGGAAAATGCTAGCAAGCAATGATCTTTAATTTCAACTTTACTTAGTTGTCACTGCAATAGTTCTTAGTTTTGGGGTATTTGCACCACTGTAGAATAGCACTAAATGGAGTGGGAGAAGGTAGCTTTTTTGCTTCCAAATTCTTCTCCATTAACCTCTTCACTAACTGAATCAACAGCAATCTGTAAAATTTCTAGTAGAAGAGCAGCTACTTCTGCAAGTCCACTGAAACATACTTTTTAATTTGTGGAAATACCGGAAGGTAAAGGCTTTGGGGAAAAAGACACTCAAATGGTTCCAAGTGCATCTTCAGGTTTATCTATTGTATGTGTTGAGTGCTTACATGGAGGACTCAAGTTCAAAGCTGTCAAAAAATATAAATTCAAAATACCCTGTAGGCTGCATGTCAGCATTTTCAGGAATTGGTTGTCAAGCAGTGAGAATAATAAAAAGAAAGCAAAAGGTTTATTTCCACACAGCTTTGAATCTTGTTTGTATTTCAGAAATATCCTGTAATGTGTCAGCCATATCCTAAACCTTTGTAAAAGGAGGCTCAGTGCTGCTTGGGATTATTTTAAGGCCATTCTAATTCTGAATGGATGGACTCAAAAGTACAAGTCAAGAAGTGGGAAGACTGTCTGCTTTGGGAGTTCAGACACCTGTTGATTACCTATGGCCAATTGTCTGGCAACAATTTCAATGTGTAAATAAAGAGTACTTGAATGTGGATAAACTGGAAAGACTGGAGAGAGAAAATGGTAGAGACCAGGTTTCAGAAATATAGTGAAATGTGGAAGTGAATATATAAATGTTCCTGGAGTATGGACAGGCAGACTTAATTAGCTTCCAGGCTTTAGTCTGCAGATGTCCCTTTGTGCTGATCTGGAAATGATGTTTAATGGAAGTTGGCTGTTTATGAACTAAGTTGGTAGAGCTGCATATAATTTTTTGGAAGCTTTACTTGGATTTGTCTGACACTCATAGATGGAATTTAAATACCTTAAGACAATTCAGAAGTCCTTATTTTTTAAAGTTAATAGAAGTTTTGAGGAAGGGATTTGAGAAATGGGAGGATGAAATGTCTTTAACTGCAGAGAAGTCCAGGCATTGATTGGCTGAAAACGGAAATACACTAAAAAGTAGCAAACACATATGAGTGCTTTCTTTTCCATGGAAAACAGGAGTGCCAGATTTACTGAGTATTACATTAATAGAAGACTATGCTGTATTACATTGCCTCCTTTGAAAGTGTTGCTATAGGATATGGCAGGTAATTGAGTCAACATAAAATACTAATGTTTAAGATGATATATTCCATTTTCATAATGCGTTGTAGTTCCATGTCTATCTATGTGCAAATATGACACAGATTTACTGGGACACAGCAGTCACCTTGAAGCTGTGCTCAGTAACAGCTGATTAGCATTATCTGTTCCAAATGTAAAACAAGTTCAGCTTCTGACCTCATTAGAGGGAGCTGAGAGTGCCTTAGTAAGAGCTCCTCTAGCTCCTTCCAATAATTTGATTTATAAGGAAGAAATTTTTAATGACAATCCCTGCCACTAACAGACTAGCAGTCCTTAAGGATGTAGAAGAAAGATTCTGAAAATAATTAGACTTAGCACTAAAATTAAAAAGGGGGCTGGTATAGGAAAATGTTATTTTTTAATAGCACAGTCTGCAATACAACAGTCTTTTTCTCCACTTCTATTCATAGACATCAATACAGAAGTGAGGCTAGTATATCCAGAAGTGCATGGTAATCTGTTCATAAACTTACATATATGCACCTTTTTGAATTTGAATGACTTTAGTCGACCCATCAAAAACAACATTGTCACACTGTTTATTAGTATTTTTCAATTACTCAATGTAAGACTTTGCAGTGATGAAAGACAAAGTGGTCTATGAATCTGAAAGCCTGTTTTAAGTTTGGATCTAAACTGAAAGTAGAGGATATGGTGATTTCAAACTGAAATGTTCAGAAACTTGTTTGCTTTATAACAGAGCAAGACAGTAAATTCTAATTTCACACACTTTGCATAAGATTATAATGGAATAATACAGAGTAATCTGTCCCAAATATAATTTTATCTGTTTTGACAGAAACTGATGTGTCATCCCAAGTCCTTGAAACCTACAAAGTCCTATTCTACAACTCAAAACTAACAAACAGCAAAATGGTATAAAAGCCTCTTGTAGTCTGTGATTAGGGAGAATTGGTCACTTCAGGTAAGATGGGTATACTGGCAAATGATGCACAAACTTGTAAGGTTGGTCTGTCACTTATTTGTCACAGATTTATCGATCTTCAGAGTTTTCAAGATTGGCAGGAGCAGAGTGATTTGTATCTTATTATTAGTAAAGGAACACACCAAATACTAAAAAGCGCCCTCTAAACCCCTTATTCCAGTACTTAGTGGCACATGTCACCAGGATAGCATCCATTTATTTTTCAGTTTAAAGATCAAAAATTCTTTGTGTGTTTTCAGTGCTCTGATTTTGAGAGTTTGATCCTGCTAATCTCTTAGCTGGTGTAAGGCCCAATTACTAGTCACAGGAACAAATGAAATCTCCAGATAAGATGACACCATGCTGAGATAATTCAAAAGGAATCTGTCACACTACTTCAGGCTGACATTTCTTTTTTGCTTGAAATGTGGCTTTTTGAAAACTATTTATGAGAAAAAAGCACTCTTTAACTTTGCTTGCAGGATTCACCTAAGGCTTCAACTGTGAGTTGCATTATCTTCTAATATCCCCACAGAGCACTTTCTCTCCTCCTAGCTAAGAAAGAACAAGTCTAGCTAAATAGACATATTTACTTGTGGCTGGGAATACTGCACACTGATGAAGGATCTGACATCTGACACCTTTGTATTCAGCTGAGATCACTCACAAAGTACTAAATGGGTGGTTTGAACTGAAGTGCATCATGTTCCAGAGTTCGATTCTTCTATGTGAGTTCTTCATGTAATTACAGCTTTGGAAATGCAGGTATACGCTGCCTCTAGCAAAACTTCTATAACTTTTCCTTTACCCCAGTAGTGAATGATCAGGTAGATAAAAGCAAGACCTATCACGAGTAGAGAAACTAAGGCTGACAAATATATTTGTACTTCCCTAAATGTAATAGTAAAACTGGGTCCATTTCATTATGCCTTTATCTTCAGTCCCCGTGTTCTTGTGCTAAATTACATAAGTTGTTGTGTGTGCTACTTAGGTAGGTTTTTGTTGTTGGAATGTACTTGCCCAGCCATCTTCCCTGTAGGTACCAACACAAAAACAAAGTATCCTAATCTCTAGCCTTGATGAGGGAAGGCACTGTGAGAAAGTAAGGGGACATCAGAGTATGGGTTTTGGTTCCTATGTACTTTTCTATAAGATAATGACCTCTAGAGCAAGAGATACAAAAAAAAAAACCACCCTGCTAAAGTTTGTATTCTGATAGAGAGGCATAGCAAAAGACACAGGTATTGTGGATTTTCCACATAGAGAAGTGGAAAAAAAAATGCTACCTCTAAATTTTCAGTGTTTCATTATAGGTAGTTTCTATGTAATTGCCTGTCATGGCTTGAGATATTTGGTTAGACTCTTAAATGTCTTTTCCATCCTGAATGATTCTATGATTAAAGGATATCCAGCTCTACAATCAACTATGTCTGCCCCAGCATGTAGGAAACAACTGAAGAATAAAGTGTGGTCATGCATATAAATGTGAAACAAAAGCTATTGGTGTGTCAGACTGGTGTGCTTTGTGGATAAGAGTCAGATTTTGAAAACTGGAGCTGTTTAGTTAGGCTGCCCAGCAGCACTCTGCTGCCGGGAATGGGTTTGGATGATGATCAGTTTGAGCCTTGGAGGGGAGCCTGTAGCAATGCACTGGACATGGATCTATGCTCTCAGGTGCCCCTGCAAGCTAAGGGAGCAAGCTGAGAGCTGCCCTAGCATTCAGCGCAGTGTGGTAGAGAAAGCCCAGCACCTTCTCTCAAAGGTAGGTGATGACAACCTTGTATTCAGGGGCCTCAGAAGAAAACCCTCATTAAAGACAGATGAAAATGAAAGCCAGTGATAGTCTTGCTCATCTGGAGTGCAAGAGTCTTGTGGCTCAAGCATGTGCCTGGCAAATGTGTGTCCAAGATATGATTCCTTCCCCAGCCTTCTCATTTCCCATCTTGTAGGAAAGGGTGCACAGTTTATTGCAAATGGGGAGAAGACACTTTTCTTCCCAGTCAAGCTGTGTTCCCCTTAAACCCCTGGCTTCCAGGCAAGAGGAGAGGAGTGCATGGTGGAACCTTTCCTCCAACAGCTGTTTGCATTTGATCTTTCATAGTTAAAGGCTTAAATGCATTTTTTAATATTATTATCACGGGATTTCCCCTGTTTCTCTTTCTTAGTTCAACCTAAAATCTAATTCCCTCTGAAGTGCAGTGAGTGAGGGGATACAAACTTTGTGCATCTTAGTAAATTATCTCAAATACTTCAACCAAAATTTTATAACATCTAAGGATTTAGGCACTCAGAGTGTGGGATTAATGGCTTATCTCCAAACCAGTGATGTTCAGAACTGTCATTTGCTTAAAAGCTGAGAGGTAAAAATATTAGCTCTAAATGTCTGGATTCCTATAATATAAAAAATGCAAAGCCATCATTGCCATTTAAGCCATGTCAAGGCACATGCTACACTTTTGTTGAAAGGCTTTTAAACATACAAGAAACTTCTCTACATGAAAAGACTAACAAAGAGAGCAAAAATACTTGTCTGTAGGGAAAGTATTTTGTCTAAACCCTTGTGGAGTGAGTAGACAACTGTTTTCCACAGAAGTTGGAATTAAGTTTATAGCATCTCAGCTGAAGAGCCTGATCCACTGGTCACAGATCCACTTCAGCTGTTGGCAGGCTCAGCACCTACCTGCAGGCTTTTAGTAAGATGTTCAGATATGAAATAGTCTTGTAACCAAAGGCACCAGTCTTGTAATTACCTGCCTCTGTTTTTGTTGAGATGCAATTGCATCTCTCACGCAGCTGCCTGCTGATGGCATGACTGGCATAGCATGTGAAGGGTGCAGAGCCTCAGCTTAATGAGCATCTGCTCTGGGGTCTTGAGGCATGTGCTTTACCCTTGATACAATCAGTGGCACTTCAGCAGAAAAGATGTGCTACGAAGTGTCTTGCACTCCTGCTTAAGGAGGTCACAATCCCAAAGACCTTGCAGGAGTAACATCTGCCATGAGATGCAACAGTATTGTGCGTGTGCATATATATAGTTTATACACATGTATATATATTCATATATGTATATATTCACACATGTATTAACAGCAGGTTCCTTTATTTTAAGCTATTTGAGAGCGACTTATATTTGTCAAGAGAAGAACCTCTCTCCTTGCTTTGGCCTTCTCGCAAATACTTCAGCGACAGGAGGGCTGCGATGGACGAATATTCCTGGGCCTTTCTTCAGAGGCTGCTGCTCCTGGGACACCCAGCCGAGACACAGAAGCCAGTGAAGTATCATGCGGAGTTAACTTTGTGGTACTCCAGACGTGTGCCTCGAGGGACACCACGCAGGCCACCACCTCAGCGACTTGTAGCCTGCCTCTGCCACTCCCTGGCCCTCACAGCAAGTCAGGAGGAGGCAGAGTGAAGAGCTGAGAAAGCAAAGTACTGCATGGTTGGTATCAGCTTCACCCTGTGAACTCATAAAGCCAGTCTCTGATGTTTGTCTGGGAATGACTGCGAGCTATCCGCTGCATAAATACCTCACCTGCACAGAGAGCATTAATCACACTGAAGGGAATGCTGCTGTAGTTTGGCTGAGCAAAGTCATCTGAAGGATATCAAGATGGGAATAACTTCTTGCCATCCCTTCAGTGTGATTAATATCTGAAAAAAACTTTTGCTCAATCATTAAGCAACATGGATTTACAATCTTGCTCTTGGGGAAAATAGGACAGTCTTCTGTCTCAGCGTGCAGTGTACTGGAAAAGGCGCTGGACAAGAAGAACTTGTTTGTTCGTCTCCAGGGTGTGTCACTTCCAGCCTACCTGATTGGAGATCTGTGCACAGAGAGCCTGCTGAATTAGCCACTAAGCGCCGAGAAGGCTGCATGTTGCTGCTTTTTCTTTACGGAGTCCTTCGAGTCTTTGTGGCCCTGCTCCTGGAAGGTGCTGCGTATCGTCGCTCCGTACAGAGGGCAGTCTGCAGCCATCAGCGCTTGTGAAACACCGTGCGATCTCCTGCCTGGGTAAGGGGGACTTTTCTGAACTAATCTCCTTCCACTGACATACCCAGGTGTGATTATCGACGTTCAGGTAACAACTACTAATTCAGGGTCCTGGGGGTCTTCACCTCTCTGCTGGTGCAATCTCACTCCACTCTGACAAGCTCTTGCAGTGGGAAATATTGCTTAACTGGTGGTCCCAGCTTTTGGCATCGGTTATGGTTATCTGGAAAGAAGATGGCTAGGAAACACTGTTCAGACTGCATGTGAAGTGGGAAGGAGTGGGGAGGGGGAAGGGCTTGCTGCTGCTGCACACGGAGCAGAAGTAGAAATCCTTGTAGGGGAGAGAAACTGGGAATTGTGTGAAGGGATCTCTCCATTCTACACTTCGACTTGTAGGAGACTGCTGGCTTAAGCTATGTGAAGGCAGTGTATTGAGAAATGACAGTAAGCTGCAATAATAACCAGGTACCACTGATTACGACATCTCAATATCATTCCCATTTTCCTGCGATACACCTTCAAGGAATGAAAAATAGCCAGCTTGAGATAGAGCTAGTTGCTTGTAGAGAGACAGGTAGCGTTGAAAACCGTGATATCAATTCTGTCAATGAAATATTGGTCCTAACACCGTATTTACATATTTGTTCACTCAGTATTATAATTACTCAGGATACCTTTATAATTTGGGTAACAATAGAGGCATGCTAATTCTGCTAAAGTGCCAGTGAAATTGTTACTCTTTGTTTGTACCATCACTTTGTAACCAACTGAGGCTGCTGCCCCGATGTAGTAATAGAAACACAAAGTAGGAGACTATCTTTGCCCTGGATAGTTTGCATGTTCAAAGGACAAGATAAAAAAAAGGCATTGATGTTTTTGTCTTCATTGTTTTAGTTATGCTTCTATTTTCCTGTAATTAATCTATTTCTCCTGCTTAAACACTTACTGTATTCCAAAGAGGAGTTGTCCATGTCAGCACTCAGCCAAACTGTTCAAATTGGTTCTTTAATTTCTTGTAGTTAATAAGTTGCCATCAAAGAGTAGCGTTTTTATTAAGGAGATAAAGCTGCCTGCAATTAAAAACACTTCTAAACAATGTTGGTAATGTTTATGATACTCCATAAATGGAATAATGACCATAAAAAATAATTCTCTTACACTGTTGACTCTAAACCTTGTTCCAAGTTATAGGTTATAAAATAAGGAGCAATTAGCAATTAAATAATAAATGACAAAGTAATCATTACTCTTTTTTCCACAATAGTGTAGTCTCTCAGTAGTATAAAGTGATAAATAAGCAAATAGTTGAATGACTAAATTTAGTAGACCTATTTCTAATCTCACTTGTACTGTTGTAATTCAGGAGTAACTCCAGTGTAAAACACTTAAAGTTACGACAAAGGAAGGCAGGATTCATGTAGAAATATAATTATTTTAAAGAAATGCAGATAAACATTTAATTTCCCCACAACTTTTGCATTTCATTTGAAAATGAGTTTTTATATATGAAATTAAGAACAACTACTCAAGAGAAGATCTTTGTAAGGCTCTGAGACAGAACCTTGACCTCTTTGAAGACTGGTGCTTGGTACTGAATCTGATTGTGTGAACAGCAGTTCTTTCAAAACGGACAGAGGACCATAAGGATAGAAACTTGATGCGAACACAAGAACCTAAAATTTGCTACAAGGTCAGAGGCTCTCTGGTACGGCAGAACTGACAGCAAGACGACAGTGAGGCTACCCACATCTAAGCGAGCACAACGCACTTAGGTGTGGATGTCCAATGCCATCCTAGCAAGTCAGAATATATTCTTCATGTATACTCTAATTTTCCTTTCCGTGCTCGTCACGTTTTAAGGGTGTTATGAACCAGACTAGTACCTCGGCCTCACATACCAGTGTATGTAGTTTGGTACTTCGCTGTACCTCGCTTAGCTCTTCCCTATTAACTTTTTGCTATGAAAAGGGGCAAAAGACAGCGCACCTGTCTTTCCAGGAAGGATCTTTTCATACCAGTGTTTACCTGATTGCAAACCAATGAGCAGTCAAGATCAGAAAATTTTCTTAGGTAAATAGTGAATTACTTCTCCTCAGTGGGCACAGGGTGAAACACTACTTCCTGGGACAAATTCTTCTCTTTAACAGAAATCCATTTTCTTTTCCAGTTTTCAAACCAAAGCAACAAACAAGCTACCTCTTTTCTCTAAGTCCTCTAAAGTACAATTGTAAAGCAGCAACACTTCTCAGCAATACTGAAGTGCTTTCTGACACTGGGATTTGTGCTAGGATCTGGGACTTCCAGAGAGAAAAGAAGGAGGAAAAAGAGATGGGAAAATTTCTCATGGCTTGATGTGGTAGTGATTTGGATATCCTGCCTGGGTTATTTTGTGATAGAGAAGCAGACTTAAGCATCTAAACCAATAGTTAATCTTTCACTTGACAGTAACCCATCACAACTGCAGAACGTGTCAGTGAACTGAGATAAAATCCCCCTGTTCTGCAGGTGGAAGAGGAGATCTTTCCAGTTCGAGCTCTCATCACCGGCCAGAAAGGCAGCTGCAAAACAAGAGCAGAAAGAGGTAAGGACTTTCTTTTTCGATATCAGCTGTATTATAGCAAAGCAGAACTCATAAACAGGCTGTCACTTTTTTCTCTAAGGGGTCGGCTTGAACAAGGGCAGGGCTAGTCATTGCTGTTCTCCTTAAGGCAGCTCGTATCGTGACACTTGGTAAGAGCTGACTGCTGGAAACAGCACTGGCTGTTGCAGGGGTCACCTGCCAACAGGTGCCAGATCTTATCTACACTTTCCACCAAACCTTTTCATTGCTGTTACACAGTTTATTGGATTTGATGCCATTTCTTAATCACCTTCAAATACAGTCAGGCTCTGTGAGCGGGCGTTCATCCCCCTGCAGGCGTCTGGACCTCTGCAGCTCCTGGTCGCTACAGCGCAGTGGCTGAACGTGGTCAGGGCTGTGCACAAGAACTGTCATGTGAAGGATTCCTCCTCTTCCTCCTCTTCCTCCTCCAAGGGTCTCACCTAGTCATCTGGAGAGGCAGCTGAGGCTTGATTGCCTGCTTCCACCAAAGGTAAGCCACTTAACAGTAAATGTTGTTAAACCAAGTTAGATAATAACCCCATTATCTCAGTTAGCTTCCCTGATGGTGATTGCTTAGAGGGTACAGTATGTTCCTTTCAATGGAGCCCAATGCTGATTTGGTAAATTAGCACCTACTGCCATATGCACCTTTGTCTCCTTTCATGTCAAATGTTCTTTATATTATTTGCAAACTAGGAAACTTCTGACTTTGTTTTTCTCTGGGTTGGTTGCAAAATATTCTGTTTTCATTGGCACCCTGCCACACACACCCCACAAACGCTGCATCGCAGGGAGGAAAGCATGTGAGGCACGCGCTTCAGGAGCAGTGAGGAGGGCAGCGAAGCATGTTCAGGAGGTGCTTCTCGTAGGTGTGTAAGTTTAGTTGATATTTTATCAGTTACCCTAGTTAAAGAGTCAACTTGGATTTCTTGTTAAATCACCCCCTAAGAACGCTAAGTTTTCTTTTAACAGTACTTAACAAGATGGGAGGAAGTGAGACACAAAATGTTCTTACTGCAAAGGAATGAAGGAAGAGAAACTGCGTGACTGTCATGCGTTATTTCTAAAAACAGTCGTACTAATTTTTTCTATAAAGCAGCAACTACTCTTTAAAATTGGATCAAAGAAAAGACACTTGAAGTTGAACACTGAAGCCTCTGATAATTTCCCCCCCCAGCTTTATCATCCTTTCAAATCATTTTTCCCCCGTCTTCATAACACTGAGCTATTTTAGCCTTGCCTGAAAATCCTTCTACTGTTTTATTGAACCAACTCCCTTTTCCACACAAGCTTTACCAGTTGTGATCCAAATGCTTTCTAGCAGCATTCTTTGTATCAGTAGTGCATTAACATGACGTTCCATCTGCTGCTGCCCTCCCTCCCTCAAGTACAGCACAACATACTTGCTACCTAATTTCTTGTTTGAATCATTGGTATTTGGTGCACTCTGCTACTCTGGAGGACTGTGTAAGTATCTCCTAGCGTTCATTGTCCCAACCTTGCCACTGTTCGTGCTTATTTTTATTTATGAAAGCAACTATTTTTGTGATATTGTATAAGATTTTGTTGAAGTCTGTGTCCATTTTGAAAATATCACAGAATTATTTCAAATATTCCTAGGATGTTTTGCTTGTTTGAATGTTTGCCTTTTTTCCTCCACAGCATTTCAGTTTTCTCGTTTCATTTTCTTAAACAGTTAAAAGCTAATGAAATGTGACTTGAAGACATATGTCTCTTCTCTGCATCTGTCCAGGTCATTTGCATGTCGCGCGGATAAAAAGATGAAGATGTCATCACCACAGCACACATCCCCTGCATAAGCAGCCCTTTTGTGGTTCTGACCTTCATTTAATATTGAGATGTGTTTCTTCAACTCACCGCAAGGTGCCAGCTATATATATACTCATTCTTTTTAGAGTGAAAATGCATGGAATTCAGCAAAACTGAATATTTGAATGGAAAGAGGGAAAATCATATACGATGGAGACACTGATACTTATCCGTTGCATGAGCTTGGTTACTCTAGCAGTCATGTTCTGACTGGTGTTATGATCCTCCTTGTTCAAGTGTTTCATACTCAAAAGGTATTTTTTATAAGTAACTGAACCCAGAGAAACCTGTCTGTTTTTCTGTGGTAAGGCTAAATGAGGGCCTATCCAGTAGCCTCTGAAAATATTTTCCAAATTGAGATTTGGGATTACAAGGTAGAAAGAATGAGCGAAATACGTGTGAAACTGAGGCATTGAGCAGGCTTCATGGTAAATGAAGGTAAGAGGCCTAAAATCTCTCTAGATGAACATCTGATTAAAGCCCTCACATGCTGGGATCTCTTGACCTGTCTGTTGGCGATGCCCATGGCGAGACTACGATTTATCCCACCTTTGGATGAATGACCACGGTGTACCATGCCTGTTCCTATCACCCTCTTCTGAGGGTGCAGTGCCTTGCACTTTTTTGCACTCACAAATTTACCTGTCGAGGCTCTTGCCCTCTCCTCAGCCCAGGCAGGAACCAGCTCCCCTGTGCGAGACCCAGCTTGGAGGTGGCAGGCACTATGTCTGTCATAAGGACCAGCATGAAGGTGAACTGTGCTCTCCTGGGACCCACTGCTGGCTAAAGTGAGACCGAGCAACATCATGGAAGCAGATCCATTGCCTGGTCCCCCAAAAGCACACCGCAGCAAAAAGAGAAGTGAACAACACAAATGGCCTCCATGCTTGGCTTTTACCTCATACAGATCATGTCCCTGTACCATGGGCTCCTTTTGGGTGTGACCTACAGTGTCTCAGCTCAGATGCCCTCCTGTATCTACTTGGGCACTGTCCCAGCAAGTGCCAGCATCTTGTCTTCGTTGGGACTCTGTTTACTGAGGAACAGCTGCCACCACCCCAGCCTCTGTTACTGCCACTCCTGGTCTTGTCTGCTCTGTGCAGCCTGGGAAGTCCTCCTGACCACGTCTGTGATCACACTCCTGTGGGCTGTTGCCCTCTCTAAAATGGACTTCAGTTGCCAAACATTTGCAGCCACTTACGCAGTCCAAGGCTGGGAGAAATAGCCAGATTGGGGATTTGAAGTTTTGGGTGCTTGTTGCAGAACTCCTGTTGTTAAGCCTCAGCTGCTGAAGCTCTATCCAAAGACGACTATAACCTAAGCTACCATACCCCAAAACCTCATTCTCCACTACATCTTTGTTGCTAAATCCCAGAAGCTGCTTTGTCTCTTCTAAAATGTCCTGATTTTTTTTTCACGCTTCAAAAATTCCTGTAATAATCCTTTTTCATTTAGGCCAAATCGCTGCTGCTGTGACTGGTGATGGGAATATTTGAAGGGGATGGTTGATTAGATCCACCTCTTGGAGGCAGGGTTTACCTTTTTATGGAGAAAACAACGTGAGAAGAAAATGGTACTTTGATCATCACTTAAGGGTTTTTCTCCCAGCAAGCATTAGCATTTAAATAATAATCTTACATTTAAATAATATGCCAAAATTTAATCTCTCCATGCTAAAAAGCCCACCCAAATTTGGATTTTCTTGTCTTGTTTAACATGTCACCTCCATAGCAGTGCTTTGCAGCTTCGCTGTCCTGCTGCAAAATTGGCATTTGGTCTCTTTCAATACCAGTGTTTCCAGTGTCAACAGATGTCAGGAACTGGACACTGGGGATTACATCTAGTGTCACAGGCCTTCTCAAAGCTTTACTTCAGAGAGCGACCTGTGTCACAGGCAATGTGGATGCAACCTTGCTGGCAAGGAAAGGTTGGAAAATGGGGCCCATTCTTCATACAGTTGGGATCTCCAGCTGACATGAACAATGTTTCCCTTCTCTTGTTCATCACGCTTGAGTTTCCAATCTTTCTTCTCTGTCAGAGAAACATAATTGAAATTATTAATATTACCATAGCTTATCACCTTAGCAATGCATCAAAGTTAAGGAATTATAGACGGACCTGCAACTGCACATTTTTTTACCAGTATAGAATATTTTTAGAATCAGTGTTGAACTCTGACCTTGGAGTCCATCCCATTGCACAGCCTGATACAGCAGCTATTCTGAGTTTAGCTCAGTCAGGTCATTCGAGTATTACTCCGCTAACATTGATTCAAGAAACTACAGCAGGAACTCCAAGGAAACAGAAAGGGAAAACTGTGGGAAGACAAACACTTTGTAAAATCTAATAGCTTTTAAGTCTTCACTCACTTTGTCAAAAAACAATATGGCAGGGAGGTTTGCAAGTACTAAATGACTTCAGCACTTATCAAGTGTTTCAGTATTGACACTGTTCTTATTCAACCACAACAGCTATTTGCTGTCTAATACTCTCCAGTGTCAGGATTGTTCTCCCTTATTCATATGAAATACACAACGTGTGTCAGTGAATCCGTTCTGCTCCTTGCTTCTGGAAAAGAAGAAAACAAGAAAGAGTCCCCTGGGCCATTGGTGTGTGGTGGTGTTTGCAAGTCTTCTCCTGGGGTTGTCTTCCCCGAACATACAATTTGAGGTTTGTGCATTGAAAACAGATGCAGCAGATGTTTCTTTAGAAAACACTTCCCCCAATGTACTTACAAAGCAGAAATTGTAAAGCTGTTTATTCTTTGGTCATTGATTCACTTTTTTCTTTCAGAAACAAATGAGTTGACTGAAGGTTTTATGTGATAAAATTCAGGTACACTTGCTCCTGGCTTGAAGGACTTAGGTGAGACTTAAATAGGCTCACCACTTTGCAGCTGTCCATGCTTTCTAGCACCAAAAAGTGCATATTGCAGGATGTCTCTAACATCTTGAACTGTATCCTTAACTTTCAGAGAGCATCCATCTCAGCCTTGCATGACTCTTCAAGGCAGGAATGTCCTCATCCTCCTCGTCGGTGTTGGAGCTGGAGATCTTCCAGTACATTGACGTACATCAAAGTGATTTCATTAAGGTAAGAACTATGTTTCAGTGAAACAACGGGAGCACAGAACTGGTGTCCCGGAGTCCTGCGCTCTGCGTGTCAGATGAGCGTTTGCCGATAAGGTAACGAGCAGGGTTCCAGGTCTGGCATCAGGTGTGCCATGTGGGCTTCACAAAGGAAGGCTGCGAGGGGACAGTCTGTGCTGGGGACCCTCAGGCTGGAAGAAGGATTTACATGGACCTCTCCAGACCAGGTGCCTGCGGGCATCCTTCGAGTGTCTGCAGAGAGGGGCTCTGCTGAGCCAAAATGAACCCACATGGGAGAACTGGCAAATCTTTACCTGTTAAGAAGAAAAAAAAGCAACCATGGCATTGCTGTGATGGAGTAGAAATGAAACAGTCTTCCAGTGTGATGCTTCTTGTGTTCAGTGGCCAAACGCCTCAGCATCCTGGGTGATTTAACCGCAGTTCCCTCCTTCCTGTGCAGGGTCTGAAGGAATGGGTGGCTGTGGAAAGCGATTCTGTTCAACCCGATCTGAGGAAAGAAGTGATACGAATGATGACATTGGCAGCAGACAGACTTGCAGCGCTGGGAGCCACTGTTAATTTAGTAAACCTGGGGTCACATCAGGTGCCTCTCTCATTCTTGTGTTTAAAACATTGTATTTGCGCACACACCTCGTGGTCTACCTACTACATTCAGCGCTATATATACGCATATGTATGTTATGACTTACTGATGTTTTTGGTAGCTAGATAACAATTTATCAATAGTCCTGTAGCCACATAATACTTGCCAAATCCAGCCCCTCCCCAGACAGTCTGCCAACAGACTTGGGAGATCACACAGACAATCCACACACAAACAGATGTTCTCTGCATGGCAGGGACAGTTTGTCCTTTTAACTGGAGGAAAGCATTTTGCAAAAATAAAGGCCTGAGGTTTTTTACCAGGGCTCATTTTTATGTTGTTCTGAGTAATGAAGCATGATAGTTAATGCATCAGTTGGTCACCAAAGTCTCTATATGAGGGAGGTAGCTTTTACAAGGGAAGTGTCACCAGATAGAGAGGGCTAGCTAGATGGAGCACCGCCTTTAGTTTTGGGAGCTTCTGACAAATGCTCCAAGCCATTTTCTTAATGACTGTTGGAAAGCAACAGACAAGAATTCGTCTCTGAGAAATCTGTCTCTAGTTTACTTACCTTACTGTAGCTGGGGTCCATTCCTGCCCTAGGCTGTTTGAATTCCTTTCAGAACAAAAATCTAAAGTTCACTGGTAATGATTCCCTTTTCCTTTCTCTGAGGCTGCTGGGGAGGAGCAAGAGTCTTAGCACAAGGACCTTGCAGAATAGCAGTACTTCAATATTTCAGGTTATGTCATTTAAGAGTTGTAACGAATGCATTTAAAGTTAAAACCTGTACTTGGCATGCAGTTATGATTGCCAAAATACATAGGAACAGTCTGTGTCGATAACAGTGGGGAATGGATTACCTGTTGTTGGAGCAGAGGCCAGAGATATTTTTTTTCTGCCTAAGGCCAAAACATTATTTCACAAAATGGGTTTTTCCTTCAACTGCTGTGCAAGCAGCTATGCTTTTGGGTTGCAACAGGCCAATACAGACTGGTATTACTGTTGAACACAAGGGAGTTCACACACTCCTTCACTTCTTAAATCTCTCTTCTGTGAGACACCCAGCCTCTCTTGGCCAATGTGGATATCTGTTCTGTGCAGCGGTAAGCTACAGGGTCAGTTTAGAGCCTGAACCCATTTTGAAAACAGTCTGAAATAACTGCTGCTGACTCCTGCCAGCAAAACTTTATTTTGTTTCTGTATGAGAAGTTACAGGCCTCCTGCGATCTGTCTGTGGCAAAATCAAATGCCAAATTAGTTTGTGTGGCTTTTGACTATTTCAGTGTCATAACAGACGTTTTTGTCACTCCAGAACAGTCATCTTTGTCTCTTCCAGTGCTGAGAAGGAACAGTTTAGTAACGAGGGCGTTTATGACAGTAAAATGTTAAAGAGCTCCAGAAAGTCCCTGCAGAACTTGAACAGGTGGGGAGAAAAATCTTAATTTCTCTGGGCAGGTTAGAGCTGGATTCAAAGTCAGATTTGTGGACCTGATCAAATCAGAGCCAACTGAGTATGTAGAAGTATATATAGAGAGTATATATATTCTCAATGCTGAGAATTCCAGGGTTTTTTTATATATAACACTTGCAAGTTTTAAAAGGTGTTTTTTTTCGTTTCTTTTTTTAACATTTCTCTGCAGTTGCCTGATGGCCAGGACCTTCCACTGCCTCCTGTGATTCTCGGGGAACTGGGGAGGGATCCACAAAACCCCACTGTATGTTTCTATGGTCATGTAGATGTGCAGCCTGCCAAAAAGGAAGATGGCTGGAAAACTGAGCCTTACACACTGACCGAAATCAACGGTGTGTACCTGGTTGTAAGTTTTAGATTGTTATTTGAATACAGGACTCTGAGATTCTGAGTGGAAGGAGACTCCCTGTATATTTAACCAAAGCATGAGGACTTTTCCCATAGATATTTTTGGGATAAATCCAGCAGCTTTGAGTCTTGATGACCATGCTGTGACTATGAGAGCCATCAATGATTGCATGATACTTGGTGTGGAAGAACCACATAAGGTTAATGTTGCTTTACAGAGTATTCAATAAAGAATCCATTTCTGTTTTAAAATTCTTGCTGGGTTGTTAGATCCACCATTATCCTCCCTTGCACTTTCCATTCTTGCTTCATAATCTTTTAGTACCTCCACCTGCCACGTTGGAGCTAAGCAGTATTGGTGGTGGAAGCATGAGAGGCCCCCTTAATGTAATCATCCTTCCACTACAGCCAGCCAAGCGTGAAAAGCTCCATTCACTGAAGGAACAAAAATGATGGGTGGAGGGTCAGCACATGACTAAGACCCCAAGAAATCCTGATTCCCAGGCTTGTGCTATAACCACTAAGCCTTCCTCTCCCATCTGTTGGGACTGGTTTCAAACAGCCTAACTGGGATAACTCTTCTGCCTCCAGTGGGGACTGCCACAGATCATTGTACATGAAACTGAAATCTGCCCCTGTATATAACTGTACTGTTGAACACTTCAAAAAATGTTTTGTACTTAGACTTGTAGCTTCGTACTACTACTGTGGTGTTTATCTGTGGTATTTTGCTGCTTGTACCCTGGGCTGGCTGACGTCTACAGAAGCTGCATATTGTACAAACTCTCCAGGCATGACTGGAGTGACCAAACAGCTCCTAAGAAAAAAAGTGAAGCTCAGAAATTAGCAAGTAGCAGAAACCAAAATATGATGTATATAAAAGGGGGGGAAAAAAGCATACCAGTCCACTGGAAAACACCCACCACCTCATTTAAAAGAAGTAAATGAATTTTTGATTCTTTTGACACTTAACTGGACACACCACTACAGCTTTTGTGGCAACAGGAATTTGCTAATTGCACTGAAGTGACGAGAGAAGTTTCAAAGATTGCTTAAAAACTTTCTTCTTTTTAAGGAAATCTCTATGGGCGTGGAGCAACAGATAATAAAGGACCTGTCTTAGCCTGGATAAATGCAGTGGAAACATTTAGAGCTTTAAAATTAGTAGGTATCAATGAGGAACTGTTGTTGTTATAATATCATCTCTCTGGAGATGAAGCATTTACCTTTCTATGAGTTAGATGATATGTCTCTGTCCCAACAGACTACCTGCATTTTGAAATATCAGCTTGTTTCTAATGCTATATCCAGGGCTCTAGTCCCAGTCCAGTAATAATCTGTCCTTGGGCACTTCTATATTGAACAGTCTGTATGCTATGTAAATATGGTATTGCTGTCATTGCCCCACAGAGGAAAACACACTGGGGCAAGCACTCAATGTGTTACAGACATTAAACAGCTTTGATAGCCTATTCTTTGAGGACTTTTGAAAAGATAAAATAACATACATGACAGATTGGTTGTGAAGACTCATCTCTGCTGTTACATTCTGCTAATTTTTGGTTTTGTCTACCTACAAGTTTCCTTCAATGTATGTGTATGCACAAACAGAATAAATATCAAAAAATGCTCATAATTAATGGGCTGTTCTTTCAAGGATGTATTAGATTTATCAAAGCAAATCCTTTTAATGGGTGCATTAGCCAAGTAAAAATATAGTCACTGATAGCATGACATGTCTCTAAGAACTAAACTTTTGCCTAAATTATTACAATGACCAACATAGTTCTCTTCAAATCAGTCTGCGTATTCAATAATTTTTGGCAAGTTCTATCCCCAGTGCAAAGCTAAACCAACATATAATCTAAGCTTATAATTTGGTTAGCGAGCACTCTTTAAGGTGAATTTGCATGACACATTTTGTTAGATTGTTGAGAAAGTTTTGTGCCTCTTTTATGCCATTATGGCACAAGTTGAGTGTAAGTCTTGACTTGTAAAGTCTTTTTGCAACCTTCTGGAAAACTGATGGTTTTCTTGCGTCAATAGTACTGAATTGCCCTCAGTGTCTCTGAAGTGCTAGCAAACCCACAGGTTATTTGCCTACAGATTAGCCATTGTAAGTGGATATGGGTATGGGGCTGTCTTTCTGCATCAGTTTCTCAAAACTAAAAACTATTCTGGCATTTTAACAAGCAAGCAAAAAAATTTTTGTCATTTGAAGCCTCTCCCTAGAAAACAGCACAGACCATCAAACAATATTCATGAACAGTTTTTCTAAATTTTTTGTGGTTGTTCGATGAACGATTGGTGAACCCATCCATAACACAAGTTCATTTAATTCTACACATTTGCTCCTGCATTTAATCTGAGCATTGAATCAGAAGATAAAACATCTTAAAAGCTGTAATGAGAAAATGAATTGGAATAGGAAACTAAGCTCAAATTTATTTCTCCTATGGGACGTGTCAGCATTTCTAACTCGCGTTGTTCCATAATAAAAGTTCTCTTAATTACCCTTGGAAATACATCCTTATGAACTCGCAGGCAAATGCATTCATAAATGCTAAAAGGACAATTATAGTAGAATCACCAGCAGCATTTTTACTGCTGTGTGACTAACTCTGGCAACGGAGAACATGTTGGGAAAACCGCAGCGGTGGACCTCTGCCAGTGGGTCCCGCATGGGCACCAACAGTGAAAATGAGAGGCAGGAAATTTTCTGTGAAAATGCAACTGTTCTTACACAGTGAGACTTTCCAAAGCAATTAGAATATTTAATAGCACTGAGAGAAAGCCAGTTTAATGAGACAGTCTAGCAAGTTCTCTGAAAATGCAAAAAAGGATAAAAGATACCACTCTCTTCCAAAAATGTAAAGTAGATAAAAACATGAGGAAAACCAAGTTTTTCTGAGAAACTGTATGTGTCTATTTACCATTGTCCTTTCTATTGATGCAAGCTATATATCCTATGCCCTTCTTTTCCTAACACAACATGCACTGCAAGCCAGTCTGCTTCTGATTTTAAAGATTTTTTTTTTTTTTTTTTTTT